>Ga0137409_10000500_pt1 | contig 43034 bp, 40 predicted proteins | sample CZODoug1_16funga_FD_122059 | JGI IMG/M metagenome (GOLD analysis project Ga0137409, IMG submission 122059) | Vadose zone soil fungal communities from Angelo Coast Range Reserve, California, USA - CZODoug1_16fungal (Hybrid Assembly) | ecosystem: Environmental > Terrestrial > Soil > Vadose zone...
GCGATCACCGGCATCAAGACCGAGGCGCCGCCGCAGCCTGATGAGGCGCTGCGCGCGCTCGCGCAACGGCTGCAGGAGCGGGTGCTGGCGGCGTTCGACGGGGCACTTACCATTCGGCACGTGGACGCCGGTTCGTGCAACGGCTGCGAGCTGGAAATCCACGCCTGCAACAACCCGTACTACAACCTGGAGGGACTCGGCATCCGTTTCGTGGCCAGTCCGCGCCATGCCGACATGCTGCTGGTGACCGGACCGGTGTCGCGCCACATGGAAGTGGCGCTCAAGCGCACTTACGACGCGACGCCCGACCCGAAACTTGTGGTCGCCGTCGGTGACTGCGGCTGCAGCGGCGGCATTTTCGGCGAGAGCTACGCCACTTGTGGCCGCGTCGCCAACGTGATCCCGGTGGACGTCGCCGTGCCGGGGTGTCCACCGACACCGGCTGCAATCATGCAAGGCATTCTTACCGCGATATCGACGACGAAGACCGTGACTTGATGCGAAGCACGCGGTGACTCTCCTCGAACGTCTCAATGCCTACGAGAAGCTGATCCGGCTCGACAAGCCGATCGGCATTCTGCTGTTGCTATGGCCGACGCTGTGGGCGTTATGGCTATCCTCGCGCGGGCAGCCAAGCTGGGAAATCGTCTGGATCTTCATCCTGGGAACCGTGTTGATGCGCTCTGCCGGCTGTGCGATCAACGATTTCGCCGACCGGAACTTCGATGGTCACGTGGCGCGCACGCGGGAGCGTCCGCTGGCGGCCGGACTGATCAAGCCGTGCGAGGCGCTTGTCGTGGCAGCAGTTCTCGCGCTGGCGGCGTTCGCGCTGGTTCTGCAGCTCAACAAGCAGACCATCATGTTGTCGGTGGCGGCGTTGTTCGTTGCGGCGACCTATCCGTTCACAAAACGCTTCTTCGTCCTGCCGCAGGCATACCTCGGCATCGCCTTCGGTTTCGGCATCCCGATGGCGTTCGCGGCGCAAACCGGCCGCGTGCCGGCGGTTGCCTGGTTGCTGCTGCTTGCCAACGTGTTCTGGGCGGTTGCCTACGACACCGAGTACGCGATGGTGGATCGCGAGGATGATCGCAAGATCGGCATCAAGACATCCGCAATCACTCTCGGCCGCCACGACGTCACCGCGGTGATGATTTGCCACGCGCTGTTTCTATTGATCCTGGCGTGGATCGGCTGGCGCTATGCGCTGGGAATCTACTTCTTCGGAGGACTGCTGATGGCGGCGGGATTGGCGGCGACGCATTACCCGATGATCAGGGATCGTGATCCAGAGTCGTGTTTCCGCGCGTTCCGCCACAACAACTGGATCGGCGCGATGGTTTTTGCCGGCCTGGTGGCGAGTTTCCGGTTCCCGATGCCGTTCTGAGGGTTGTTGTGCACGGATGCTGTGCCTATAGTGACACGAGTTCATACAAGTCGAGCTCACCATGGATCTTGAACTGAAGGGACGCGCGGTGCTAGTCACCGGCGGCAGCAAAGGCATCGGCCTGGCCTGCGCGCGGGCATTTCTCGACGAAGGTGCAAGAGTCGCGATCGTATCGCGCGATCGCGCGAACCTGGAAACGGCGGCGGCGCAGTTGCCGACCGTGAAGACGATCGTCGCCGACCTCACGGGCGCAGAGGACGCGGCGCGCATGGCGCAGGAAGCCCAGCGTGCGCTCGGCCCGATCGACGTGCTGGTGAATTCGGCAGGCGCGGCAAAGCGCTACCCGCCTGACGAATTGAATGCGCAAGCCTGGCATGCGGCGATGGATGCCAAGTACTTCACCTACATCCACGCGATGGATGCGGTGCTGCCATCGATGCGCAGCCGCCGGCGCGGCGCGGTCGTCAACATCATCGGCACCGGCGGCAAGGTGGCGACGCCGATTCACCTGCCGGGCGGTGCGGCCAATTCGGCGCTGATGCTCGCCTCCGTGGGGCTCGCCAGCGTTTACGGAAAGTTCGGGGTGCGCATCAACGCCATCAATCCGGGTGCGACCATGACCGGCCGGATCAGGGAAGCGCTGGCGCTGGAGGCGAAAGCGAAGGGCGTTGCCGTCAACAAGGTGCTCGAAGACGGGCAATCGCAGGTGCCGCTGGGTCGCTACGCCGATCCGGCGGACATTGCGCGGGTCGCGCTGTTTCTCGCTTCCGACCTTGCGGCGTATGTGACCGGCGCCATCATTCCGATGGACGGCGGACTCAACCCGATCATCTGAGCCGGCGTTCCAGCATGCACTATCACGATCTCCGCGACTTCATCGCCCAACTGGAAAAACAGGGTGAGCTCAAGCGCGTCAGCGTCGAAGTCTCGCCGAATCTGGAAATGACCGAGATCTGCAACCGCGTCCTCAAGGCGCAGGGTCCGGCGATCCTGTTCGAGAAGCCGAAAGGTTTCGACATCCCGGTGCTGGGCAATCTATTCGGCACACCCGGGCGCGTGGCGATGGGGATGGGCGAGGAATCGGTCGCGGCGCTGAAGGAAATCGGCAAACTGCTGGCCTACCTCAGGGAGCCGGACCCGCCGCAGGGACTCAAGGACGCCTGGGACAAGCTGCCGGTGCTGAAACAGGTCCTGAACATGGCGCCGAAAGTGGTGTCGGGAGCGCCTTGCCAGGAAATCGTCTGGGAGGGTGCCGCGGTCGATCTGTCCAGGCTGCCGGTCCAGACCTGCTGGCCGGGGGACGCCGGGCCGCTGATCACCTGGGGATTGACGGTGACGCGCGGGCCGCACAAGCCGCGACAGAATCTCGGCATCTACCGCCAGCAGGTGATCGCGCGCAACAGGGTGATCATGCGCTGGCTGGCGCATCGCGGCGGCGCGCTGGATTTTCGCGACCATGGTCTCGCCCACCCGGAGAAGCCGTTCCCGGTAGCGGTGGCGCTCGGTGCCGATCCGGCCACCATCCTCGGCGCGGTGACGCCGGTTCCGGACACGCTTTCCGAGTACCAGTTCGCCGGACTGTTGCGCGGATCGAAGACCGAACTCACCAAGTGCATCGGTTCCGATTTGCAGGTGCCCGCTTCCGCGGAGATCGTGCTGGAAGGATGCATCCATCCGGGAGACACGGCGCTCGAAGGCCCGTTCGGCGATCACACCGGCTATTACAACGAGCAGGAAGAGTTTCCGGTGTTGACGGTCGAGCGCATTACCATGCGCCGCAATCCGATCTATCACAGCACCTACACCGGCAAGCCGCCGGACGAGCCGGCGATTCTCGGCGTGGCGCTGAACGAAGTATTCGTGCCGCTGCTCACAAAGCAGTTTCCGGAGATCGTGGACTTCTATCTGCCGCCGGAGGGCTGTTCGTACCGGATTGCGGTGGTGAGCATGCGCAAGCAGTACCCGGGGCATGCCAAGCGCGTGATGTTCGGCATTTGGTCCTACCTGCGCCAGTTCATGTATACCAAGTTCATCATCGTGGTGGAGGATGACATCGACGTGCGCGACTGGAAGGAAGTGATCTGGGCGATCACCACCCGCGTGGATCCGGCGCGCGACCTGTTGATCGCCGACAATACGCCGATCGACTATCTCGACTTCGCCAGTCCGGTGTCGGGGCTGGGATCCAAGCTGGGACTGGACGCCACCAACAAGTGGCCGGGCGAAACTGCGCGCGCGTGGGGCAAGCCGATTGCGATGGAAGGGCGGGTGAAACAACGCATCGACCGGATCTGGTCGGAACTGGGTCTCTAGTCATGCCCAATCGACTTGCTGAGGAAACCAGCCCCTACCTGCAACAGCATGCCGACAACCCGGTGGACTGGCATCCCTGGGGCGAGGAGGCGCTGAGACTCGCACGCGAGCAGGACAAGCCGATCCTGCTTTCGGTCGGCTACTCCGCATGTCATTGGTGCCATGTGATGGCGCACGAGTCCTTCGAAGACCCTCAAATTGCGGCCACGATGAACCGGCTGTTCGTCAATATCAAGGTCGATCGTGAAGAGCGGCCCGATCTCGATCAGATTTATCAGACCGCGCACCACATGCTTACCCAGCGCGCCGGCGGCTGGCCGTTGACCATGTTTCTCACCCCGGGGCAGAAACCCTTCTTCGGCGGCACCTACTTTCCGAAATCCCCGCGTTACGGCTTGCCCGGTTTCGGTCAGTTGCTCGAGCAGGTGGCGCAGGTCTATCGCGGCAAGCGCGCGGAGATCGATCAGCAGAACGAATCCCTGCTCGAGTTCATGAGCAGCACGTTGCCGGCGCCGCCCGGCGAAGTCATGCTCAGCGCGGCGCCGATAGCTGCTGCGGCCGCGGATCTGCGCGCGAGTTTCGACGAAGTGCATGGGGGTCTGGGCAGCGCCCCGAAATTCCCGCACCCCTTCGAACTCGCCTTCTGCCTTCGGGCGGCCGCGTCGAACGGTGATACGCGGCTGCGCGATCTGGTTTTGCTCACGCTCGATAAAATGGCGCAGGGCGGGATCTACGACCAGATCGGCGGCGGATTCTGCCGCTACAGCGTGGATCAGTACTGGCTGATCCCGCACTTCGAGAAAATGCTTTACGACAATGGGCCGTTACTGAAGCTTTATGTGGACGCCTGGCTCATCGCCGGCAATCCGTTGTTCGCGCGCGTATGCGAGGAGACTGCGGCCTGGGTGATGCGCGAGATGCAATCTCCGGAGGGCGGCTACTATTCGTCGCTCGACGCTGATTCGGAGCACGAGGAAGGCAAGTACTACGTCTGGTCACGCGAGGAAGCGAGTGCGCTCCTGAACGAAGACGAGATTGCGGTGGTGTTCCCGCACTACGGCCTGGAGCGGCCGCCGAATTTCGAGAACCATGCCTGGAACCTGCATGTTGCGCGGCCGCTCCAGGCAGTGGCGCAGCAATTGGCGCGCGAGCCGGCCGAATGCGAGCGCCTGCTGCAAAGCGCGCGCAGGAAGCTGCTCGCTGCGCGCGAGAAACGCGTGCGCCCGGGCCGGGACGACAAGATCCTCACCAGCTGGAATGCGCTGATGATCGAGGGCATGGTACATGCGGCACGGGCATTCGGGCGCGAAGATTGGCTGGCCTCCGCGCAGCGCGCGTTGGATTTTCTGAGCACCAGAATGTGGAAAGAGGGGCGGTTTCTAGCGACATACAAGGACGGTCGCGCCCACCTCAACGCCTATGTAGACGACTATGCCTTCCTGCTGGCCGCGACGCTGGAGATGCTGCAGGCGGAATTCCGCAAACCGGACCTCGAGTTCGCGACCGGGGTTGCCGATGCGCTGCTCGAGCATTTCGAGGATCGTGACGCAGGCGGATTTTTCTTCACCAGTCACGATCACGAGCAGCTGATCCTCCGGCCCAAACCCGGCCACGACAATGCTACGCCCTCGGGAAACGGCGTTGCGGCACTAGCGCTCACCCGGCTTGGCCATCTTCTTGGCGAAACCCGCTATCTGCGCGCAGGCGAGGCCACGGTGAAGCTGTTCTACCCGGCGATGGCGCAGCACCCGGCCGGATTTGCGTCTCTCGGCACCGCGCTCGCCGAGGTGCTGGAACCGACACGGACGGTGGTGCTGCGCGGCCCGCCCCAGCCCTTGCGCGAGTGGCAACAGGCGCTGTCCCGGCTCTACCTGCCGGATACGCTGACTCTGGTCCTGGATTCGGCGACCGGGAGTCTCCCCGGTATGCTGGACAAGCCTGCGGGCGCGGCTGTCAACGCCTATTTATGCCGCGGCGTTAATTGCCTCGCACCCCTCCGGGATCTCGACGAGCTGCTCAGGAATCTGCGAAGCGGTCCAATGATCCAAAATGGTTGACGGTTTCCAAGGCGGGCCAAAAGCCGATAAAATGTCCGGCGCTTCAATTCAACCTGTAACGAAAGGCACGAGCAAATGAAAAAATTCCTCATGGTGATCGCGGCGGCAGCTGGTGTGGCGCTTGCGAGCGGGACGAACGCGGCGGTGGACGTCGCCAAGGCCAAGGCGCTGGCACAGTCGAAGAATTGCCTGGCCTGTCACGCGGTGGACAAGAAACTGGTGGGCCCGGCTTACGTCGAGATCGCCAAGAAATACAAGGGCAACAAGGATGCCGAGGGCATGCTGATGAAGAAAGTCATCAACGGCGGCGGGGGCGTGTGGGGTACCATTCCGATGCCGCCCAATCCGGTCAAGGACGACGAGGCCAAGCTTCTGGTGGAGTGGATCCTGTCGTTGTAGATCGGTGGTTCACGCGAACCACGGGAAAGGCCGGCAATCGCCGGCTTTTTTTGTTTCTGCCGGTCACGACAACCCGATGAATTACGGGCGCAAATTGACAATGTTTTGAAGCGTGGCCGATAATCGCTGGAGGGTTTCCAGTGCGCTTATATGGAGGGGGACAGGAATCATGAACAGCGAAATCTCTGGGGTCTCGCGGCGAATCGTCGCAGTGGTGGCCGCAATCGCGCTTGCGGCTGGCTTGGGCGGGTGCGGCAAGCAGGAGGACCAGGCCAAGACCGGCTCGTCGCTCGAGCGTGTCGTCAAGATCGGCCACGCGGCGCCGCTGACGGGCGAAATTGCCCACCTGGGCAAGGACAACGAAAACGGCGCGCGCCTTGCGATCGAGGAAGCCAATGCCAAGGGCCTGACAATCGGCGGCCAGAAAGTGGTTTTCGAATTCCTGAGCGAGGACGACGAAGGCAAGGAAAACAAGGGTCCGATCATCGCGCAGAAATTCGTGGATGCGAAAGTCGCCGGCGTGGTCGGACACCTGAACTCCGGCGTGACCATCCCCGCCTCGGTGGTTTACAACGAAGCCGGGATTCCGATGATCAGCGGCTCAGCGACCAATCCCAAGCTTACCGAGCGGGGCCTGAAGGTGGCCTTCCGCACCGTCGGCCGCGATGATCAGCAAGGTCCGGCGATCGCCAGCTACCTCAACGCCCAATTCAAACCCAGAACCGTTGCCGTCGTCGACGATGCCACTTCGTACGGTGAAGGGCTCGCGGACCAGGTCGAATTGACCCTGAAGGCAGCCGGCGTAAGCGTGTTGCCCCGGGAGAAAGGTACCAAGGACACCAAGGATTGGAAGGCGATTCTGACCAAGCTGAAAGGCAAGAAACCGGATGCCATTTTCTATGGCGGCATGGATTCTGCGGGGGGGCCATTGATCAAGCAGGGGCGCGAGCTCGGCATCAAGGCGGTATTCGCTTTCGGCGATGGCGCCTGCTCGGAGAAAATGCACGAACTTGCGGGCGCGGCTGCCGAGGGCATGGTCTGCTCGCAGGCCGGCATTCCAGCCCTGGCCGCCAGCAAGGGCTTCCTCGACGCATTCAAGAAACGCTTTAATTCCGATCCGATCATTTACGCACCGTTCACCTACGATGCCGCGAATCTCCTGATCGCATCTATGCAGAAGGCCGACTCTGCAGATCCCGCCAAGTACCTCCCGGAACTGGCGAAGATCAGCTACGAAGGCGCGAGCGGCAGAATCCAGTTCGACGCCAAGGGCGATCGCGAGGACGCCGAGATGACGATCTTTACCATGAAAGCAGGCAAGGTCGTGCCGGTGGCGATCATCAAGGGCGGCAATTCCGTCAAGTTCGAGGATTACGTGAAGGCCGCAGAATCCGGCATGAAAAAATAACGGCGGCATTCCGCGAGTGATCCGGATGCGCTTCTGACGGAACGTGAAACGGCACCTTCGGGTGCTGTTTTCACGTGACGCCCGCAATTTCCGAAACCGGACCCGGTTTCGGCGAGCACACTACGCGACCTTGATGGACATCTTCCTGCAGCAGGTGGTAAACGGACTGACGCTGGGGAGCATATACGCGGTCGTGGCGTTGGGCTACACCATGGTCTACGGCATCATCCAGTTGATCAACTTCGCGCATGGCGAAGTGGTGATGGTGGGTGCCATGGTGGCGCTGGCAACGATTGCGACTCTAGCCGGTTCAACGGCGCTACCGCCTGCGGTCGTGGTTTTCGCTGGCGTGGCTTGTGCCGTGCCGGTGTGCATGGTGCTCGGGTTCGTGATGGAGCGCGTTGCCTACCGTCCGCTGCGCGGCGCACCCCGGCTGGCGCCGCTGATCACCGCGATCGGCCTGTCGATCATCCTGCAGCATGTTGCGCTTCTCATCTGGGGCCGCAGTCCGCTGTCGTTTCCGCAGATCATGGAGAACCCGATATTCGAGTTCGCCGGCGCCCACATCAGCATGGTACAGATCGGGATCATGCTGATATCCGTGGTGATGATGGTCGGGCTCACGCTCGTGGTGTACCGCACCCGCCTCGGTGTGGCGATGCGGGCCACCTCCGAAAATCCGCAGATCGCGGGGCTGATGGGCATTGACGTCAATCGCATCATCTCCCTGACGTTCGTCATCGGCGCCGCCCTCGCCGCGATGGCTGGGGTGATGGTCGGCACCTACTACGGGGTCGCGCATTACACGATGGGCTCATTGCTCGGGCTCAAAGCCTTCTCCGCCGCGGTGCTCGGGGGCATCGGCAACCTTGCCGGGGCAATGCTCGGCGGCATTCTGCTCGGGGTGGTGGAGGCGCTGGGCGCGGGATATATCGGCGAGTTCACCGACCTGTGCCGCTATTCGTGGCTTGCTGACCTGCTTGCGGAGCGCTGCGCACAGAACCAGCACTTCGTTCTGTTCGGCAGCAATTACCAGGATGTGTTCGCTTTTCTGGTGCTGATCGCGGTGCTGGTATTCAGGCCGTCGGGATTGCTGGGCGAGCGGGTCGGAGACCGGGCGTGATTTTTTCGCATCCCGCCGCTTGGTTCGAACGGCTACGACGCCACCCGGCGGCGGCACGCGCCGGGATCGCGCTGATTGCGGCGTCGCTGCTGGTGCTGCCGTTCGCGCTGGCGTCAGTGGGCACGGCGTGGGTGCGCATCACCAATCTTGCGATACTTTTCGCGCTGCTTTCCCTGGGCCTGAACATCGTGGTCGGGTTTGCGGGGCTGCTCGACCTCGGTTACATCGCATTTTATGCGGTAGGCGCGTATTGCTATGCGCTGCTCGCTTCGCCGCATTTCGGCCTGCACCTGCCTTTCTGGCTCATCCTGCCGATCGGCGCCGCGGTTGCCTGCCTGTTCGGCGTGCTGCTCGGCGCGCCCACCCTGAAACTTCGCGGAGACTATCTCGCCATCGTGACGCTGGGCTTCGGCGAGATCGTCCGAATATTCCTGAACAACCTTTCACAGCCGGTGAACATCACCAATGGGCCGCAGGGCGTTACCCCGATTGACCCATTTACGCTGGGCGCGTTCAGCTTCAGCCGCAGCGATACCCTGCTCGGCCTCAACTTCAGCGGCCCAATCAAGTACTACTATCTGCTGCTCCTGGTCCTGCTGGCGGTGATAGTCGTCAATCTGCGCCTGCAGGATTCCCGTCTGGGACGGGCCTGGGTGGCGATTCGCGAGGACGAAGTGGCCGCTCAAGCAATGGGCATCAACACGCGCAACGTGAAGTTGCTTGCGTTTGCGATGGGCGCCAGCTTCGGCGGCGTGGCCGGCGGGATGTTCGCGGCGATGCAGGGCTTCATCAGCCCGGAGAGTTTTGTCCTGGTGGAATCGATCATGGTGCTCTCTATGGTGGTGCTCGGTGGCATGGGCAATGTGTGGGGCGTGATCCTGGGGGCGATACTGTTGTCGTTCGTCCCGGAGATCCTCCGCTATACCGTCGAGCCGGTCCAGAAAGCGGTGTTCGGCCATATGATCGTCGAGCCGGAGGTGATACGCATGCTGCTTTTCGGCCTCGCGCTGGTGCTGATGATGCTGTACCGGCCCGCGGGTTTGTGGCCGTCCACCACCCGCAAGCGCGAGTTCATCGACGCCGAGTGAGCCCGGATGAGCGCCACCCAGGTACTGCTCGAGGCACGCCGGCTGGACAAACGCTTCGGCGGCGTTGCCGCACTTGCCGATGTGTCACTTACGATCCGGCGAAACGAGATTTATGGTCTGATCGGGCCTAACGGGGCGGGCAAGACCACGCTGTTCAACGTTCTTACCGGCCTGTACGAACCGGACGGCGGGCGTTTCGAATTCGACGGCATCAATCTGATCGGACTCAAGCCGCATCGCGTGGTCGGACATGGCATCGCGCGCACGTTCCAGAACATCCGCCTGTTCGGCAACATGACGGCGCTGGAAAATGTCATGGTGGGGCGCCACGTGCGTACCCATGCAGGGGCTCTCGGTGCAATCCTGCGCGGCCGGCGCACCGTGGCGGAGGAATCGGCGATCCGCCGCCGCGCGCGCGAGTTGCTCGACTATGTCGGCATCGCGCGCCACTCGCAGGCGCTGTCGAAGAATCTGTCCTACGGGGACCAGCGGCGTCTGGAGATCGCGCGGGCGCTTGCCACCGAGCCGAAGCTGCTGGCGCTGGACGAGCCGGCCGCCGGCATGAATGCCACCGAAACCGCCGATCTGCGCCGTCTGCTCATCAAGATCCGCGACGACGCGGTGACCGTCCTGCTGATCGAGCACGACGTCAAGCTAGTGATGGGTTTGTGCGACCGGGTGGCGGTGCTCGACTACGGCAGGAAGATTGCCGAAGGCGAACCGGCAGCGGTGAAGAACGATCCGGAAGTGATTCGCGCCTATCTCGGAGGCGCGTTGCCTTGAACGCCCTTCTGGAGGTTTCCGGGTTGAAGGTGGCCTACGGCGGCATCAACGCGGTCAGGGGTATCGACCTGAACGTGGGCGATGGCGAGATGGTGGCGTTGATCGGCGCCAATGGAGCGGGCAAGACGACAACGTTGAAGGCGATCTGCGGGATGCTGCATCATGGGGGCAAGGTGCACTACCGCGGGGAGGATGTCAGTACATTGTTGTCCTACCAGCTGGTCGAGCGCGGGCTGGCGCTGGTGCCGGAAGGGCGCGGCGTGTTCGGCCGGCTGACGGTGCACGAGAACCTGGAAATGGGTGCGTACACGCATAAAAACCGCGCCGCGGTTCTCGCCGATCTCGATCGCACTTACTCGCTGTTCCCGCGGCTTGCCGAACGCCGGAGGCAGACCGCGGGCACGCTCTCGGGGGGCGAGCAGCAGATGCTCGCCATCGGGCGCGCGTTGATGAGCCGGCCGAAACTGCTGTTGCTCGATGAACCGAGCATGGGACTGGCGCCGATGATGGTGGAGAAGATTTTCTCGACCGTGCGCACCATATCGCAGGAAGGCGTTACGGTGCTGCTGGTCGAGCAGAACGCAAAGCTTGCACTGGGAGCGAGTCATCGGGGTTACGTGATGGAAAGCGGGCTGATTAACTTGGCCGACAGCGCCAGGGCTTTGCTCGACAACCCGCAGGTGCGGCAGGCATACCTGGGAGAGTAGGCGGAGGCGCAACCGTCGGTGTCCCGATCGGGGCGGGGCAACAGGATTGCGACGAGGTGAAAAAGAAATGGCGACCGGACTGGTAAGGCGCAAGATGGCGGGACTGGGTGATCGTGCCGGTATTGTCTTTCGGGTCGAATTTGCGAACGGCTCGCACTACCAGAATGGCGCCGGCACGCCGGCGTTCACCATTGTGATTCACAAACGTGCGGCCGAGCTGCGCACCGCGTTGTTCGGGCATATGGGATTTATCGAGTCCTTTTTCGACGGCGACATCGATATCGAAGGCGATCTGGGGGCGGCATTCCGGGTGGGGATGGAAGGCGGCTTCGCGCATCACTCGAATCCTCTGAACGTCATTCGCAACCAATGGCACGAGTTGCGCTTCTCCAACCGCTCGATCGCGCAAGCCAGAAAGAACGCGCGTTTCCACTATGGCCTGGGCACGGATTTCTATCGCTATTGGCTTGATTTGCCGTCGATGATGTACACCTGCGCCTACTGGAAGGAAGGTACCGCGACGGTCGAAGAGGCGCAACGCAACAAAATGGATCATGTCTGCCGCAAGATCCGGCTGTCGCGCGGCGAGACGGTGGTGGACATCGGTTGCGGATTCGGCGGCTTCCTGTTTCATGCGCTGGAGCACTACGATGCGGTGCCGACCGGTGTCAACACTACTCCCGAGCAAGTCACGGCGGTGCGCGACGAGATCCGCCGCCGCGGGCTGGACGGCAGGATCGAAGTGCGCGAGGCCGACTTCCGCGAGGTGGACCGGCAGTACGACAAGGTGGTCTCGATCGGAGTGCTCGAGCATGCCGGGCGCGGCCAGTTGCACGCGGTTGTCAGGGCCCACGCGGATTTCCTCAAACCCGGCGGCCTCGGCATGCTGCACTTCATCGGCCATGTTGGCGTGCGCGACACCGAGTTCTACATCCGCAAGCACGTGTTTCCCGGCGGCTGGATCCCGAGCCTGGCGGAAACCATCGCCGCCATGGAGGAGTGCGGGCTCGAAGTCGTCGATATCGAGAACCTGCGCCGTCACTATGCATTGACGCTGGATGCCTGGGGCGAGCGCTTCGACCGCAACTGGGACAAGATCCGGGCGCTCGATCCGGCGAAATTCAACGAGCACTTTCGCCGGGTATGGCGCACCTATCTGTATGCCTGTGCGGAAATGTTTCGCTCGCCACGCCTGACCACGCACCTGTTCCAGATCGTGTTCAGCAAGGGTAATGTCTCGAGGGACAATTATCCGATGAGCCGCGCTTTTCTCTACGACCGGCTCTGAGCGTGCCTGCGGCCGGCGCGGCATCGAGCCATCTTTCTCCGGAGCGGCGCATGCACGACTACGCAGCGCACAAGGCGAGACTAGCCGAACAGCTCAAGGCCGGCACAGGCGACCTCGCGCTCCGCAAGGACACCTCCAATCTGTTCCGCGACCGTGCGCAGGCCGCGGCGCAACGCCTCGACGTGCGCGATTTCAATCACGTGCTGGAAGTCAATTCGCAGGAAGACTGGGTGGATGCCGAAGGCATGACCAGCTACGAGGAGTTGGTCGAGGCCACACTGCGCCACGGCTCGATGCCGGCCGTGGTGCCGCAACTGAAGACCATCACCCTCGGTGGCGCGCTCGCCGGAGTGGGCATCGAAGCCACTTCGTTCCGCCATGGCCTGGTGCACGACACGGTGCTGGAGATGGAAGTCCTGGCCGGCGACGGCAGGATCTATCTGTGTTCGGCGGCGAACGAGCATCGCGACCTGTTCTTCGGTTTTCCCAATTCCTACGGCACGCTGGGCTACGCGTTGCGGGTGCGTGCAAAGACGCTGCCGGTAAAGAAGTTCGTGCGCATTGATCATACCGGCTTTCGCGACCCGAACGCCTTTTTTGCGGCGCTCAAAGAGGCCTGCTCATCGCCGGTCGATTTTGTCGATGGCGTGGTATTTGGCACCACTGAGATGTATCTGACCACGGGAAGCTTCACGAACGAAGCGCCGTTTACGAGCGACTACACTTACGAGCATATCTACTACCGCTCGATCCGCAACAAGGCTAGAGATTACCTCGCGGCGCGCGATTTCCTATGGCGCTGGGACACCGACTGGTTCTGGTGTTCCAGGAATCTCGGCGCGCAGAACCCGCTGGTACGCAGGCTGCTCGGCAGGTCGCGGCTCAACTCGCGCACCTACACCGAGGTCATGCGCTGGAACAGCCGCTGGAAGCTGACTCACCGGTTCGACGGGTTATTGGGGCTGCATCGCGAGTCAGTGATCCAGGACGTGGATATCCCGCTCGAGCGCGCGCCCGAATTCCTCGAATTCTTCCGGCGCGAGATCGGCATCCTGCCGGTCTGGATCTGTCCGATCCGGGCGCACAATCCGCAGGCGCGATTCGACCTGTACCCGCTGGTCGCGGGCAGGACCTATGTCAATTTCGGTTTCTGGGACGTGGTGAAATCTCGGGTCGCCCACCCGGGCGGGCATTTCAACCGCCTCATCGAACGCCAGGTCGCCGAACTCGGCGGAATCAAGTCGCTTTATTCCGAAAGCTACTATCCGCGCGAGGAGTTCTGGGGGATCTACGGCGAAGCAGCCTACCGGCGCCTGAAACGCAAGTACGATCCGCAAGGCAGGCTGCGCGACCTGTACGACAAGTGCGTACTCAGGGCTTAGAGCTTAGAACCTGGACCCAATCGCGCGCGACCAGGAACTTCTCGTACAACTCTGCCTCGGCGCTGCCGGGCTCGGGCTTCCAGTCGTAGCGCCACTTCACCATTGGCGGCAGCGACATCAGGATGGATTCGGTGCGCCCGCCGGATTGCAGTCCGAACAGCGTGCCGCGGTCGTAGACCAGGTTGAACTCGACGTAACGCCCGCGCCGATAGGCCTGAAAGTCGCGTTCGCGTTCGCCGTAAGGCAGATCCTTGCGGCGTTCGGCAATCGGGACGTAGGCGTCGACGAAATGGTCGCCGACGCTGCGGGTGAGAGCAAAACAGGTATCGAAATCCGGTTCGGACAGGTCGTCGAAAAAAACGCCGCCGATCCCGCGCGGTTCCTGGCGATGCTTGAGGAAAAAATACGTGTCGCACCACTTCTTGAATTTCGGATGCGCTTCGGCTCCGAACGGGTCGAGCGCGGCTTGGCAGGTCTGGTGGAAGTGGACCGCGTCCTCCTCGAATCCGTAGTACGGCGTCAGATCCATCCCGCCCCCGAACCACCACACCGGATCGGCCTCGCCCTTCTCGGCCACCAAGAAACGCACGTTCATGTGAACAGTGGGGACATAAGGGTTGCGCGGGTGCAACACCAGCGACACGCCCATTGCCTGGAAGGACCGTCCGGCAAGATCGGAACGCGACACGCTGGCCGGAGGCGGAAGCGACGACCCGGTGACGTGAGAGAAGTTGACCCCGCCGCGCTCGAACAGGTTTCCCTCCTCGATGAGGCAACTCACCCCGCCGCCGCCGTCAGGACGATCCCATGAATCGCGGCGGAAGGCGTTGCCGTCCATTGCCTCGAGGCGGCCGACAATCCAGTCCTGCAGGCCGGTCAGATACTCCCTGATGGTCTCGATTTCCATGCTGGCCTATAGCGTGCTTTTCTTGGCGCCGATGGCGCGGAAGCCGATGTCGCGGCGCATCTGCCGCCCTGCGAACTGGATGCCCTCCGCGATTTCGTAAGCGCGCCGCTGCGCCACCCGCACCGTGTCGCCAAGCGCGGTCACGCACAGCACCCGCCCGCCGTTGACGACGACCTTGCCGCCTGCCAGCGCGGTCCCGGCGTGAAATACGTGGAAATCATCGGCAGCGCGCGGCAGGCCGGTTATCTCGTCGCCCTTGCGCGGATTGTCCGGATAGCCGGCTGCGGCCATCACTACGCCGAGCGCGACCCGGCGGTCCCACTCGACTTCGATGTTCTTGAGTGTACCGTTGGTGGCGTGCTCGATAAGCGTGAACAGGTCGCTTTTCAGCCGCATCATGATCGGCTGGGTCTCCGGATCGCCCATCCGGCAGTTGAACTCGAGCACCCTGCTGTCGCCGTTCGGACGGATCATCAGGCCGGCGTAAAGAAATCCGCTGTACGGCGTGCCCCGTTTATCCATCCCGGCAACCACCGGCTGGACGACTTCACGCATGATCCGTGCGTGGACGGTCGGGGTCAGCACCGGCGCCGGCGAGTAGGCGCCCATTCCGCCGGTATTCGGGCCATGGTCGCCGTCGAGCAGACGCTTGTGATCCTGGCTCGACGCCAGCGGCAGGACGTGCTTGCCGTCCACCATCACGATGAAGCTGGCTTCCTCTCCTTCCAGAAACTCCTCGATGACCACGCGCGCGCCTGCGGCCCCCATCCTGTTGTCGACCAGCATCATGTCGATGGCGGCGTAAGCTTCCTCGAGCGTCATTGCCACCACCACACCCTTGCCGGCGGCGAGTCCGTCGGCCTTGATGACGATCGGTGCGCCTTGCCGCCTGACGTATTCGCGCGCCGCTCTTGCGTCGGAGAAAGTGGCGTACGCCGCCGTCGGAATACCGTTCGCAACCATGAAGGATTTGGCAAAGTCCTTCGACGATTCGAGCTGCGCCACCTGCCGCGTTGGCCCGAAGATCTTCAACCCCGCGGCGTGAAAAGCATCGACGATGCCTTCCGAGAGCGGTGCCTCGGGACCGACCACGGTGAGCGCGATCGACTCTTTGCGGGCAAATTCCACCAGTTCCGGGATCGAGGCGATCGGCGCGTTGAACAACCCGTCCTCGCGCGCCGTACCGGCGTTGCCCGGCGCGACGTAAATCCGTCCGATGCGCGGCGACTGAGCCAGCCGCCAGGCGAGTGCGTGCTCCCGACCGCCGCTACCGACTACCAGTAAGTTCATGGGTCTGAATTAACCACAGAGACACAGAGGCACGGAGAAAATCCAAAATGAATGCTTACACCAAGATACCAAGAGGGGGCAAGGGGCTCTGGATTCCCGTCATGCTCCCTTATGCCGCATGCGTTTTGTCTTCCTTTGCTTCCTCTGTGTCTCTGTGCCTCTGTGGTGAATGCTAGTGCCGGAAATGGCGCACGCCGGTGAAAACCATGGCAATGCCGTGTTCGTCGGCGGCGGCAATGACTTCTTCGTCGCGTACGCTACCGCCCGGCTGGATGACCGCCGCCGCCCCGGCCCTGGCAACGACGTCCACCCCGTCGCGGAACGGGAAAAATGCATCCGATGCGACCACCGAACCCTTGAGCGACAGGCCGGCATTCTCCGCTTTCATCGAGGCGACGCGCGCGCTATCCACCCGGCTCATCTGCCCCGCGCCAACGCCCAGCGTCATGCCTTCGGCGCAGTACACGATAGCGTTGGACTTGACAAACTTGGCAACGCGCCACGCGAACAACAGGTCGGCAAGCTGCTGCGGGGTCGGATGTTTCCGGGTGACGATGCGCAGGTCGCCGGCCTGGACGTTCATCGCGTCGGGCGTTTGCACCAGCAGGCCACCGCCGACGCGCCTGGTATCTTGGTCGTTGCCTCCGGTATCGGCTGCGACTTCCAGCACCCGCAGGTTGCTCTTCTGCGCCAGCACCGCCGCGGCCCCCGCCAGCACCCGCGGTGCAATCAATACTTCGGCAAACTGCTGCGACACCGCCGCCGCGGTTTCCTCGTCCAGTTCGCGGTTGAACGCAATGATTCCGCCGAATGCCGAGGTCGGATCGGTTTTGAACGCCCGGCGATAGGCCTCGGCTGCGCTCGCGGCGACCGCCACGCCGCAGGGATTGGCGTGCTTGATAATCACGCACGCCGGCTGGTCGAAGGTCTTCACGCATTCCCAGGCCGCGTCGGCATCGGCGATGTTGTTGTAGGAGAGTTCCTTGCCCTGCCGTTGCACATAATTGCTCAGCGCGCCGGGTACCGGCTTCAGGTCACGGTAGAACGCCGCCTGCTGGTGCGGATTCTCGCCGTAGCGCAAGTCCTGGAGTTTGACGAAACTCGAATTGAACTGATCGGGGAATCGGCTGCGCTTGCCGTGAATGTCGGTGGCAGTGAGGTAGTTGCTGATCGCGCCGTCGTAGGCCGCGGTGTGAGAAAAAGCCTTGCGCGCCAGGCGGAAGCGCGTCTCCACGCTGATCGCGCCGCTGGCGGACTCCATTTCCGCAATCAGCGCCGGGTAGTCCGCCGGATCGGTGACCACGGTGACGTGCTGCCAGTTCTTCGCTGCCGCACGTACCATCGTGGGCCCGCCGATATCGATATTCTCGATTGCCTCCTCGAGAGTGCAATCGGCCCTCGAGATGGTTTCCACGAAGGGATACAAATTCACCGCCACCAGGTCTATGGTCGGGATGCCAGCCTTTGCCATCGCCTCGAGGTGCGCCGGAAGGTCGCGGCGCGCGAGGATGCCGGCGTGCACCTTGGGATGCAGGGTCTTCACCCGGCCATCGAGCATCTCGGGGAAGCCGGTGTAATCGCCGATCTCGGTGACCCTGATCCCGGCCTCGCGCAGCAGCCTGGCGGTACCGCCGGTGGACAGGATTTCGAATCCGAAGTGCCGGAGCGCGCGGCCGAAATCCGCTGCGCCGGTCTTGTCGGAAAGGCTGATCAGGGCTTGTCTACGAGCCATGGCGGGACCAGAAAAATAAAACCGCCCGCGTTGATCGCGCGGGCGGGTTGATGCGGGGCAACGGCGCGCTACTTGATGCCGTACTCCTTCATTTTCTTGCGCAGCGTATTGCGGTTCAGCCCAAGCAACTGCGCGGCCTGGGTCTGGTTGCCGGCGACCCGGTGCAGCACCAGCTCGAGCAACGGCTTTTCCACCGAGCTGATCACCATGTTGTAAATGGCGCAGGGTTTTTCCCCGTCCAGATCCCTGAAATAGCCGTCCATTGCCTTGCGCACGCAGCGGGCAATTTCGTTGTCGTTCATCATGCTGCAAGTTCCTCGATATAGGTCAGGCGTTCTCCCAACCCGGCAAGCTCGGTGAAAAAGCGATCCACCGCGGCCAGCTGCTCGCGTGCAGTCTCCAGCCGATTCATGGTCTGACGGAACGTGGCCGCACCGGCAAGCTTGCTGGCGTACCAGGAAATGTGCTTGCGGGCGATGCGCACGCCGGACTGCTCTCCATACAGCGCGTACAGAGCACGCAAATGCCGTACCAGCACGCCGTGAATTTCCCCGACTTCAGGCGCAGGCAGGTGTTCGCCGCTGACGAGGAAGTGTTCGATCTCGCGGAAGATCCACGGGCGGCCCTGCGCGGCACGGCCGATCATGATCGCGTCGGCCCTGGTGCGGGAAAGAACTTCGCGCGCCTTTTCGGGTGAATCGATGTCGCCGTTGGCGATGACCGGGATGCCGACTTCAGATTTTACCGCGGCGATCGTGTCGTATTCGGCATTGCCGGCAAAACCGCAGGCACGGGTGCGGCCGTGCACCGAGATCGCCTGGATGCCGCAGGATTCCGCTATTTTTGCCACTCGCACTGCATTCCTGTTGTGCGCGTCCCAGCCGGTCCGGATTTTGAGCGTCACCGGTACTTCGACCGCCGCGACCACCGAATCGAGAATTTTTCCGACCAACTGTTCGTCGCGCAGCAACGCCGAGCCGGCGGCGACGTTGCAGACTTTTTTAGCCGGGCAGCCCATGTTGATGTCGACGATCTGCGCCCCGCGCTGGACGTTGTAGCGCGCCGCATCGGCCATCATCTGCGGGTCAGCACCGGCGATCTGCACCGAAATCGGATCAACTTCACCCCGATGATCGGAACGCCGCTGGGATTTCGCCGTGTTCCACAGTTGTGGATTCGCGGCAATCATCTCCGAGACCGCCATTCCCGCACCCATCGCCTTGCACAACTGGCGGAACGGCCGATCGGTCACACCCGCCATGGGTGCGACGATCAGATTGTTTTTGAGAACGTGCGGACCGATGTGCATTTATGCGGGCACCGAAAGAGGAGCGCCATTTTAGCGTAAAGGATGCGGTGTTGAGGGCGCGCAATTGCTACCCGTTGTTACAACCTTGGTTACAAGCTCGCGCCGAAGATCATCCGTTGCATGAATGCGCGCTTGACCGGCGGCGCGATGTCGAGCAGCGCCAGCCCGGCGCCGCGTGCAGCGCGCAAAGGCACGAAATCGTTGGAAAAGATTCTGACCAGCGAGTCGGTAATGGCGATTCCTCCCAGCCTGTCCAGTCTGCGAGCCGAGCGGAAAGCGGAAAGGCAGGCCGCACTTCCCGGATCGCGATCATCACGGCGCGCCAGCAGCTCGGCGAGTTCCCACGCATCGCGCAAACCCAGATTGAATCCCTGACCCGCGATCGGGTGCAGCGCCTGGGCGGCATTGCCAAGCAGCACGCTGCGCGGAAGGACGGGATTGGCGGCATACCTGAGCGCGAGCGGAAACCGGGCGCGCGCCGTGACGGACAGGAAGCGCCCGGCGCGGTCGCCGAAGTGCAGCTGCAGGCGCTCGAGGAAGCTCTTGTCGTTCATCTCGGTGAATCGGGCCGCGGCTTCAGGTGCCGCAGTCCAGACCAGCGCGTAGCGGTCTTCGAACGGCAGCAAGGCCACCGGACCGTCAGCGGTGAAGCGCTCGAATGCGCGTTGGCGGTGCGGTCTCGAGGTTGCGACAGTTGCGACGATGGCGTCTTGCCGGTAGTCGCGAACCTTGATAGTTGCACCGGCGCGTTTTCCCAGGCTGGCGCCGCCGTCGGCAATGACCAGCAGGCGCGCACCTACGCAGTGCTCCTGATCGCCGCGACGGAAACGAATGGCGACACGATCGGCGCTGAACTCGATGTCAGCAACGCTGGCGCCCAGTGCCAGCGTCGCCCGGCTCGAGGCGAGCGCCTCGCCAAGCATCTTCTGCAGCCGCGCATGGGCGACGACGTAACCGAGCGCCGGCAGACCGGCATCTTCGGCGGCCAGCAGCGCGCGGCCGAACCCGCCTCGCTGCGAGATGTGAATGCTATGGATCGATGTCGCCGGCTCGACGCGCTTCCAGGCGCCGAGCCGCGCGAGTATTAGGCGGCTGCCGTAGGACATGGCGAGCGTGCGACCGTCGCTTGCCGTGTCCAGCTCCGGCCGCGCTTCCAGCAGCAGCACGTCGTGGCTGGCGTCGGAAAGCGCAATTGCCAATGCGGCCCCGACCGGACCGCCGCCGACGATGACGAGGTCGTGTTCGCTTTCGCTCATGGTGCCGAAGAGGGCCGGTGTCAGGCGCGCATCAGCGACTCGATGTCTTCGATCTTCTTCGGCGCCGCCGCGGTGATGATCTCGCAACCGTTGCCGGTGACCAGCGCATCGTCCTCGATGCGCACGCCGATGTTCCAGAACTTCTCCGGCACGCCCTCGCCCGGCCGCACATAGCAGCCGGGCTCGACCGTCAGCACCATTCCCGGATTGAGTTCCACCCACTTGCCGTTGCGCTTGTAATCGCCGGCATCGTGCACGTCCAGGCCCAGCCAGTGGCCGGTGCGGTGCATGAAGAAACGCCGGTAGTCTCCGGATTCGATCGCACTGTTCACGGTACCTTTGCACAGCCCGAGGTCCACCATTCCCTGCGCCAGCACTTTCACCGCCGCGTTGTGCGGGTTTTCCCATTCGGCCCCTGGCTTGACCTCGGCGATGGCCGCAGCCTGCGCCGCGAGCACCATTTCGTAGATGTCGCGCTGCGGCCCCGCGAACTTGCCGCCGACCGGGAAAGTACGGGTGATGTCCGAGGCGTAACCATCGAGTTCGCAGCCGGCATCGATCAGGAGCAGATCGCCATCCTTGAGAATGGCGTCGTTCTGCACGTAGTGCAGCACGCAGGAGTTGGCGCCGCCGGCGACGATCGGAGTATAGGCGGGGGCTTGTGCTCCGCGGCGGCGGAACTCGTGAACGATTTCGGCTTCGACCTCGTACTCGCGCAGCCCGGGCCTGGTCGCGCGCATCGCGCGGCGATGTGCTTCGGTGGAGATGGCGGCGGCGCGGCGCATGGTGCCGAGTTCGTGCGGGTCCTTGATCAGGCGCATGTCGTCGACGAATAGACGAATGTCGCAGATCTCCGCGGGCGCGGTGACGCCGCTGCGAACCTGCGCCCGTACCTTGTTGATCCAGCCGATCACGCGGCTGTCCCAGTCGCCATCCGACCCGACATCGCAGAATACCGACGGCTGGTCGGCGAGCAACTGCGGCATCAGCTCGTCGAGATCGGATATCGGATGCGCCTCGTCGAATGCGAAGATCTCGCGCGCCTGGTCCGGACCGTAACGGAAGCCATCCCAGATTTCCCGCTCCGGATTCTTCTCGCGGCAGAACAGGATGCTCTTTGGCTTGGCGCCGGCGATCAGGACCAGCACCGCTTCCGGCTCCGGGAAACCCGACAGATAGTAGAAGTAGCTGTCGAAGCGATACGGGTAGGTGGAATCGCGGTTGCGCGCCCGCTCGGGCGCGGTGCGAACCACGGCAACGCCTTGCTTGATCAGCGAGACCAGCCGTTCGCGGCGTTGCGCTTGCAGTCTGTGGTTGTCCATCTTCGGGAAGTACGGGAAACGAACGGAGATTATACGGCCTGCGCCGCGGCAGTCCGTTCCGGCTCAGAGCTTCCCTTGATTCTCGCGCATCAGCGCGGCGACACCGAGTGCGTCGTCGCTGCCGAGCCGCTCCAGCGCCTCGATCACCAGCGGCCGATCGCTCTCCGGGCGGTTCTGGCTCAGCTTGAACTTGCCGTCCAGTCGCGTGATCTCGATCTCGAAACCGACGATGGCCGACAGCATCTTGTCCTGGTAGTCCGGAGGCAAGTCCATTTTCCAGGGTTCGGGTGAGGCGGCTTCGTGGCGCGTAACCAGTTCCCGGAGCAGCGCCGCCAGCCGCTCGCGGTCTTCGATCAGCCTTGGCCGGCCCTGCGCGTGCACCACCGCGTAGTTCCAGGTCGGCACGCTCGGGTGGGATGCGTACCAGGCCGGAGAGACGTAGTGATGCGGGCCGTGGAAGATCACCACTACCTCGCGCTCGGGCGAGAATGTCCGCCACTGCCGGTTGGCGCGCGCCATGTGGGCGCGCAGCAGTTTGCCCCCCGCGTCCAGCAGGAAAGGCAGATGGGAAACCTGGATCTCGCCCTGGTGCGCCGACACCAGCGTGGCGAAATTGTGGGCACGGACCAGCGCGTGAAGGCGGGCGATGTCGTGCTCGGCGAAATGTTCGGGAATGTGAATCACGTCCGTGCTCCCGGTTGCAGTCGCGCGTTGAGTTCCGCCAGGCGCCCGGGAGTGCCGACGTCGGTCCACAGGCCGCGGTAGTGCTCGCCGGTGACATTGTCCTGGGGCAGCTGACTGCGCAGCAGCGGCGCCAGCGCGTGCTTGGCTCCGCGTGCAAGCGACTCGAACAGTTCGGCGCGATACGCGCCCAGGCCGCTGAATGTCAGCGGTTGCCGGCCGGAGGAGCGCACCAGTCCGGCCTCGAGACAGAAATCTCCGTTAGGGTGGTGCGGCGGATTGTCCACCAGCACCAGATGCGCGAGGGCCTGCGAATCCGCGAGCCGCTCGATCGCGGCGGCGAGGCCCGCATAGTCGTAGTCGCAATACACGTCGCCGTTTATCACGGCAAAAGTGCGACCGCCGATCAGCGGTAACGCATTGCGGATGCCGCCGGCTGTTTCCAGCGATTCGGCTTCGGCAGAGTAGCGCACCTGCAGGTTCCAGCGGCCTCCATCACCCACCGCCGCTTCGATCTGCGCGCCGAGATGGGCGTGGTTGATCGTGACCGTTCCGAATCCGGCGTGCGCGAGTTTCTCCAGATGCCGGAACAACAGCGGCTTGCCGCCCACCGCGAGCAGGGGTTTGGGCGTGAGATCGGTCAGAGGGCGCATGCGGTTGCCGCGGCCGGCGGCAAGGATCATCGCGGACGGAGCGGAAGGCACGGCCACGCTCAGAAGGTGTGACCGACGGCCGGCTCGCGGTCTTGGAATTGATCGAGCAACCGCAACAACGGCGCGAGCGCAGCATAACGCCGCGCCACAACGCGTACGTAGTCCAGGAAGCGCGGTGCGTCCTCGACGTAGCCGGACTTGTTGTCGCGGTGGCAGATGCGCGCAAAGATGCCGAGCACCTTGATATGTCTTTGCAGCCCCATCCATTCGACGTCGCGGTAGAATACGCCGAAATCGGCATCCACCGGCAATCCCGCACGCTTCGCCTTTTCCCAGTAGCGCACCGTCCAGTCCAGCACCCTTTCCTCTTCCCAGCTCAGGAACGCGTCCTTGAACAGCGACGCCACATCGTAGCCGATCGGTCCAAATACGGCGTCCTGAAAGTCGAGGACGCCGGGATTCGGGTTGCTCACCATCAGATTGCGCGGCATAAAGTCGCGATGGACATAGACTTTCGGCTGCGCCAGATTGCTGGCGAGGATCAGGCTGAAGATCTTTTCGAGCGACTCGCGTTGCAGGGAGCTTAGCTTGATGCCGAGGTGGCGGTCGAGGTACCACTCGGGAAAAAGATCGAGTTCCCGCTTCAGCGAGGTCTTGTCGTAGGCGGGCAGTACGCCTTCGCGGCTGGCAAGCTGCCAGCGGATCAACGCGTCGATCGCGTCGCCGAAAAGCTGGTCCGCGTTGCCGGGATTGAGCGCCGCGAGGTAAGTGGTGGCGCCCAGATCCGATAGCAGCAGAAAGCCGCGCGCAAGGTCGTGCGCCAACACCTTGGGCACGTGAACTTTCGCTTCGGCCATCAGTGCGGCCACTCGAACGAAAGGACGGCAGTCTTCCTGCGCTGGCGGCGCATCCATCGCTATCAGCGTGGAATCGGGGAAAGTGACGCGAAAGTAGCGGCGGAAGCTGGCGTCGACAGAAGCCGGCGAGAGGGTGAACGTTATTCCGGGAAACTGGCGCGCGATCCAATCCTGTAGAGAAGCGTAGCGGTCCAAGGGGCTTCGTTGCCTTGACTGTGATTTTGTGAGATTTTAGCACCTCGCCTCGATCAACAGCCCGCATGCATCGACCACGCTTCGCCTCGCCGATCGTCTTGTTGATCTGCTTCCTTGCCCCCGGCGCCGGCGCCGACGAACCTGGTCTCAAGCTGAAAATTCAGCCGGCGTTGATTCCGTATTCCGAGGGCAGCAACCAGCCCACGCCGATGTTTCTCGAAGCCGACCGGCTGCAGGGCCATCAGGAGCGCGAGCTCGAGGCCGAAGGCAACGTAAGCCTGCGCAAGCGCGGAGCAGCGGTTTTCGCGGACTATCTGTATTACGCCTTTCCGGAGCGGGAACTGACGGTCACGGGCCATGTCCGCTTCGAAAAAGAAGGCGACGTGGTCACCGGCGAGAAGTTGTTTTACAACCTCGACAGCGAAAGCGGTTACATTGAGAAGCCGGCATACAATTTCCAGCAGTTCCGGGCGCGCGGCAGTGCCGATCGGATGGTGATGGAAAGCCGCACCAAGATACGGGCGGACAAGGCTACCTACACCAACTGCGACGTCGGCGACGACGACTGGTTCCTACGGGTGGACAAGCTGGATCTGGACCGGCAACGCGATGTGGGCGTGGCGCATAACGCTACTGTGGTATTCAAGGGCTTGCCGGTGCTGTATTCACCTTATCTCGACTTTTCGCTGAGCGGCCGTCGCAAGACCGGTTTGCTGCCGCCGACCATCGGCAGCACCGGGCAAAGCGGCTTCGAGGTTACGCAGCCGTTCTACTGGAACATCGCACCCAATCGCGACGCCACCATCGCGCCGCGCATCCTTGCCAAGCGCGGTGTGCTGCTCAACACGGAACTGCGCTATCTCGAGCCGAGTCTGAGCGGTGAAGTGCGCACGGAATACCTTCCGAACGACCGGCAGAAACAGGAAAGTCGCTATGGCTACTCCTGGCAACACCAGCAGCTATTCGGTCGTGGTATCTCGGGGGGATTCAACCTGCAGGGCGTATCAGACGACACCTTTTTCACCGACCTGAGCGACAAGATCGCGGTGACTTCGCAGACCAACCTGCCGCGCGAAGGCAATTTGTTGTACGACGGCGACTGGTGGAACCTGAACGCCCGCGTGCAACGCTTTCAGACCCTGCAGGATCCGCTGGCCCCGGTCACACCGCCGTATGCGCGCGCGCCGCAGCTTACCCTGAACGTCAATCGCCAGACTGACTATTACCTCGATCTCGGCCTGCAGGGCGAGTACGTGGACTTCGATCATCCGTTCCTGCTGAACGGCAGACGCCAGATTCTCTATCCTTCGATCAGCGTGCCGCTGCAGACGTCGTATTTCTACCTGACGCCCAAGCTCGGCTATCACAATACCCGCTATTCCTTCGAGGATCCGAATCTCCCCGATGAAACGCGGGGATTGCCGATCTACAGCCTCGACAGCGCAGTAACTCTCGAGCGCAATGCCCGGCTCTGGGGCCGCGATTTCATCCAGACGCTGGAACCGCGCCTTTACTATGTCTACATTCCGTTTCGTCCGCAGGACCAGTTGCCAGTCTTCGACACGGCCGTGGCAGACTTCAACCTGGCGCAGATCTTCACGGAAAACCAGTTTACCGGCGGCGACCGCATCAACGACGCCAATCAGCTCACGGCGGCGCTGTCGAGCCGGCTGATCAATCCCGGCAGCGGAGAGGAGCAACTTCGCTTCGTTCTCGGCCAGCGCTACTATTTCAAAGAGCAGCAGGTTTCCCTCAGCACGTCGCGGCGGGATTTTAATCGTTCCGATATCCTGGCCGCGATGACCGGCAGGATCACCCCCAACTGGGTGGCCGATGTCGGCCTGCAGTACAGCGCCATTACCAGCCGAACGGAACGCAGCAATGTGGCGCTGCGCTACCAGCCAGCAATCGGCAAGATGATGAATTTCGGCTATCGCTTTACGCGCGATACCCTGGAGCAGGTGGATCTGTCGTCGCAGTGGCCGATCGCCGGGCGCTGGACCGGGTTGGCGCGCTGGAACTACACCTTGCGCGACAAGCGTCTGCTGGAGGGTCTGGCGGGGGTCGAGTACAATGCTGGCTGCTGGGCGGCCCGTTTTGTGGTGCATCGGTTCGTCAGCGCGACGCAGGAATACGTCAACGCGATGTTCTTTCAGGTCGAGTTGAACGGCGTGTCGAAGATCGGCTCCAACCCGCTCGAGCTGCTGCGGCAGAACGTCACCGGTTACACCAAGACCAACGAACCGCCGCCGGCAGAACGCAATCCGTTCCCGGCGTATTGAAAGCGGTAATGTCAGCTGCTGACGCCCCTGCTGGCGGCATCAGTGCCGGCATCGTCTTGCCATGACATCGAAAATGCGAATACTGGCTTTGTTTCTTGCATTGCTTGGTATCGCGCCGGCCGGCGCGGCTCAGGGCGAGCGTACGCACGGCGACCCCGCACTTCTGGATCGCGTGGTGGCCGTGGTCAACAACGAAGTCATCACCCGGCTCGATCTCGATGAGCAAGTGAGGGTGGCGCTGCAGCAGCTGCGGCGCCAGAACACCCCACTGCCCGCTCAGGACGTGCTGGAGCGCCAGTTGCTGGAGCGGCTGGTTACCGCCCGGGTGCTGGCGCAGACTGCCAAGGAGACCGGTTTGCGGGTGGACGATGCCCAGCTGCAGCGCTCGCTGGAACGCATCGCCCAGGAGAACAAACTGACGCCCGACGCCTTTCGCAAGGCGTTGGAAAGCGACGGCGTCAATTTCAACCGCTTCCGCGACGAGCTGCGCAACGAGATCCTGATCACGCGCCTCAAGGAGCGCGAAGTCGACAGCAAGATACTGATCACAGATGCAGAGATCGACAACTATCTCAAGACCCAGCAGAACCTGGGCGGAAAGGATGACGAGTACAGCCTCGCGCACATCCTGGTGCTGGTCCCCGAGCAGGCCAGCCCGGAGCAAATCCAGGCCAAGCGCTCTGCGGCGGAGAAGGCGCTGGCGCAACTCAGGGGCGGTGCTGATTTTCGCCAGGTGTCGGCGGGAGTGTCCGACGCGCAGAATGCGCTGGAAGGCGGCCCGCTGGGTTGGCGCCCGGCTTCGCGCCTGCCGCAGATCTTCGTCGACGTGGTGAGAACCATGAAGGTCGGCGACTTGAGCGCAGTGCTGCGCAGCGCCAACGGCTTCCACATTTTGAAGCTCCTCGACAAGCGCGGCAACGAAACGCCGGTGATTGTCCAGCAGACCCGCACACGCCACATCCTGGTGCGTCTGAACGAAGTCGTTTCCGAGGCCGACGCGAAACAGCGCCTGTTCCATCTCAAGGAGCGCATCGACAACGGCGCCGATTTCGCCGAACTGGCGCGGCTGCAGTCCGAGGACGCGAGTTCCTCGCGCGGCGGCGATCTCGGCTGGCTGTCGCCGGGAGACACGGTGCCGGAGTTCGAGCGCGCGATGAACGCACTTGAACCGGGACAGGTGAGCGAGCCGGTACAGTCGTCGTTCGGCTGGCATCTGATCCAGGTGCTCGAGCGGCGCAACGAGGACATGTCCAAAGAGCGTCAACGGCTGCTGGCCCGCCAGGCAATCCGTGCGCGCAAATCCGACGAAGCCTATCAGGAGTGGGTACGGCAGCAGCGCGACCGCGCCTACGTTGAACTGCGCCTCGAAGAGCGCTGAGCGTAATCGAAGGACCTCGTGCCTGGTCCGGACCAGCCCCTTGCAGGCAACGCATACTCCCAGAAAGAGGTTCAGCCAGAACTTCCTGGAGGATCGCGGCATCGTCGGGCAGATCGTCGCCGCCATTGATCCCCGGCGCGAAGACCGCATCATCGAGATCGGCCCGGGCGCAGGCGCACTCACTGCGCCGCTGCTCGACCGCGTTGCCCGTCTGGACGTTATCGAAATCGACCGCGATATCGTCCGCGCTCTGCGCGCGCGTTTCCCGCCGGAGAGCCTGCAAGTCCATCAGGGAGATGTGCTGGAATTCGATTTTTCCGCGTTTGGCGCAGGCATTCGCGTAGTCGGCAACCTCCCCTACAACATTTCGACTCCGATCCTGTTTCACCTGAACGCGCAGGTGGCCTTGCTGCGCGACTGCCATTTCATGCTCCAGCGCGAGGTCGTCGAGAGGATGGCCGCCGAACCCGGTTCGCCAGAGTACGGCCGCCTGTCAGTGATGTTGCAGTACCGGTGGGTCATCGAGTCGCTGTTCGATGTACCGCCGACGGCATTTCATCCGCAACCCAAAGTCTGGTCCTCGGTCGCGCGGATGACTCCCTACGCGAGCCCGCCTCACCGTGCCAGCAATGAGTCCTTGTTCGCCGATGTGGTGACGCGCGCGTTCGGCCAGCGCCGCAAGACGCTGCGCAACGCGTTGCGGGAGTTGCTCGAAGCCGGGGAACTGGAACAGTTGGGAATCGAACCAGGCGCCAGAGGCGAGACGCTGGGCGTCCCGGCATTCGTGCTCATCGCGAACTATCTGGAAGCGCGACGGAGCTAGCGCTTGCGCTGGATGAATTCGATCTTGTAGCCGTCCGGATCCTCGACGAAGGCAATCACTGTGGTGCCATGCTTCATCGGGCCGGCGTCGCGTGTGACTTTGCCGCCGCGCTTTTTCACTTCTTCGCAGGCCTTGTAGGCATCGTCCACCTCGAGCGCGACATGGCCGTAGCCGTTGCCCAGGTCGTATTTCGCAGTGTCCCAATTGTGGGTGAGTTCGAGCACCGCTTCCTTGTCTTCGTCGCCGTAGCCGATGAAAGCCAGCGTGAAACGGCCGTCCGGATAGTCCTTCTGGCGCAGCACCTTCATGCCGAGCACCTTGGTATAGAAATCGATCGAGTGCTTCAGGTCGCCCACCCTCAGCATCGTGTGCAGAATACGCATACGCGCAATGTTAAGTGTTGAGTTTTGAATGTAATGTTAAGTTTCCGGTCAGTCGCCGGGGCATCTGGGATAACTCAAAACTAAACATTTAACACTCAACATTCTATATCTCCACCAGTTCGAAGTCTTCCTTGCGCGCCCCGCATTCCGGGCAAACCCAGTTGACCGGCACATCCTCCCAGCGTGTGCCGGCAGAAAGGCCCTCTTCGGGCAGGCCGGTTGCCTCGTCGTAGATGAATCCGCAGATCAGGCACATGTAGGTCTTGTATTCTTCCTTTTCGCCTGCAGCCATTGTTGGTTTGGGGAATGACGGAGCTTTTCAGTTAAAATTCCATTTTAAGTCGAAACGCTGCCGCGAAACATCGCCGTGCCAGATTCTCTTCCGATCGTGCTCGTATTCGCGGCGACTGATCCCAGCGGCGGAGCGGGAGTTCAGGCGGACATCCTCACCCTGTCGAGCATGGGTTGCCATCCGTTGTCGGTGATCACCGCAGTGACCATCCAGGACACGATGGGCGTGGAAGACGTGCTTCCGATCGATGCCGAGTGGGTTGCCGACCAGGCGCGCTGCGTGCTCGAGGACGTGCCGGTCGCGGTGTTCAAAGTCGGCCTGCTCGGAAGTGTCGAAGCGATAGCGGCGATTGCCGAAGTAGTTTCGGATTATCCCGATATCCCGCTGGTGCTCGATCCCGTACTCGCCTCGGGCCGCGGTGACGAACTGGCTTCCGAGGACATGATCTCGGCCATGCGCGAGTTGCTGATCCCGCAGACCACAGTGATCACGCCCAACAGCCTCGAGGCCCGGCGACTGGCGCAAGACGACAGCAACGAGAACGACGACCCCGATCTCAACGAATGCGCGCGGCGCCTGCTCAATCTCGGCTGCGAGTTTGTTCTGGTGACCGGGACCCACGAAAACACGGCGCAGGTGGTCAACACACTCCACGACCAGCAGGGCGTGGTACGAACCGACTCCTGGCAACGCCTGCCCGGCATTTTCCATGGCTCGGGCTGCACGCTCGCCTCGGCGGTCGCGGCGACGATCGCCAACGGACTCGGCGTGCCCGAGGCTGTACGCGATGCACAGGAATACACCTGGCAGACGCTCAAGTTCGCGTATCGGACCGGCATGGGGCAGTTGATCCCGGACCGGTTGTTCTGGGCGCGCGAGGAAGAGCCGGAGGATGCGCAAGACGGTTAGCGGCTTGTATGCGGTGACGCCCGGGCTTGCCGACTCCGCGCTTTTGACGAGCAAGGTCGAGGCTGCGTTGCGCGGCGGCGCGCATGTGGTGCAGTACCGCAACAAGACTGCCGACGAGCGGTTACGACGCGAACAGGCGCTTCGGATTGCGCGGTTGTGCCGCGAGGTCGGCGCTTGTTTCATCGTTAACGACAGTATCGAGCTAGCGCGCGAGGTGGCTGCCGACGGAGTGCACCTGGGTAAGGACGACGACGGCGTCAGCGCGGCGCGTGCCCTGCTGGGTCCCGACAAACTGATTGGCGTGTCGTGCTACAACCAGTTGTGGCGTGCGCGCGATGCGGTGGTGCAGGGCGCGGACTACATCGCGTTCGGCAGTTTCTTTCCGTCGCCGACCAAGCCCGGCGCGGTAACGGCTGGGCCGGACCTGTTGCGCGCGGCAAGGAAGTTTTCGCGCCCGATCGTCGCGATCGGTGGCATCACGCCGGACAATGCTTCCGGACTGATCGAAGCCGGCGCCGACGCGGTGGCAGTGGTCGCTGCAGTGTTTGATGCGCACGACGTTGAGCGCGCGGCGCGCCGCATTGCCGGATTGTTCGCGGAACGCAGTGAGTCCTGAGACAGCAAGCATGAAAACCAGAAACGAGATTCTTTTCGAGAAATCGCAGACGGTGATTCCCGGCGGCGTAAACTCGCCGGTACGCGCCTTCCGCTCGGTGGGCGGCACGCCGTTGTTCGTGAGCCGCGGGGAGGGCGCCTGCGTGTGGGACGCGGACGGCAGGCGTTACGTCGACTACGTCGGTTCCTGGGGGCCGCTGGTGCTTGGCCACGCGCATCCGCAAGTGGTGGAAGCGGTGCGGGAGGCTGCCTCACGCGGCTTGAGCTTTGGCGCCCCGACGGAAGCCGAACTGGAAATGGCGGAACTCATCACCCGGCTGCTGCCGTCGATGCAGCAGGTGCGCCTGGTGAATTCCGGCACCGAGGCGACCATGAGCGCGATCCGGTTGGCGCGTGGCTTCACGGGGCGCGCGAAGATCGTGAAGTTCGAGGGCTGCTACCACGGTCACGCCGATTCGTTGCTGGTAAAAGCCGGTTCCGGCTCGCTCACTTTCGGTCAGCCCAGTTCCGCAGGCGTGCCTGCAGAAATCACGACGCACACGCTGGTGCTCGATTACAACGACGCTGGCATGCTGGAACGCGCATTCGGCGCGCAAGGCGATGAAATTGCCGCGGTGATCGTCGAGGCGGTGGCGGGCAACATGAATCTGGTCAAGCCCAGGCCGGAATTCCTGCGCGCGCTTCGGGACCTTTGCACGAAGCACGGCGCGGTGTTGATTTTCGATGAAGTGATGACGGGATTCCGGGTCGGGCTCCAGGGAGCTCAGGGGCTTTACCGCATCACTCCCGACCTGACCACGCTGGGCAAGGTCATCGGCGGCGGCATGCCGGTGGGTGCATTCGGCGGACGGCGCGATATCATGCAGTTCATTGCGCCGCTTGGACCGGTGTACCAGGCCGGAACGCTGTCGGGAAATCCGGTCGCGGTCGCTGCCGGTTTGGCCACGCTCAAGCTTGTCCAGGCGCCCGGTTTTTTCGACCGGCTTGGCAATGCAGCCGCGGCGCTGGTGCAGGGCCTGCAGAAGGCCGGTAGAGATGCCGGATTGGCGTTTTCCGCGCAATCGGTCGGCGGGATGTTCGGCATGTATTTCCGCGCCTCGTCGCCGGAGAGTTATGCCCAAGTCATGGAATGCGACAAGAATGCCTTTAACCGTTTTTTCCATGCCATGCTGGTTCAAGGCGTGTACCTGGCGCCGTCGGCATTCGAAGCGGGGTTTGTCTCCGCCGCTCACGGCGACGCCGAAATCAGCACCACCATCGCCGCGGCATCGGCAGCATTCGCGAAAGTTGCGGCTGCGTGAACCGTCGTGAGGTCAGCGCAAACCGGAGAGGTACTCGGCGACGGCGGCAATTTCCTTGTCGGTGAGCCGGGCCGCGACGGCGCGCATCATGTTATTGGTGTCGTTGGCGCGCTCTCCGGCACGGAATGCTTTCAATTGCGCAACGACGTACTCGGGATGTTGACCGGCAAGCCGCGGATACTGGGAAGGAATTCCGGCACCGTTCGGCGAATGGCAGCCGGCGCAGGCTGCCACGCCGGTGGCGAGGTTGCCGCCGCGAAACAGCTTGCGCCCATGAGCAACCAGGTCCTTGTCTTTCGCCGCGGCTTCGCGGAGTTTCTGCGCGGCGTAATAAGCGGAAAGATTGCGCATATCCTCGGCAGACAGACCGGCTACCATGCCCATCATCACGGCGTTGTTACGGTTGCCCGATTTGAATTCGTTCAGCTGCTTGAACAGATACTCGGGATGCTGTCCGGCGAGACTCGGATTCATCGGCAGCGGGCTGTTGCCGTCGGCCCCGTGGCAGGCGGCGCAGATTTGGTTGGCGATGGATTGAGCCTTGGCTGGGTCGCCGTAATCAGCTGCGACGGCCGAGGTGACGGATATGAGCGCGACCACGGCCGCCGCGATGAGACGATTCATGAATACTCCTTGGATTTCGTGCCGAGTCCCGGGCGTGCGCTGGTCCCCGCGAGAGGTGGCATTTTAGCGTAAGTGATGAGCCGCACCCGTTTGTTCAACGATGTCGCCTTCTTCGCTACAGCGGCGCACGAGCGCGACCTGCCGGCTTCGTCTGGAGTCGAAGTGGCATTTGCCGGACGCTCGAACGCGGGCAAATCAAGCGCACTCAACGCGCTTGCCCGGCGTCACCGCCTGGCCTTCGTCAGCAAGACTCCGGGCCGAACGCAGCAGATCAATTTCTTTAGTCTGGGGGTCGGGCGTTTTCTGGTGGACTTGCCCGGGTACGGGTACGCGCGGGTGCCGGGAGCGACGAAACGATCCTGGCAGGAACTGCTGTCCGGTTACTTGCAGGCTCGTGGCCAGTTGCGCGGGCTCGTGGTGGTAATGGATGCCCGTCATCCGCTGACGCCGCTGGACCGGCAGCTACTGGACTGGTTCGCCCCGACAGGCCGGCCGGTGCACGTGCTGCTCACCAAGGCAGACAAATTGTCGAAACAGGAAGCGAGCAGACAATTGCGCATAGTGGGCGAAAGGCTCGCCGCCGAATACCACGGCAGCAGCGTTCAACTTTTTTCTGCGACGACCAAACAGGGCGTCGACGAAGCCGAGACGCTATTGGCCGACTGGTTCGATGCCGGGTAGGGTGGGCAGAGACAGCTAAAATAAAAAACCCCCGGTTAAAGGGGACTAAAACCGGGGGCGAAACAAAGCCTCAATTGGATTAAGGCACCCGCTCAGGGAGGAGAAGCGGGAGACATCACTGTCTATTGATTGAGAGTGCTGGAGCCGCAAAAAAGTTCCGCTTTGCACAACCGACGATTTATAATTAAATTCAACGAGATAGTTTCTCGCTTTGCAACCGGAGACCGGAAGGGGCGGGGAATCGAGGGCCGATCATGCATGTACTCGGAAAGTTTCCAGTCCGCAGGATGCGCAGGCTGCGCCGCGACGATTTTTCCCGACGCATGGTGCGAGAGCATCGACTGTCTTCGGACGATTTCATCTACCCGGTGTTCGTAATTGACGGACAGCACCGCAGCGAGCCGGTTCCGTCGATGCCAGGGGTGGAACGGCTGACGGTCGACGCGTTACTCCGGCAGGCCGAGCGCTGCGTCGAGCTTGGGGTGCCGGCGATCGCGTTGTTCCCGGTCGTGGACAACAAGCTCAGGACCGCCGATGCCAGAGAGGCGTTCAATCCCGACGGGCTCGCTCCGCGATCCATCCGGGCGCTGAAAAGCCGCTTCCCGCAATTGGGCGTCATCACCGATATCGCCCTCGATCCCTATACCAGCCACGGCCAGGACGGTTTGATCGACGACAGCGGTTACGTGCTCAATGACGAGACCATCGAGGCGTTGGTCAAACAGGCGCTGACGCATGCAGAAGCCGGGGTGGATATCGTCGCGCCCTCCGACATGATGGACGGGCGCGTCAGGGCGCTGCGTCGGGCGCTGGATGAGAGTGGGCATATTTACACGCGCATACTGGCTTACGCGGCCAAATATGCGTCGAGTTTCTATGGCCCATTTCGCGACGCGGTCGGCTCGGCGGCAAATCTCGGCAGGGGCGACAAATACACTTACCAGATCGACCCGGCAAACAGCGACGAAGCCCTTTGGGAAGTGGGAATGGACCTAGAAGAGGGTGCGGACATGGTGATGGTCAAGCCTGGAATGCCTTACCTCGACATCGTGCGCAGGGTGAAAGACGAGTTCGGCGCGCCGACCTTCGTGTATCAGGTCAGCGGCGAGTACGCGATGCTCCAGGCCGCGGGGGTGAACGGCTGGATCGACCGTCGCAAATGCGTTCTGGAGTCGTTGCTGGCCTTCAAGCGTGCCGGCGCCGACGGCATCCTGACTTATTTCGCTCTGGAAGCGGCCGCCTGGCTCAAAGAGGATTAGCCGCAGCGCCCGCAGTTCGAGCGCTTTCGAGCACCGAGTTCAGCCAGTCGATGCGGGCACGGTCAAAGGGCTTGCCCTCGGCGGTGGTGCGCAGCTGATAGCGCAGATCGCGCGGCGCGAACACGGTGATGTCGAAATCGGCGTCGTCGGTACTGACGGTGAAATTCGGTACGCTGCGCTGTTCCCCGCCAATGTAAACGCGCCGTTCGCGGCTGCGATAGGGGATCTGGCGGTTGAGCAGAAACATTTCCACGTCCTTCACGCTGTCGGTGAAAAGGTGGATGTTGATGTCGGAGTACTTGCCCGCGCTGCCGGACAGCACCGAACCGGACAAATGGGGATCGAACTGCGCGAGCAGTTGCATCATCTCGCGGGCGTTCTGCCGCAGGCGGCGCAGGCGCGCCTGCTGCTCGTCGGCCTGGTAGAGCTGCTGGTAGGCGCGCAGGGCCTGCTCCACCTCCTCATTGTTGGGCAGGTTGCGGGTGTCCGGCGCCCCGGCCTGACGTGCCGCCTTGCGCTTGGCGAGCGCAAAATCATCGATCCCGTCCACGGCCATCAGGCGCGCCGCAAGTTGGGCGATGCGCTCGCGCATCTGTCGGTTATTGCCGTTCTCCCTCGACATCTGTGTTCAGTATAGCTGGTCCCTGACTTCCTCCGGCGGCTTGGCAGAGTCGCCAAGCTGGTCTTCCGGGCTGCTCTCCTGCTCCGGCGGCACGTTCTCGTGGTAGAAGTACTCGATCATCGGAGTGGCGGCGTGCCGGTCGCGAAGGCCCGTTTGCGGATTGATCGCGACTGCGACCACGCCTTGGGGCGCGACCCAGAGTTCTTCCGGCTGGCCTTTCAGGACCGTCCCCATGTACGACATCCAGATCGGCAGGGCCGCCACCGCGCCGGTTTCATGATCACCCAGCGTGCGCGGGATGTCGTAGCCTATCCACACCACTGTCGCAAGGTTGCGCTGGAATCCGGCAAACCACGCGTCCAACTGCTCGTTGGTCGTGCCGGTCTTGCCGGCAAGGTCCACGCGGCCGAGTGCCATGGCGCGCGCCCCGGTGCCACCGCGGATTACGTCCTGCATCATGTTTGCCATGATGAACGCGTTGCGGGAATCGATTACCCGTTCCGCGCCCTTGCCAACCTGGATCGGATTGGCCTTGCCGAGGATTTCGCCCTGTGCGTCCTCGATGCGCTCGATGAAATAAGGCGTCACACGGAAACCGCCGTTGGCGAACACCGAGTAGCCCATCACCATTTCCAGGGGCGTGGTTGAGCCGGCACCCAACGCCATGGTCAGATAGGGCGGATGTTGCTTCGGATCGAAACCGAAGCGGGAGATGTAGTCCTGTGCGTACTGCGGAGTGATCGCCTGCAGAATCCGTATGGACACCAGGTTCTTCGATCTGGTCAGCGCGGTGCGCATGCGGATCGGGCCATCGAAGGTGCCGTCGAAGTTTCTCGGCTCCCAGTTCACCGATCCGGTTTCGCTGGCGTCGATGGTCAGCGGCGCGTCGTTGATGATGGTGGCTGGCGTGAAACCCTTTTCCAGCGCCGCCGAATAAATGAACGGCTTGAAGCTCGAACCGGGCTGCCGGCGCGCCTGGGTTACGTGGTTGTACTTGTTGCGGTAGAAGTCGAATCCGCCGACCATGGCGCGGATTGCGCCGTCGTTGGTGTTTACGGACACCAGCGCGGCTTCAACCTGCGGCAACTGCACGATTTTCCAGCCGCCCTTGCCGTCGGGTTGCACCCGGATCAGCGCGCCGCGGCGCAGCCTGAGTTTGGCAGGCGCGCGATTGCCGATCATGCGGCTGGCGAACTTCAGCCCGTCGCCGGTGATGGTGACGAATTCGCCGCCCTTGCGGTAGGCCTTCACTGCCTTGGCATCGACCTCCAGCGCGATGGCCGGGTAGATGTCGTCGCTTTCCAGTTCGTCCTGCAGCGAATCCTCAAGCGCTTCTTCCCCGATTTCTTCCTTGGGAAGATCAAAATAACCCTCTGCGCCGCGATAATTCTGACGCTCGTCGTATTCCAGCACCCCCTGGCGCAGCGCCCGATAAGCGGCGTCTTGGTGCACCTTGGACAGCGTGGTGTAGACCCGGAAGCCGCGGGTATAGGCTTCTTCCTTGTAGGCGTCGTAGATCGCCTGACGCACCATCTCGGCGAAGTGGTCCGCCCGCGTCGCGAACTCCTGGACTTGGCGGGTGACGATGATCGGCTGGGCCTCCGCCTGCTTGAACTGCTCGGCGTCGATATGATTGAGCTCGAGCATGCGGCGCAGCACGTAGCGCTGCCGCTGCTTGGCGCGGTTCATGTTGATCACCGGGTTGTAACGCGACGGCGCCTTAGGCAGCCCGGCAAGCATCGCGATCTCGCCAAGGTTCAGCTGGTCGAGCGGTTTGCCGAAGTACACCAGCGCGGCCGCGCCGAAGCCGTAGGCGCGCTGGCCGAGGTAAATCTGGTTGATATAAAGCTGCAGAATTTCGTCTTTGGTCAGGCTGTGCTCGATCTTGAACGCGAGCAGCGCTTCATTGAACTTGCGGCTGAAAGTCTTCTCGGTGGAAAGAAAGAAGTTTCGTGCCACTTGCATGGTGATGGTGCTGGCGCCCTGTCGGGCACTGGCGGCGGCGAAATTGGACAGTGTGGCGCGTACCACACCGATGTAATCGACCCCACCGTGTTCGTAAAAGCGCTCGTCCTCGGCCGCGATGATTGCCTTGCGCAGTATGTCGGGGGTCTGCTCGATCTTGACGAAGGCCCGCTTTTCCTCGCCGAACTCCCCGATCAGGTCGCCCTCGACGCTGAAGATCTGCAGTGGAATCTTGGGCTGATAGGAGGTCAGTGCCTCGAGGGAAGGCAGGTTCGGATAGGCCACCACCATGGCATATCCGACCACCAGAACGATCGCGGCCGCGATCGCGGCAAGCCCGAACAGGCCATAAAACCACCAGCGGGAGGACATGGGATAGATCTAAGGGGGGGTGCCGGCAGGGGGAACGGCGGGCATTATATATAGATGTTGCCCAGACCCGACAGAAGGGGGCTGTTAAATCGCTTTACTTGCAAAATAGTTGTTGCTAGCATTTAATGTAGATTATACGTATCGCGCCTAAAGGGCCAATGCTCAAAGGAAAATTCGAGTTCAACGCGGACTTTCTCGGCGGTCTGCTGAAGGCCAAGTCGCCTCCTCTTGTCGGCGTCGACGTCAGTTCCTCGTCCGTGAAAATGGTCGAGTTGACCGGTTCCGGCAGGGGCCGCTATCGCCTCGAGCGCTATTCCATCGAGCCGTTGCCGAAGGACGCGGTGGTTGACGGCAACATCATGAACCTCGAAGTGGTGGGCGATGCGCTCAGGCGCGGCTGGAAGCGTATGGGCACCCGGGTCAAGAATCTGGCGATGGCCCTGCCCTCCGCGGCAGTCATCACCAAGAAGATCGTCGTTCCCGCAGGCCAGACCGAAGACCAGCTCGAAGCCCAAGTCGAAACCGAAGCCAACCAGTACATTCCGTTTGCCCTGGAGGAAGTCAACCTCGACTTCCAGATTCTCGGCCCGGCCCCGAACAGCAGCGAGGATGTGGAAGTCCTGATCGCCGCCTCGCGCAAGGAGAAAGTCGACGACCGCGTGGCCGTGGCCGAGTCGGTCGGTCTCAAGGCAGTGGTGATGGATATCGACTCCTTTGCCTCCCAGAACGCGTTCGAACTGATGCAGGGCCAGCTACCCGAGGGTGGCCACGATCAGGCCATCGCCCTGGTGGATATCGGCGCCTCGATGATGAACATCAACGTGTTGCGCAACAATCAATCGGTCTACATGCGCGAGCAGCCATTTGGAGGCAATCAGCTCACCCAGGAGATCATGCGCCACTACAATCTCTCGGCCGAGGAAGCCGAGGCCGCCAAGCGCAACGGCGGGCTGCCGGATACCTATGACTCCGAAGTCCTGGCTCCGTTCATGGACACCTTGGCGCTCGAAGTCGCCAGAGCACTTCAGTTCTTTTTTACCTCCACCCAGTACAATCAGGTCCACCACATCTTTCTTTCCGGCGGCTCCGCGACCATTCCCGGTCTGCCGGAAGTTGTGGCAGAGCGCACTCAGGTCAATACCCTGGTCGCCAATCCGTTCGCTGGAATGGAGGTTTCCTCCAAAGTTCGACAGGCCCAGCTAGCGGTGGATTCGCCCGCGCTGCTGGTTGCCTGCGGACTCGCACTGCGGAGATTCGACGAATGATCCCAATCAACCTACTGCCGCACCGCGCGGAGCGGCGCAAGGCGCAGACGCGCCAGTTCGCTGTGCTGGCGGTCATGACCGTGGTTCTGGCGGGTGCGATCGTCGGCGCGGTTCATACGCTGTTCGCCAGCCGCATCGAGAATCAGCTGAGTCGGAACAAATACCTGCAAACCGAGATCGCAGCGCTCGACAAGCAGATCGACGAGATCAAGAAGCTCAAGGAGCAGACACAGGCGCTGCTGGCGCGCAAACGCGTGGTGGAAACCCTGCAGACCAACCGCACCGAGACCGTGCGACTGCTCGATCAGATGGTGAGGCAACTGCCGGACGGCGTGCATCTGAAGACGGTGAAGCAGACCGGGCAGAAGGTCAACGTGGTCGGCTATGCGACCTCCAATGCAAGGGTGTCGACGCTGATGCGCAATCTCGAAGCCTCGCCCTGGCTGGAAGCCCCGTCCCTGGTTGAAGTCAAGGCTACCAGGCTGGGCAAGGACAACATCATTCTCAACGAATTCATTCTCAACGTGACCATCTCGCGGCCCAAGGAAGAGGCTGCGGGAGCCAAACCGGCTGCGCCAGCCACGCCGCGCGCTGCGACCGCGCCGAAAGCCTGACGATCATGACGCTCGACGACCTGAGGCGACTGGACCCGAGGGACATCGGCAGCTGGCCGGTGGCGCCCAAGCTGGGAGCATTGCTCATTTTGCTTCTGTTCATCGTATTTGCCGGGTACTGGTTCGACTGGAGGAACCAACTGGAAGAACTGGCGCAGGCGCGCGACCAAGAGCAGGAGCTGCGTACGGCGTTCCTCGACAAGCAAAAACAGGCCGTGAATCTTGAGGCTTACCGCAAGCAACTTGCGGAAATCGAGGAATCCTTCGGGGAGATGCTCAAGCAACTGCCCAACAAGTCGGAAATGGAAGCGCTGCTTACCGACATCAATCAGGCTGGGTTGGGTCGCGGCCTACAGTTCGAGCTGTTCCGTCCGGCTCAGAAGGAAAACATGTCGGAGTTCTACGCGGAACTGCCGATCACCATCAAACTCACCGGGAAATACCACGATATCGGCGCGTTCGCGAGCGACGTTTCCCAATTGTCGCGGATCGTGACCCTGAACGACATCGCCTTGACCCCCAACAAGGATGGCGATCTGGTGCTGGATGCGGTGGCCAAGACCTTCCGTTATTTGGACGAGAGCGAGACCGCTGCACAACGCAAGGCCGCCCGTGATGCCGCTGCCGCGCAGAGAGGCGGCGCAAAGTGAGGCTTTCTCTGATTGGCCTGGCGGTTGCCGCGTTGCTGGTCACCGGTTGCGGCAGGGATGAGTTTTCCGATCTCAAGCAGTTCGTCAAGGAATCCGGAGAAGGATTGCGCGGCCGGGTCGAGCCGATACCGGAAGTCAAGCAATTCGAGCCCTTTGCTTACAGCGCGTTCGACCTACCCGATCCTTTCAAGCCGCGCACGACGGTCGTCGATAGCCGCACCCCCGGCGGCGGGCCGCAGCCGGACCTGAACCGCCGCAAGGAGGCGCTCGAGGCATTCCCCCTTGAGAGCCTGCAGATGGTCGGTACGCTTGAGCAGAAGCGGGTCCAATATGCGTTAATCAAGACGCCGGACAAGAGTCTTTACCGTGTCAAGGCCGGCAACTACGTCGGGCAGAACTTCGGCGTCATCACCACTGTCAGCGATTCCGCTGTGACCCTCAAGGAGGTCATCCAGGATCCTTCGTCGGGTTCTTGGACAGAGCGCACCAGCAGTTTGCAGCTGCTCGAGCAATAAACAAGGAGCATGCGAATATGAAACGCGTCGGTCGTTTGGTTCATATGGTCGCCGCCCCGATAGGGCTGCTACTGGTACTGAGCAGTTTAGCGGCGCACGGCCAGGACTCCAAGACGGGCAACGGCGGTACCGGCAACGTCATTCAGTCGATCGACGTTTCCACACAGGCCGGGACGGTTACCGTCAGGCTCGGCCTCAAGGAGGCCATGCCGAATCCTCCCGCGGCCTTCACCGTGAATAATCCGCCCCGGGTAGCGCTCGATTTTCCCAATACGGCAAACGGTCTCGGCAAGAGCACTCAGGACGTCAACCAGGGCGACCTGCGCACGATACGGTTCGGCCAGTCGGGAGGGCGGACGCGGGTGGTGTTCAACCTTGCCAAGATGCTCAAGTACGACACCACGGTGGAAGGCAATACCGTCGTGGTGACTCTGCAGGGTGGAGGCGCAACTTCCGCCGCGGCGGCGACCACGCAGTTCGCCGAGTCCAAATCCAGCGGCGACCAGCACAGCGTCCAGGACGTCGATTTCCGCCGCGGCAAGAATGGCGAGGCGCAGATCGTCGTCGACCTCTCCGATACGGCCACCGGTATCGATCTGCGCCAGCAAGGCCGCACGGTTCTGGTGGACTTTCTTCAGACCATGCTGCCGCCGGCGCTGGAGCGCCGCTTCGACGTCACCGACTTCGGCACCCAGGTCGATTTTTTCGAGGTTACCCGTCAGGGCAACAACACCCGCATCACCGTCACCCCGAAGGGGCGCTGGGAGCAGTCGGCGTATCAAACCGACAAGCGCTTCATCATCGAAATCAAGCCGGTGATCGAGGAAGCCGGCCGGCCTAAGGAAGGTAAAGGCTATACCGGCGAGAAACTGTCGCTGAACTTCCAGAACATCGAAGTGCGTGCGGTGCTGCAGGTGATCGCGGATTTCACCAGCCTCAACATCATTACCAGCGACACGGTGAGCGGAAACCTGACGTTGCGCTTGAAAGATGTCCCGTGGGACCAGGCGCTGGACATCATTCTCCAGGCGAAGGGGCTGGACATGCGCAAGACCGGCAACGTCGTCTGGATCGCGCCACGCGACGAACTTGCGACCAAGGAGAAGCTTGCGTTGGAAGCGCGGCAACAGATCGCGGACCTCGAGCCGCTGCGTACCGAAAGCTTTCAGCTCAACTACCAGCGTGCCGAGGACATTCAGAAGATCATCACGGCGTCGGACCAGAAGCTCCTTTCCAAGCGTGGCAGCGCGGTCGTGGATCCGCGGACCAACACGATTTTCGTGCAGGATATCGTGGACAAGCTTGATGACGTCCGCCGGCTGCTCAAGCAGATCGACGTTGCCGTACGCCAGGTCCTGATCGAGGCGCGCATCGTCGAGGCCAGCGACACTTTCAGCCGCAATTTGGGTGCGCGCTTCGGATTTCACGATCCTACCGGTAGAGGCGGCCGAATTCCCGGAGGTGATTACCGCGCGGTTTTCGGTGGTGGACTTAACGATACCGGCGCACACACCGGACAATCGTCCACCACTCCTGCCTTTATTACAGATTCGCTGAACGCCAACATGGCTTCACCTGGCTTGGGTGGCGTGAGTCCGGGCCAGTTCTCGTTGATCCTGATGAACGACGCGATGACCAAGTTCCTGAATCTCGAGATTACGGCGCTGCAGGCCGATGGCAAAGGCAAGATCATCTCCAGCCCGCGGGTCATCACGGCCGACAACGTGGAGGCCATCATCGAGCAGGGCACCGAGATACCGTACCAGCAGGCGACCAGCAGCGGTGCGACCAGCGTTTCGTTCCGCAAGGCCACCATGAGCCTGAAGGTGAAGCCGCAGATCACGCCCAACGACAGCATCATCATGAAGTTGAACGTCAACAAGGACAGCGTCGGCGCGGATACCAGCGCCGGTCCGTCGATCAACACCAAGCAGGTTTCCACCGAAGTGCTGGTGGAAAGCGGCGGTACGGTCGGCATCGGCGGCATCTTCGAACAGGAAGAGTCGAGCACGCGGACCAAGGTGCCGATGTTGGGCGACATTCCGGTCATCGGTATCTTTTTCCGCCAGGACCTGCGTCGTAACGACAAGCGCGAGCTGCTTATTTTCGTGACTCCGAGAGTGGTCAAGGACACGCTGACCGTCCGCTGAATACAATGCTCTCCCGGAACGGCCGCATCGATTGCGGCCGTTTTGTTTTACTACGCGACCTGACCGTGCGCGACCGGTTTCGCTAGAATGGCCGTATGCACGAGGCAACCCTGGAAAATCAAACGCAAGCGCGGGTCGACGTGCCGGGCAGCATCTTCCTGGTGGGAATGATGGGTGCAGGCAAGACCTCGGTCGGCCGA
>Ga0137409_10000084_pt2 | contig 42983 bp, 36 predicted proteins | sample CZODoug1_16funga_FD_122059 | JGI IMG/M metagenome (GOLD analysis project Ga0137409, IMG submission 122059) | Vadose zone soil fungal communities from Angelo Coast Range Reserve, California, USA - CZODoug1_16fungal (Hybrid Assembly) | ecosystem: Environmental > Terrestrial > Soil > Vadose zone...
CCAAACAGCGTACCCTGCGGCCCGCGCAACACTTCAACGCGCTCAATATCAAAAGTGCTGATGTCGGGCGAAGTCCAGGCACTAAATCGATCTGTCAGTGGAAGCTCATCGACATAAACTTCCACCGTTTTTTGCAAGTTGGACAAATTGCCCCCGTCTGTGGCAATACCCCGGATAACAATCAAACTGCGGCCACGCCCAGTCGCCGAATAGTGGACACCGGGAACTTCCGCCAAATAATCCTGCTCACTTTCGGCCCCCGATCGCTCCAAATCTTTCGTGTTCAGCGCGGATATTCCGAACGGAACATCTTGTAAGTTTTCCCGGCGCTTGGTGGCGGTGACGATGATTTCTGCAAGACCCGTCGCTGGGCTATTAGAATTCTCGTTAGAATTCGAAGCCTTACTCTCTACAGGAAGAGCTCTCGAACTTCTTCCTTGAGCACCGGAAGAGCTTTTCTTGCCCTCCCGATTGGTATTCGCATCGTCTGACGATCCAGACGATACGGGCTTAGAGGCACGACCGCCGCGCCCCTGCGGAATGACCGCGGACCCTATCATAACGGTCTTGTTATCGAGATAGCGGTAGGTCAAACCCGTTCCGGCAAGCAATCGCTTAAGCGCTTCTTCAGTTGTGAATTCCCCGACGGCGCCCTCAGTGCGAACGTTGGCGATCTCTTCCGTGACATATACGATCTGAAAGTGGCGGTCCTTGGCCAGGGCGATTAAAGCCGGGCCCAATTCTCCGGCAGGAATGTTGGTTTCTTTGCGGATCGAGGTGCGCGCATCATCCGCTGAAGAGACTCCGATCAGACAAAGTGATAGACACACTGCGGCGACGCTCAGACGCATAAGACATCCCCCGCCCCTTAAGAGGCTTGTTAGAGTCGCCGCCACACATTGCGACCCTATGGGAGAGAAGAGCGTCTTGTCAGCGATTGGCAAACCCCAAACAAAAAATAAATTCGTAATAAGACTCTGCTAGGGGCATTCGCAAGAAAATTCTGTTGCGCGGCCTTTCCTTCTTCGGAAGAACCCCCTCCACGGCGATTGCTCGCCCGGTGAGGCGCCGCCCGCACCAGGTGGGCAGCGCGGTATATTTTGCGAAAAATAGTCGTTGTGCGGCCTACGAAACCCGTGGTTGCTACACGCGAGAGAAGTCGTCGCCTTCATGGCGTCATTCGTTCGATACGAATCTCGCGACTCGTCTCGGTCACTTTCACACCCGGACGTTGACGCAAAAAGTTGATGAGCGAGTCGGGATCGGTCAAGGAGAAGACGCCGCTGATGTGAAATCCATAGAGCTGCGGATCTTCGATGACTAGCTGCCGCGGGTTGTAGCGATTGAATTCCTCCGCCACATCCGAGAGCGTCGCCGACTCAAACACGATTTCACGCTCTCTCCACGCCGTCGCGCCCGCGATGTTGGGATTTACGGTCTTCTGCGCGGCTTCTGCTGTCACGGTCAACTGCTCACCGGCTGCCAATAGGAACGAGGAACTGCTCGTAAGACCCAGGGTTACGGGATTCTGCTGCGCAATCGACCCGTCGGGAAGCGAAGAACGGCGGGCCGGAGGAAGCTGCGCAGCATCGCGGCCACTACGCGGGAGCAGCCCTTGGGGGGCCGAATACACAGCGACTCGGCCTTCAACGACGGTAACAACGGTGCCGTTTGATCTCTTGTACACATCGAACTCCGTGCCCACCGCGCGCACGCGCGTGGCGCCGACGGCGACGATAAAGGGGCGGCTCGTATCGTGCGCGACATGAAAGAGCGCCTGGCCTTCGATCAGCTCAACATCACGCTCTTGCTTCGAATACTTCACGCGGATCTTGGAGCGAGAATTGAGTTCGACTGTTGAGCCGTCTTCAAACTGGACCGAGCGCTGTTCGCCCAGCGCGGTCGCGTAAATGGGTGAGGGGAACTTCAACAAGCCTAGCGCCCCGCCAAGAATCGTCAGTACGGCGATGGAGGCGGCAATCGCGAGGCGGCGCCTGCCCGCGAACCATCCCTTGCGGGCGCCAGCCTCTTGCGCGCGTACTGAGGAAATGCATGATTGGGGTGGCGCCATCCTTGATGTCTCCTCGGCGGAAACCACGTTCGTCATGACTGCGCCCGATGTGTGGGTCGACTCGAGGGCGGTACTGGACAGCGGCACGACATTGTCGTCACCGGCGCTGAGTGCATGTTGGATCAACTTGTCCGCGGACCACTTACCCCCGGGATCGAGCGACGGCCCATCGTTCCAGATCGCGGCGATCTCGAGATAGGAACTCAAGTGTTCGGGTGACTTGCGCAGCCAGCGATCGAACTCGCGCCGACCGGCATCATCCAAGTCGCCCGCGCGGCATTCGCTAAACCAGGCGCAGGCTTCCTCGTAAATCTGGGTGTTCATCTTCGAACGAACTTGATGGTCCATAAAACCTCTACTCCGCTGCTTCCAGGCGTTGACGGAACTGAAGCAGCGCTTTCATCAAATACTTCTTCACCATGGGCCGGGAGCACCCGAGGCGCACGGCGATCTCATCAAAAGACAGGCCATCTCGCCGGGACAACATGAAGACGGCGCGCGTTTTGGGTGAGAGCTTCTCGAGCGTCTCCTGGAGCCGATCGAGGCACTGTGCGGCAACCACCTCCAGCGCAGGATCGGAGTGCGCGGCGGACGCTTGCGTGTGCAGCACTTTCTCCAGTTCCGCGGACGGGAGCGCCGCGATTTCAAGCGTGTGCTGCTGCAGGACGTGCTGAGCTACGGTGAAGAGATACGCCTCCGGCGAGCGGATCGACTCGACATTCGGCACCCGCAACAAGCGCAAGTAAACCTCCTGAGTAATGTCCGGGACATCGGCAATGTTTCGTACTCGCGCGAGCAAAAAACGCCGCAGCTGATCGCCATGACTGGCAACCAGTCCTTCGATCAGCGCTTGTGCATCTTGGGCGGGCAACGGTAAACCTCGGCTCGACCGGTTACTACTCTATACAAAGAGCGAATTGAGGCGGATTGGTAACCCCTGCGCGGGAAATAAAGTTCGGGTGCGGCCGAAGGCGGAAATCAGGTGGTACATCAACCAGTTACACGAACCCCAATGCACAACGCGCGCGACGAGGAGGTCGCCAGACCTCAAGGGAAGCCTCGGAAGGCCAATGGGATGCATTATGTTAAGTAGAAGCTCGCCCACGCGATTGCGAAGTCTCGCGCGACCGTCCTCTTTGGGACAAATATTTTGCACATTAGGGTAACCAACTCTCAAGAAATCGCTCTTATGTCGCGGGTGATGGTATCGCGCCATTAGAGTTTCGGAACAAGGATCGCCTGAAGCACGCCTGCGGATGCTCAGCGGAACCGCCGCTGGCGCGGTGAAGCCGTACGCCCGCGCTCACCTTCGAGGTATCGGTGCCGATTGGCTCCGCGTCAGCGACCCTCATGTATGCGGGAGATGGGCGGTTTGCTTTGCGCGGAGAGTGGGGGGTTGGGGGTTGGGGGCGCGGGCGTAGTTTGTGTTGGAGTTGCCGATGGAGAACGGTGGCGGGGTGAACGAGAAGTAGCAGAATGCATAATCACGGGCCTAAGCACCGTCTACTTGAAACAAAGCAGCCGCGTTCGCGGTCCTTGACGACCTGGTCGGCGGGAAAGACGGTGCCGTTGATCCAGGCGCCGCAGAGCCTACGTGCGCCGCGCCCGTTGGGCATGGTCGCAATCGACTACCGTCCTGTTTGCGGCAAACCAACACTTCACATTCGTTTAGCCGGTGGAACCATGAGAGCGGTCTTTCGAGTCAACGCAAGGAAATCTATATTTCTCATTCTAATCGCGGTGATCGCGAGTCTTATTCACACTTATAGCGGCGCAAACGAGGCAGCATTGACGGGTGAGGATGCGGCCGCGCAATGCAAAGCGCTCCGCACCGTCGACTTTTCTTTCGTGCTTGACGCGCCTACTCAGATCAATGAATCGAAATGGATAGACGCCACTCACGGGGCGCCCGAATTCTGTCAAGTCAAGGGATATATAGCCCCGGCCGTTGGATTTGAGTTGCGCCTGCCTACGAAGAACTGGAATGGAAAATTCATAGAGATAGGGTGCGGGGGTAACTGTGGGACCATCATCAGGGCTTTCCGCGGGGCGGGCTGTGAGGGCCCGTTGCATCGCGGATATGCCTGTATTGTGTCCGACCAGGGGCATGAGGGTAGCGGAGTGCTATGGGCCCAGAACAATCCCCAAGCGGTAATCGATCTCGCGTTTCGCTCGACACATGTCGCCGCAGTGGCAGGAAAGGCGATCGTCGAACATTACTACAGTCACGTGCCGACGAAGTCGTACTTCATGGGTTGCTCGGGCGGCGGCAGGGAAGCGATGATGGAAGCGCAACGCTTCCCCTGGGATTTCGACGGCATCATTGCAGGTGCGCCATCGTTGGCGCCCCCAAGAAACGTGATGGATTGGTTGTGGGCCAATCGCCAAATGACCGACCGCAGCGTCGTTCCCGCGCTGGGGAAGAGTCAGCTTGATCTGGTTCATCAATCGGTAATCGAGAAATGCGACTTGAACGATGGGGTGAAAGATGGATTGATTGGGGACCCGCGCGGCTGTAACTTCGATCCCGCAACGCTCCTGTGCGGCGCGGGACGCAAAGGCCAGTGCCTTACCGCACAGCAGGTTGCTTTGGTGAAAAAAATCTACGGCTCGCCGATGAACTCTAGTGGCGTACCGCTCAGCTTACCCTTTGCAATGAAGGGCACGGAGCATTATTGGCTTGATTTCTTCGCGGGACCAGCTACTTATGACGTCTTACGCAGCGGGAATACGCTATATGGCCTGTCCGATGCCGGACCGAATTGGAAGCCAGAGGACTTTGATTTTGATCGCGACTATAATCGCTTAGGTGGCTCGGATGCGCTGTATTCAGCACGTAATCCCGACTTGCGGCAGTTCAAGGGCAGGGGCGGAAAGCTTCTGTCGTATACGGGCTGGTACGATCTAACGTGGCAGCTCAGAACAGTCGATTACTATGAAACGGTCGAGAAGACCATGGGCGGTCGGGCGGCGACACAGGACTTTTTTCGACTATTCGTCATTCCGGGAATGCGCCACTGCACCGGTGGTGATGGGGCCTACGCGATCGATTACCTCAGCTATCTTGAGGCTTGGGTAGAGCGAGGAACGCCACCGGACAAACTGGTCGGTGCTCACGTCAACGAAAAGTACCTGGAAGCACAACCGATTCCGTTCAGTTTCGTTTCAGAAGATCCGCAGGAGAATTGGTATCTTGCGGCTTCAACGCTTATGTTTCCGCTTGGTCCCGAAGTCCCGATCACTTTCACACGGCCTTTCTATCCGTATCCAACCGAGACCAGATATCTTGGCCACGGTGACCCGAATGACGCAGCGAGTTTCGGGCCGGCGCCCGTGCAGCACAATGCAAGTCGTTCGTCAGAGTGAAGAGCCGCTAGATGGAGCCCGGCGAATCTCAGGCATCCTCGCGAGATCTGTGCATGTTGTCAATGTGCACCCGAGGCGCACCGCCTTGCGAAGTCTCGCGCGGCTGCCCTCTTTGTGTCGAATATTTTGCACATCAGGGTAACCAACTCTCAAGAAATCGCTCTTATGTCGCAGGTGCTGGTATCGAGCCATTAGAGTTTCGGAAACAAGGATCGTCTGAAGCGCGCCTGCGGATGCGGTTATTCAAAACCCCGAACCCAACAATTTTTTTGTTTTACAACTATCAACGCATTACCCCAATACCCACGCCCTCGGCACCGTAATTCCCCCAACACGACCCACCCCATCCTCATACTCACCACCGGCGGCACCATTGACAAACAGTACTTCGACGCCCTCAGTCGCTACCAAATCACCGACACCATCGTCACCAAACTCCTTACCATCGCACGCGTCACCCACCCCTTCCTCATCGAAGAAATCCTACGCAAAGACAGCATCGACCTCACCCACGAAGACAGAAGCCGAATCCTTCACCACGTCACCCACACAACCCACACGCGCATCATCATTACCCATGGTGCCGACACCATGACCCTCACCGCCCAAGCCCTCGCCGCCATCCCCAACAAAACCATTGTGCTTACGGGCGCCCTGACACCCGCCCGCTTCAGCGAAAGCGATGCCGCATTCAACCTCGGCATGGCCTTCGCCACCGCACAAACCGGACCACCGGGCGTCTACATCACCATCAACGGCACCGTCTTTCCCGCCGACCAGGTCGTCAAGGACCGCGAACGCGGCTGCTTTGTTTTCAACTAGGTCACAATTGGTGCCTTATGAAGATAATTTAGTGTTCAAGAGTTCAAATGCATAACCGCGGGTCCGGGATAGGGGGCACTTAGGGGCCTCTAGCCGCATCCAAGTCTGACGATGACCTCGGGACTCCTCGCGCTGGCCCCCGTTGACTTCCAACTACCTGGTTCGTAGCTCGGTACTTGGATTTTCGGCCATTTTCAACCATTTGATTCGCCACCACTTCGTTCGCGACATGTTCGATGCAAAAGGTACCGAGAACGCGACGAAGCACAACGAATCACGACCGACTACCGCAACACTCCCGCAAGCACTTCATCGGGCGGGACTGACGGCATCAACGATCAGGGAAGTGTTGCCGAATCAAAGTATCTGGCGTGCCGCGATCAAGGCCGCCTCGGGTAACTTGTTTTGGTACATGCGCCGCACCACCGCGGAGCCGCCGCTGTTGCAGCGTGAACTCACTCGGAGGCGATGATTCGACAATCTTGCGAGCGGTCTCAAGCAGGGCTGGATCGCATTACACACCACCGGCGCAGCGAGCACAGGCAGAGACGCTGCCAGCAGGCGAGACGCAACATCAATTCCTCTGCGGCAATCGTCGGCATGCGGGGCCAACAACGAATTGATACCATGACGCGCACGCGTCGGTGCGTCGCCAGGAGCGTCGTTTGCCAAGCGAGAAGGAACTGCGTCAGAAGGCCCATGAGCTCGCCCTATTCAAGCGGTTTTGTAACATCAAACCGTTCGCTATCGTCGAGGGCACGCTGACCCAGCCACCGCCACCAGCGCCCGACATTCGAGTCGAGATCCTAGGAGATGGGCTCATCGGATTCGAGCTCGTCTGCATCGACGAGCCCGCGTATCTGCGCGGGCTGAACCTCATGCCCGAGTCTGCGAGGCTTCTCACCGACTTCTACGAGCGCCAATCGACCGACGAACGAGCGGCTTTCGACGAGCGGTATCGCGACGCGATGCTACACCTCCATTTTGTCGACACTGCCGGTCAGCGCGGTGTGAGACGCACGCTGCGCCCGGTGTTCAACGCGCTAATGCATCTACCAGCCGGACTGAAGGGGCCGGCTTTGGAAGACCAGCAAACGCGGGTCGACGGCGTGCAGCACGTCTATATCAGCCGCGGCGAATCCTTCAGCGGACCCGAGTTCACTACGCCGACGAGCGGCATGCTGACGGGCCTCAACATCGGCGCGCTCGAGGCAAAGCTCGACAAGGCGTACGAGTCGGATCGACCCGTCGACCTCCTGGCTTACGCGATGGAGGTCTCGCGCCAGGCAGACGACGACGCGATCAAAGCGCTACTTGATGAACGGATGCCCGGGTCGTCGTATCGACGAGTGTGGGTCTACGAGCACATGCTTAACAAGGCAACGTGCCATTACAGGCCGCCGGCTGAGGGCTAATAGAGCACAACAGGCGATGATTAAATCCTCACCGATGGCGGCTCGCGACAAGTCCTCCTCTGGGGGGAAAAAGTTACTACCGCTACGATCGGGTTTAAACGTGGTTTTAAACGTCGGTTCCAACAGATCCCGCTCCCGCCTGGATTTAGCTGAGTTCCGTTGACTCGTCTTGTGTGTTAACCCATTGATGGACTTATGATAAAAAGTGCGCCCGAAGGGATTCGAACCCCTGACCCCCCTGGTTCGAAGGAGCGTATTCCGAGCGACGCAAAAGTCTTAAAACAAGCCATTTCCACGTAGTTCATTGTGCTATAGATCTTCCGCGTACCCCGCACTTAAGCCTTTGAATTGATGGATACGGGACTTTCGAATAGCACGCAAAGAGCCCTACCACCTCGTTACCTCAAGCAGAAGGTCATTCACGACCGAGGCTTCGTCCGTCACTTGCCGCCGCTCAGGAGGAAGAAGTGGGTTGTCTATGCTGAACCGCCGTTTGCTGCCCATCATGAGGATCGGCTCAGCGGCTCCTCCTCAGTCGCGCCGCACGACCGCTCGCGGTCAGGCGGTCGGAAGCGGCGGTCTTCGCCGCCTCGCCGACAGCATCACCACCGAATGGATTGAACACCGCGACCTCATGTCCGCGATCTGCGAGCGCGCGAGCGATGGGGACGAGACGCGTTGGCGGGCCGAGATCGTTCGCCGGCAGCATGGTAAACAAGAACTTGGCCATGGAGAGAGTCTCCATAGTTGATGCTGCGCAGTGACACCTGGCGACTGTTAGGGACCTGAGGTTCACGCCGCCCAGTACGTAATCAGACCGGCCGTCGTGCGCTCGGCGGGAGCCCAAGGGCAACGAGTAGGGCGCCGTCAAGTTCACGCAACTTGTCTGGTGCTAGCTCGCCGACGTAGTCGGTCAATCTGGACTTCTCCAGGCTCATCAGCCCATCGCATTGGATCGCGCTTTCGTGCTTGAGGCCTTCGGCCGTGCCCAACGCAACCTGTGTTGGCAGGCCATGCCACTGAGTGAATATCGGTGCGCAGATTACCGTCGAGTAGGTCGAGTCGATCAGTGGCTGGCGACTCACGACGACGAAGACGCGGGCCGGCTTTGGGTCACCGGGAGGTCGACGTATTCGGTAAAGCTCGCCGCGCCTCATTCATCCGCCGAGTTGGCCTGAAAGGAAAGGGCATCGTTCATCTCAACGTTGAGCTGGGCCGCATGGCGGTTGATGGCAGCGACCTCTCTAGCGTCCTTCCGAGCCTGAGCACGACGATCTACGAATTCCCGAAGGATCTGTTCGATGTACGCAGAGCGGGAGACATTCGGGCCAGCCAGTTTGTCGATGCTGGCAACGAGGTCCTCGGACAGCGTAAGGGACGTTTTCGCTTTCATACTACCCTTATACTACCAAAGTAGGATACCAGCAACTTGCAGCTTGTCTACCCGTTATGCGTCGCCAATGTCTACCGAAAGTCGAGCCGCCGAGCACCAGCGATCGCGTTACTGCGGGATTCCATCGGTGCGGCGGCGTCGGCAATCCCCTCAACGTTTTGCGCCCGGATGCCGTGTAGAACGACGACAGGCTTGCCACCACCGACCGGCGTGTCCGTGGACGTGTAGTTGTACCGCTCGAATGCGTATCCGAGGAGATCACGAACTCCTTCACGGGCTTGTCCCAGTGCGTCTTGAAGCCCTTGTAGTAGTCATCGGCCCACGCACGCACGCTGCCTTTGCCGACAATCGGCTTCGCCCCTGCGGCGAGGAACATTGACCTTGGTTCGTCGATGATGTTCGAGTTGATGACCCGTACGTAGTTCTCGCGCGCCTTGTGCGCCATGAGGCGTACCGTCCGGGGCCGCAGTGTGCGGCGCTGGGATCGGCACGCCTGCGGCGTTCACGGCAATCGAGAAGACGCCAGCTTACGCGCGGCTGAAATGGCACGGGCGACGTCGGCGTCGTTGTTCTGGTCGCCCTCGACAGCGCGCCCAGTTCGTTGGCCAGTGTTGCGCCCTTCTCGCCATCCGGATCGAACACAACGACGCCAACACCCAACTGCACGAGCCGGCGCGAGGTCGCCCCGCCAAGTCCACCCGCTCCGCCGCTGACAACCGCCGAACACGTTGTTAAGTCCATGTGCCTACCTCACTTCTTCGCCAGCTCGGTCCGAGCCCTTGCGCGGATGTACTGCCGGAGCGCTTCCACTTGAGGTTTGCCAAACATAGCCACGCGGGGCATGCCGCGCTCGATCAGTGCACCATCATGAACGACAGTCCAGAAGGCATCCGGGCTTAGCGGTATCGAAGATTCGCGCAGGTCGGGCGCAGGGCCGCCAGCTCCAACTGCCTGACGCCCATGGCAAGCAGCACAGGCCATGAACATCCTTGCCCATCGCGACCTGCTTCGGATCGAGCGCCCCCACAGGATTGTCTTGCACGTTCACCTTCAGCGTCGGCCCATCGAACCAGCCGCCCTCGAAAAGTTCGTGGACTCGCAGGTACGCGAGGGTACGTATCGCAGCAGGGAAGCCGCAATTGTCGCAGCAGTCTCGCATCAAAAGCGTCGCAGCGAGCAGCTCGCCTGGCTACAGTCGGAAATCCAGAAGGGCCTCAACTCCGGACCGACCGGTGAACTCGATATTGAGAACGTCATCCGGCGCGGTCGCCGTAGGGTTGCCGCTCGCGCCCGCCGGGCTCGGAGCTGATGCCGCGTCGAATTGAACCCTCTCGCGCAGCGCTTGCCGACTTCGACGCCATTTACGACTATATCGCACGCGATAATCCACGGGCAGCGGCTCAAGTGCTGCGATCGGTCGATCCAATTTCTCGCGGATCAGCCGAAACTGGGCAAGATCTTCCGTCACGGACGACTCCGGCTGAGGTTGCTCACGCATGGTGACTATCTTGTTTTCTACCGCGAACGTCCCGGCGTGATCGAGATTGTCCGTGTGATTCATGGCCGCCGGAACATCCCCGACATTCTTGACGAGTTGTGACAAACCCGCGACCGCGTGCCAATTGGAGTCCAGGATATCTCGCGGTTGCGTGAGTCACCTCAGTATCGATGAGTCTCAGCAGGCGGCAGTCGGCCAACAGCGGTAAATCAACGTGCAGGATCAGCGCCCGTTACCTGACGCTGGGCGATGCCAAACGGCAGATTGATTTCTGCAGGGCCGCGGAAAATGCCCGACTGAGCTGAAATGTCCAAGGTCCACGATTGCAGTGACCTGTCATCGCGTCATTCGGGGCGCGCTCTATCGACCAAAAGAGGGCCGCCTTGAAGGCAAATTGCCACCGCCGGCAAGCTCATGAGAGGAATGTCGGCGTGCTCTGGTAGGACTGTGCCAGCAGGGCGCTCCAGTTCTCGTTGAATTGGTACAAGGCCTCTGCGCGAATGCCCCGGTAGGTGACCGGATTGATATCTTTGGCAGCCATATTGAAGTTGTTGATCACGACGCTGTTGGCCGGAACCTTGCCACCGGAGTGAGCGTAGTCGGAGTATTGAATGCCCCAGTCAGTAGCTCGTCTATGCGGGCGCATTTCTCGTGCGCAATGTCGAGCACGTCCAGGACTACACGAGCTACGCACGCGGCCCGTACGCGGCCTACTATCAGTGCGTTAATCCGACCGCAAATTCAAAGACACCCAATCCCGCGGCTGCACGATGCTTCACGCCCAGCTCAACCTGGCGCGATCTCGAGCGCAACGCTCACCAGACCCATGAGCTGCGCTTTAGCACGCCAGCCGATTGGCGGATCCGCGGCGTTGGCGGCCTGTTTTATGAGAGCTACCAGCTCCAGAACCAGGTCGACTTTTTCTATCTCACGGCGCTGCCGTATTTCAATCCGATCGGGTCGCCCACCGGCTACTACACCCCAAACGGTGCATTCGTATCCGCACCTGTGACGTCAAACAACCCGAACGTCCGGCCGTTGGGCGATGCCTTCTTTAACGATATCACCCGGGGCTACAGACAGCAGGCCGCGTACACATCGGTGGACTTCGATCTCATTCCGAAAACGCTGACACTGACGGCCGGCACGCGCTACTCCCGTACCGATACCTGGGAGGTCGGCTCGACCGTGGGGAGTTTCGGCGGTTGCCAACTCATCAACTATCCGAAAGCGCCAAATCCGTGTGCGTACGGGCCGAATCAACCATTCATCGATCTCAATGCAGAAAACCTCGACCGGACGTCTTCTGGCTTCAGGAGCCGCGTGAACCTCAGCTGGAAAGTCGCCGAGGATGCGCTGCTGTATTACACCTGGTCGCAGGGTTTCCGCGCGGGCGCCTTCAATCGGTCAGCGCACAACTGTCCGTGTTCGCCGCTGAGCAAGGGTCCCTATGAGTGGCAAACACAAGCAAACAAGCACGGGAGCTGGAAGCCGCCGCTGACCCTCGCACCCGACAGCCTCACCAACAACGAGTTGGGCTGGAAAACGACGTGGATGAACCGGCGCATCCAATGGGATGGGGCGATCTATCAGGAGAACTGGAACCAAGCACAGATTGCCGTCGGTGCGCCGGGGGGGGGCCCGGGAGTACGATCACCTGAGCGACACCGGGAACGTGAAACTCAGCAGGGACGGCAGGCTCCACGGTCGGGTTAAGATTAAGGACGGGGACGAGAGCACCTTCATCGCCGAGAGGGCGGGCGAGCCCGCCGTGCCGGTCCCGGATCCTCCGAGCTACCGAGACAAGTGGGGATCAAGACGGCGCCGGTGATCCCACAACCGACGCCATCACGTCACCTCAGTAGACTGCAAGGGTCGCACGGCGGCTTGCCGGGAACACCGCCGGATAGCGCATCCCGGCGGTTGTGGCTCCGGGTCGCCGACTTCTCGCCATCATCATGGCGGCGGCACAGGAAGGGCCGTGAGATTACTTCGCTAGAGTAGTCTGCGAACGGCGGGCGGCGTGGCGATGACGCACGGTGGTCATCAGATCCCGATCGAGCTTAGGCCGTTTCCATCGGCGGGTCTGAGCCGACTCGGCGGCCAGCTCCTCCATGAAACGCAGGAAGGTGAAGGTCTTGTTGACAATGTGGATCATCACGGGTTTCATTTCTTCATCCGAGATTCGCGCCAGTCGGGTCCAGGGAATCTCGCCGTTGGGCGTGACCACTTTCACGTCGCTGTAATCGCCTGTCCGGGACGAGGGGAAAATACCGGCGTGCAGGTCCTCAAGTGAATTGCGGACGCACACTTCGACCAGAGACTGGGCGATCTTTTCGAGAGCACGGAGCTGGGCTCGGGTCGTCTGGGAGTCGGTCATCAGATTGTCTCAACGGTGGGTTAAATCGCCGGCGGGTCGGAATTTTGATTGGCCAGTCTTGCCCCGGGGATTCTGGCTTCTCCAGTTGCATGCTCCGGCCATTGCAGGAGCGCTTCGTATAACACCCGATCGCTGCGCATTTCCTTGAAGATTCGGAGCACATTCGCCGCGAGCGGTTGCAGCTCGTGCAGCGTTCGCCGGCAGCCGTCAGCGTCAATCAATCCCCGCAGTTGCAGAAACCGCATCCAGGTCGGGACGGATTCCAGTAGCGCAACCGCTGGGTAAAGCTGGACATTGAACTGATCCAGCAAGCCCGCCATGTATCTATCCAGTCTTTCGTAGTCGGGGCACAACAGATGGTCGTAGGGTTTGAACTTCTTTATCGGGCCGTGTTTGCGCCCGGAAGCTCGGAGCGCGGTATCGAGCATGCTCTCGCGGTACTCAAGTTCGCCCGCCTGGCGCCGGGCGATGAACGTGTAGATCTCGCCCCGCGCCAATTCGGCCCGGGAATACGGCTTACCCTCGAAGCGATGCGCGTGGCCGACGAATTGTAGAGTTAGATTGAGAAGATTCCGGGCGCCCGTATCCGGTTGATCGGCAGTCTCCCTCCCGTCTCCGTCGTCATCTTCGTCTTCGTCCCACGTGCGTCGCGAACGGCGCTTACGCGGCTGAAGTTTGAAATCATCCTCAATCCACCGCCGTTCCAAATACCCGGCCTGCCAGGTCACTATCTCTGCCGTTCGCTCGAGGTCAATGTTCGCGCCCCAAAAGAACCTGATCTGCTCCAACAAGGCCGGATCGTTTCCTGCCAGCGCCGGGGTATGCTCGATAGAGTTCAAGATTACGTATTGGATCGCCCGATCGGCGAACGCCTGTCGGGCCCACGGTAGAATCTCTTCGGAGTCCCGGATATTCGGCCACACCAGACGCATCGCCGGGATAAGGGTGCGCATATTGCCGTGATAGGCCAACTGCGATTCCGTTCGGTGCCAGACTTCAAACTTTTTTTCGGCTCGCGCCGCCAGCTCGAGGGTGTACTCATGTACCCGCTCGGGCCGCCGCATCGCTATCGCGTTCGCAATGCGATTTTCCAGAAGAAAGCCCGCTTCCTCTTCGTGGACGTCGGGGACCGCGGTGCGCAAACGTTCCACCCACTCGTCGTACCGATCGCGCTCGTCGCATTCGACGGCTTGATAGAAAAGTTCATTGAGCATCGTAAACGCCATTTCGCCGTCCATCAGGAGCGGTTCATTCAGCGTCCGCTCGAACAGCTCGATACGCTTTTCGTAATCCGCCGCCTTGAACTCCTCGTAGCGTGCATTCCACGCTTCAATCCACGGGTCCGCTGGGGACTCGGGCCTGCCTTTGCGTTTCGATGTTTCCGGTTCGGTGCTTGCCTTCGCCACAGCTTCCCTGCGCTTTGTCTCATCGTTTTTGAGAAGGCAACACTTCTTGTATTTCTGTCCGCTGCCGCATGAGCAGGGATCGTTCCTGCCGACCCGGGCAGCGTTCATCGCTTCCTCGGACGCAAGGATTTCGCCGCCCATTCGGCCCACTTCGGACAGTGCGTTTTCAGGAATTCTGTCATGCGGTCCACGGGTGGCGGCTGTCCGAATAGTTTCTTCCAATCATCGAGCACCGATCCAAAGTACTCGCCCGGCGCATCGACAGCCAATTCCTTGAACTCAGAAGAGGATTCCTCATCGAAATCGTAAATGCCCTTCAGGATTCCCTGACAGGCCAAGTCCGCTTCGCGCAACATCGACAACCGCTGGTACTTGCCGACTTCATCCCGGAATGGCTGCAATGCTTCCTCGAACATTTCCCAGGCCGCTTCGCTGGGTTCCACATATTCATCGCGGTTGCTCCCCGATCTGTCCCATATGTGCTCGACGTCCAGGGAATCCAGCTCCATCACCACATTCGCCGCGATCGCGTCCATCTCGACACTGCTGAAACGTTCTTTGGCGATCGCCTCGATCTCTCGCCCAAGACTTCGATTGCGCGCCGTCAGAACCTTGAGAATCGCGAGTGCATCGTCGCCCGTGATCGATTCAAGAACGTTGGGTTTGGATCCCGGATTGCCGCTTTGTTTTGAGACCGCCTTTTTTGCCCGCTTCGCCATAGACTCTCCCATTCAAAGTTCCCGCCGGCCGACGGCTAATTGCACGCATAGTATCGTCCCCTGCACGCGGGCCACCGGACTCCTTACAATAATTCCGAGGCCCCTCGCTTCCGGGAATGCGGGCGGCTTTCGGGAACATCAGGGAGACCGGCGAGGAAGATGGCTACCGGCAAGTCGTTTACGTAGCCCTCGAGCACAAACTCATTCCAGAAGTCGGGCGTTGGGCCGTGCTTCATGTGACGTGCGTAGGCCTCGATGCGTGCCTGCGGCGACGCCTGGGGTAGTACGCGGCACCAATACGCCTTCCACTCCGGTAGCCCCGGCTGCAGCAGAATATACGGAGTCGTGAATACGACGTGCTCCACGACTCCTGGGACTGGCGGCGGCAGCACTCTGGCATACCAAAGCTCGCCCTTCCGGCCGCAGTAGCCGGCGGGAACGATTGCGCGGCAGACGGCGTCGGTGACAAGCTCGCGCAGAACGACGAGGTTACTCTCGACGCCCTCGTTGAGAAAGACGCCCATTCTCGATCGCTGCATCAACCGGATAAGACGCAGCAGCTCTTTGTGCATGCCGAACGCTGCACCCACTTCCAGAATAACGGTGCCGATGGATTCTTCGGCGTGTCCTATGCAAACGTCAAAAAAGGCCCAGGAAGTGAAGTACGACGCCGTGAGCGGACTCATCGGCGGTCCCGAAGGCATGTAAAGATCCTCAGCCTCGGAGACAATCTCAACAAACGGCTGCATTTCATCGAGCTCGGTGAGCTGTTCCGACATCACCGATACCTGGTTCTGCGCGTAGACGTAGGGCGCGTGTGCCGGATGAAACTCCTTTAAGCGCTCTTCGGTCACAACCGTATTCTGCAATTTCTCGGTCGCAGTTCGGCCGGCCACGACGTCTTTGATGTTGACGAGCTTACCGCGCGTCTTCCGCTTCATCCTGGCGATCAGCCGGCCGGCGATGGGGGCTGTGCTCATTTGCTCTACATCCTTAGGGTGGGTAGATATCATATCATCGCCTATATCAGCGGGCGTGGCGTCATTCGTGGATCTCCTCGATCCTGCAGCCCGCGGCCTCGACAAAGCGTAATACGACTGCACATTGGCTGACCGGGTATTCCAAAACTCGAGATCATGGAAGGTAAAGGCATCCAGGAGCGCGAGCAACCCGCGGCCATTGCCCATACGCTGCCGCTTCGGGCAGAGCCCTATGTCTCGGAACGCGGCCTACATCCCTTCTTTGACAATCTCGTCGCCGAAGGATGGTTTCGCAATGCGCAGGCGCGCGCGCTTGGCATCGATCCCGGCAGCCGCTTTGCGCTGCTGCTCGGCTTCGGTCATGATCTGGCTGGCGCGGTTTCGGTTGAAGACCCGGAACCTGCGGAACACAAACAGCTTGACCATGCTGACGAAGCAACCATCGCTGCGCTGCTGGGCAGGGCTTCTCTCTCCGGCATCCAACGCAAGCTGCTCGTCGTTCGAGACGGCAAAAGCTATCGCCCGGTCGGGCCGGACGAACTCAGCACACACATTGCAAAACTCCCCTCCGGCAATCTCACGCGTCTGCTGGAGCTGGAGTATCTGACCACGCTCGCGGTGCGCATGCTTCTGCCCGGTGAAGAGACCGTTCATATGGACATCGTTCACTTGCCATCGATCAAAGAGGATCCGCTGATTATCCCGCGCTTTGATCGCACAAGCACAGGGAAGCGCGTCCATTTCGAAGAGTTCAACCAGCTCCTCGGCAAATATTCCGGCGACGACAAATACGCAGGTGCCTACGAAGACCTCGGGCAGTTCATCCTGCGCACGCCCTCATGCATTCCCGCCGAGGCGGACCGCCTGCTGCGCCGGATTCTCGCGTGCCTCCTCGTCGGCAACACAGATGCACATTTCAAGAACTTCGCGATGTTCCACGCGCGTGACGGGCTGCGACTGACACCCGCTTACGACCTCGTTGCCGCGTCCTTCTATCCCGAATACCAATCGATCGCTTTGAGCGTCGCCGGGGTAGGAAATATGGCGATTGGATCGCTGCAAGCCAAACATCTCCTGCGTATGGCGCAGGGTTTCGGCGTAAACGAAGACGCGCTTGTCAGCGCGGTGGGGCAACTGGGCAAACGTCTGCCGACGGCTTTGGCGGCGCGGGAGAAATCGGATATTGGTCCGAAGCCCTTACGGGCAAGTTTGCAAGAGAGGATGGAGAAAAGATGGAACGGCAGTTTCGCATCAACTGGCCCGCTATTGTCGAAGAAGCGAAGCAAAGGCGCAAAAGCCAAAGGCTGACGCAACAGCGACTCGGTGAGTTGGCGGGTGTCAGCACGCCGACAATCTCGCGCTTCGAGAGCGGCGAGCGGGACATTCAATTGTCTACGGTCACAAATATCCTGGGAGTGCTCGGTTTGCTTGATGAACGCGTTCTTGTTTTTCCGGACGCCCGTGCACACTATGATCCAACGCGCATGGTTGTACTTTTCAAAGGTCAAGACGGAGACAAGACCATTCCTTGTGCAATAAGCCGCGAAGCGCTCGACGATCACTTCGACGGCGACAACAAAGACACACTCAAAGTCTTCAAGGCCAGCCGCGAGCGCATCGAGCATGAAGCCCGGCGGAGGTATTTGGCGGACCTCGTGGAATCTGATGGTTCCGTGCTGATCAAGACAATGGATCTGTAGCGCAGTCGCGGTATTGAGGCTTGGCAATTGGCAATTTCGCCTAGGTTCTTGATTGAATGGTGCGCCCGGGGAGATTCGAACTCCCGGCCTCCTGGTTCGTAGCCAGCCGCACGGGAGAATTAGAATATTGATCCACGGATGTCTTCGTTTTTGGTAACCGTGGCGCGCGTGAATGTCGGTCGCATATCGATACAAGACCACGACAAAGCACGACAGGACAACGGACTCCCGCAAAGCTCACTCAACCGCACAGCCTTTCGCCGCGGACTCGGACTATTACTATGGGGAGGTATTCTTAGTTGTCGCCGATTTGTCGTATTTGCCGGCTTTTATCGACTTCCACGACCACCTGGCCATTTTCCAGGTGATCGTTAAACGCCCGCTTTTTAGCGTCGGCTAAACTCTAGGTATTTGATTTAGAAAATATATTTTAGTGCGCCCGGACGGATTCGAACCGCCGACCCCCTGGTTCGAAGAACTGTATTCCAAGCAACGTAAGTATCTAGAAAACAAGACATTTTGGCAATTCGATTGTGCTACAGAACCGCCAGTTACCACCAGATAAGGCTTTGAAATTGTAGATACGGTACCTTTTCCATAGCACAGCTAGGCGGACCCGCATGGTTATCGCCGGTTCCCGGCTTCGAGACTGAAGACTGAACACCTTCACCCACCGGACATGTAGTTCAACGAGACGAATGTTAGTCGCGTGGCAAGAGCCGAGAATCGAGGGGAAACGGGATGACGGCGAGTCGCTTAATGCGTGCCGCATCCGCGTGGCGAGGATTGATGAGCACGTTGTAGGTCTCCGGCACCAGCGCGGAGCGAACGACCAATATCGCGGTCTCGCCTTCTCGGAGCCAGCGATCTCCCCAGGCCCGCGTCACGGTGATGCGTCGGGACCAGTCGGTCGGTAGCTGCCCCTCATCGATCGATTGCCGGGAAACCTCGTCGGGGATGTCGACCTTGATGAAACGGTGGCGGGCGAGTGCAGCGGGTTCGCGGACGTGGCTGTGTACAAGAATCTCGAGCACCGCGGTCGCCGGGTTCGGCGCGCAATAGAGAATCTCCTTGCCACGCGTATGCCAACGCGCGGAGGCCAGTAAGCCCCCTCGCCCGTCGAGTGAGTCGTGCTGCGAGAAGCGCCAGATAATCACTGTTAAGCGAACATGCCGTGTTCGATGCCAACCAGGAGTTCCTCGACGGCGAGCGCACCCGACTCCGTCAAGAGCGCTTGCATCGGCGTCCGGTCCCCTAACTCTGACTTCGCGGTACGCAACCAATCGGCCGCATAGTCAGGCTTCCCGCCAAAGACCTGTTGCGCGCGAGCGGTCACGCGCGCCACGCGCACCGTCTTGTCGGCTTCTTCACGAGATAGCAATTGGCCTGACGCTTCGCGTCGACTCAAAGTCCGGCGCGGTGCAATGAGCTCAAATGTCTCTGCATCGGTAAGGCCGATTCGAGTCCGCAAACTCTGCACCGCCGCTACTCCCAAGCCCTTCTCCAAACGCTCGATCAGATCAACTTCGGACTGCACCACGGACTTCAATCCCAACAGCACGCCGACGCGCGCGTAGAGTGACTCCTCGGGGGACTCGGTGGCTGAGGGCCGATCGAGAGTAGCGGTGCCCATGGTGAACTCCTGCGGCAAATGCGCATATTATAGGCGCAAGTGGCCAACCGAGCAATTCAAATACTTGAAAACAGCTCTCGGCGGCGATGCAACCTAGTCGATATTATGCGAAGTTCGCTGGGAATCATGAAGTATGGGGATACCTCGTCCAACTGCTCTCGTGGCACATTAGTCGTTAACGACATTACTTCAGCCAAGCCGTCGCCTCCGGCGCTTACACCTAACGCGCTAACCTTCGTTTATGCCTATGGGCAATAACACAAACGTCCGTTAACCGATGACTCTATTTTCGATGACCCCGATGTTGTCGATCTCGCAGCGCACACGATCACCGGGCCTCAGGAACACCGGAGGAATCATTCCTACACCCACCCCCTCGGGGGTTCCCGTGGCGATCAAGTCACCACTCTCTAACGTGAACGCCGTCGAGAGATAGGCAATTTGCTCGTAGATGTTGTGAATCATCTCGCGCGTGTTGCTTGACTGGCGAATCTCGCCGTTAACGTAGCAACGTAGGTCCAACGCATGGGGATCGGCAATCTCGTCTGCAGTGACAATCCAGGGGCCGATTGGTCCGTGACTGTCGAAAGACTTGCCTAATGTGAACGTGGGCGAGTGAAACTGCCAGTCGCGGGCGGAAACGTCATTAGCTACGAAATATCCAAATATGTGCTCTCGAGCCGTCTCTTCAGTTGCGTACTTTGCAGGTTTGCCAATGACCAGTCCCAGTTCGACCTCGTAATCCAGCTTTTCCGTTACTCCGGGATCAATGGGATCATACGGTCCTGAAATACAGGATGTCTGCTTGTTGAACCAAAGTTGCTGCTTGGGCGCGGGCACTCCTATGCGCTCGGCCTCCGCGAGATGCTTGCAATAGTTCATGCCAATCGCCAAGTACTTGCCGACACGCTCGACCGGCGCAAGCAGCCGTACACCGCCAATTTCATGAGTAACCAAAGCCGCCGCGTCCAATTGACGAACTCGATCCAAAGCGGCCGCACCGCCGGTGACGATGGCAGCAATCGAATCGAAACCTCCCGGTTGCTCCTGCAAATCGACGATGCCGTCTACCCTGACAAGCGCCGGTCGTGGTCCGCGGCCTGCGTCAAAGCGCGCCAGCTTCAATTTCCCTCCCGGACCGCCGTGTTGAATTGAATCGCGACAATCTCCCGCCGCCTTTTTGAATTGAAGTGTTACACCTCGCGGACTTGCGGAATGCGCCGGGCGTGGAACCGCACAAACGCCGGAACACGCGGGTCATGTGCTCCTGATGGCAGAATCCACAAAGCGTCGCAATGTCCGATAACGTTCGTTCGTCGGACAACAACATCTTCTTGACACGCTCAATGCGGGCACTCATTAGATACTGATGGGGAGCCACGCCCATCGCCTGCTTAAAAGATCGGGCGAAATGGACCGGGCTGAGCGCTGCGGCACGCGCCAAGTCGCTGATACCGATATCGCGTCCAAGATGCTCCTCGACATACTCGCGAGCCCGATCAAGTCGACGGCGCTGTAAGCCGATGGCGGGTGGTGACGGCTTTTTCAATGTAGGACCGTGCCTGTGCACCAAGTGAGCCGCCATTGCCCACGCCAACTTGTCGATGTACAGCGAGGTTGACGGAATTGGCTGTTTAAGAGCCGCGACGCAAGCCAACGTCAGTTGTTCGAGCAATGGGTCATGGGCAGCGAGGCAAGGCGCTACGGTAAAGCGCCGGGGATCTTGCCGCATTGATTCGGCAATGACGTCGTCGATCAATGCTCGGCGCAAATATACGTGCGCAGTATCCGTTGCAGACTCTGCATCCAACGAAAATTCCTCTTCCGCCGGTACCACGGAAATCGAACCCGCCAAAGCCATTTGAGTTTCGGACCTTCCCTGCACTTGCCAGTGCAAACGCGTTGAACCTTTCAACTGCAGAACGACGAGATAGTCGCCAACGGATTTGCAGTTCATTGTAAATGGCCCTTCCTCGTGCCCGACGACCACGAGCATCGTCCGCCAGCCCAGGGCCTCGCTACTCAATTGCGGGCGATGACCGGGCATCGAAAAGATGCCGTGAGTAGCCTCATTACGGAATACGTCGAGGACAGCCATGCTCTTAAACTCTAATAATGTGATATACTCTCAATATCGAGAGTAGTCTCATTTTTGGCGAAAGTCCACTCTCACTATGGCTGGAAGAAAGTCCGAACCCGCAGTTGCCTTGAGCCGCGGACATAAGAAGCGTTCACGTACGCGCACCCAGCTTCTCGATGCCGCGACGCGTATGTATTCCCGTGGAGATTCCAGCGAAGTTAGCTTGGCTGGCTTGGCCGAAGAGGCCAATATGGCCAACGGAACCGTATACAACTACTTCCGTAGTCGGGAAGAAGTCAAGGAAGCTACCGGGGTGGAGCTCGCCGATCGATTTTCTGACAAAATAGCCACGGCATACGCGAAGCTCGACAACAGCGCCCAGCGAGTGACCATCGGTATGCGTTGGTTCGTCCGCCATGCTCAAGAAGACCCTGTGTGGGGCCGAGCGGTCTCCCAGATTTTCGGTACGGCGAAAGCGATGAAGTCCATCCTGGCAAACTACATTCGAACTGATTTACGCCTTGGAAAAAAGCAGGGACACTTCACCTACGATGACGAACATGTCGCGCTCGATCTGTGCTTGGCCACTGTGATTGCCGCTGTCCGAACATCGACCGAGGGACCGTTCATCAGCGAACACCCCGAAAAGTGTGCTGAGATGGTTCTTCGTGCATTGGGCGCTAGCCCGAGCCAATCCAAACGATTTGCGCATATGGCGCTTCCTAATTTGGGCGAGCCCTCGGACAACGAGAAAATGAGTATCGCTAGGCGGAAACGGGCACTGCCCGCGCCAAAAGTGCGGAAGTGAGCGCGACTCGAGCGCTATGCATTACACGCCGGGTTTGCCTCGCTATCCGCAAAGTGTGTTGCGAGCGCCGACTTGCCGCGGCCAGCCAACAGAAAGAAACCGAGCGCCGGCAGCAGAAATAGCGCTCCGAGCATATTCCACAAGAACATGAACGCCAGTAGGACGCCCATGTCCGCTTGAAATTTGATCGGGGAAAATGCCCATGTCGCCACTCCGATCGCAAGCGTAATTCCCGTGAGCACCACCACCCTTCCGGTGAATAACAGCGCGCAATAGTACGCCTGCGATAGGCTCATCCCTTCGCGCAGACGGGCCAGAGTCACGGTTAGCACGTAGAGCGCATAGTCCACGCCAATACCAACGCCCAAAGCCACTACCGGTAGCGTGGCTACCTTCACACCGATACCCAGAGCCACCATCAATGCTTCGCACAATATCGAGGTGAGCATTAGCGGGATCACTGCACATACGACGCCGCGCCAGGATCGAAATGTTACAAATGCGAGGATGATGACCGCGGCGTAAACCAAAAGAAGCATCTGCCTGTTGGCGCTCTGTACCACGCTATTCGTGGCCGCTTCGATTCCCGCGTTGCCGGCCGCCGACAGGAACTTTGCACCATCGCCGTCATACTTCTTTGCAAAATCATCGACTGCTCGAGACACGGCGCTCAGCGTGTCGGCCTTGTGATCGGCGAGAAAGATCTGAACGGTGAGTAGACTACATTGCGCGTTGAGCGTCTCTCGCGGTGCGTATTGTGTAACGGAATTGATGCTGGCCTGATTGCGCGATAACTCATACCATTTCGGATTGCCTTCCGTAAATCCCACGAGCCCGTTTTTCGCGGTGCCGACGAACGAAACGGTCGATTCAACGGCCTTGATCCCCCGCACTTGCCCCTCGAGGGCCTGGACTTTGAGTAGCGTCGAATACTCCGAGCATTTTGCCGTCGGCGTGGGGATGATTACGGTATAGACATCGCTGCTGGCTTGATAGTGGCTTATGACATAAGCGTTATCGCGGTTATATCTTGAATCCGAGCGCAATTCGGGGGCACCTGGGTCAAGATCGCCGACCTTGAGATTGAGACTCACGACCAGGCCACCCGCCGCCAACAGCGCCGCCGCGCCGATCGCGATCGTGGCCCATTTACGCTGTGTGAATAGATCGAGAAAGGCCCAAACCGGATCCTTGCAGGGCCCAGTTTGCGGAGTCTCGACTCGCTCCGCTTTGAGACTGCGTACAGCGGCCAGACGGCTTACGCCGGTGTACGACAAAAGAATGGGGAGCAGCACCAGGTTGGTGAAGATCAATACGCCCACGCCCAGACTTGCAGCCAAGGCCAGATCCTGGATCACCGGAATTCTAATCAGCATAAGCACGCCGAATCCAACGGCATCTGCGAGGAGCGCTGTAAGGCCCGCAAGAAAAAGACGTCTAAATGTCAGGCGGGCCGCCACCAGCTTGGCTTCACCCCGCCCGATATCCTGCATGATGCCGTTCATCTTCTGGGCGCCATGGCTCATGCCGATCGCAAACACGAGAAACGGGACCAAAATAGAGTAGGCATTGAGCTGCAGCCCAAACAGCGGTAGGAGACCGAGCAGCCACACGACGGCAACAAGCGAACAGCTTACGACGAGCAAAGTGCTCCGAATGCAGCGCGTGTACCAAAACAGGACTGCGGCGGCAATTGTGGTTGCAATCGCGAAGAAATACATGATTTGACGTAGACCATCAATTAGATCACCAACGACTTTGGCGAACCCCGTCATGTAGATCTTTATGTCTTCGGACTGGTACTTGGACCGGAGTGCCTCCAGACGATGGTTTAATTCTCGATAATCTAGGGGTTTTCCCGTCCGATAGTCTGTATCGACCAACGGGATCAATATGACGGACGATTTATAGTCTGAGGCAACGAGCAAACCGATTTCACCCGAGCGTTCGATGTTATTCCTTAGTTGGCTGAGACTTTCAACCGATCCATTGTACCCGACCGGCATCACTGGCCCGCCCTCCAGCCCGTCTTCGGTTACCGACATCCACCGCACCGCCGACATCCACAGCGACCGCATGAACGAACGATCCACGCCCTGATAGAGATAAACCTCGTCGTTGATCTTCCGTAGCGTGTCGATGTACTCCGGATAGAAAATGGAATCGCGGCTGGTGGCGACCGCGATTCGAACGACATTGCTCGATCCAGAGAGTTGCGAGGCGTACTTCTTGAAGTTGATAATGTACGGATGCGTGCTGGGCAGAATCCTTTCAAAGCTGGCCGTTAGTTGCAAGCGTGCCGCAAAAACGGATAAAACCAGCGTCGCTACCACGCAAAGTGCGATCACCACCAACCGGTTATTGAAAATCAACCGCTCGATTACGGATCCGGAATTGGGATCGAATGCTCCGCCCTTTGACGCGGTATCGTCGGCACCTACTCTCGAGCATTTCATCGTTGCACGACCCCGGCGTTGGAGATGGGCAAATGGATCAAAGCTGCTCCTTTTGCGCCTACGATGACGACATCGCGCGTCGATACTTCAATCCCACCGGACATGGGAGGCCACTTACCGCGAACAGTGCTGAAGGATTTTCCGTCAGTGTCACCTAGGACCAGGTCGCCCGCCTGGTCTCCGATCAACACCCGTCCATCAGACAGCTTTGTTGAGCCAGTCCAAGCAATGTCGACACCGGTCTTCAACTCAATCCATGCCTTCCCCGAATCCTGCATGCGAAGAATATGGCCTCTTAGGCCGTACACAAGCACTTCGCCTTCCCTAATGGCAGACACGCCGAAAAGACTGCCTCCATATAGGCATTTTACGGGTACGAATGTCTCACCACCGTCCATCGACGAGTAAATCGCACCGCGCTCCCCAACGATATAGAGCACAGACCCCGCCGGCGCGATGCCATAAAGATGATTGCTATCGGGGTTCGGAACGTGTGATTGCCACGGAACCCAAGTTTCGCCCCCGTCCCGCGTATGCACGATGAGCCCAAAGGCACCCACCGCGAACCCGTTGGACTGGTCGGAGAAGTAGACATCCAGGTATGGATCACCGGTGCCGACGTCGAGTCCGTCGGCCTGCTTCCTCCACGTCGCGCCACCGTCGGTCGTAGCGAGTATCACACCGCTATGACCCACCGCCCACCCTCTTTGCGCCGTCGGAAACGTCACGGCGGTCAGGGTCACGCTTACGGGAACGTTTGCCTGCGTCCAAATCCCGCCGTTGTCGAATGAACGGATGATGATGCCGCCTTCGCCCACTGCAACGATACCGCGGCCTGCGCGCGCAACCGCGAGCAATACCGATGACGCCGGCCTCGGACCCATCGTTGCCGATGTGACAAGCGGATCGAGGGGATCAAGCTTTGGCGGTTGCCCCGGATCGACAAGCGCAAAAGCTCCGCCAGTGAGCAATGCTGATCCGGCCACGAGTCCTATTAGCATGCGATAGTTGATCGACGGAGGCATAGCGGGAAACGAAATGACCTTCGGCTATCTCACACCCTTTCGAGCAAGCGCTTCCGGCGTGTAGTAATTATCCGGCCAGGGCTCCTCAACCTTGATTTGAACCGTTTGGTCGCCGATAGGGGTCGATGTGTAGGTGCCCTTGATGAGGTCCATGGTCAGGAACACTTCCATTCCGATCGCGGGGACTTCGAACTCAATGAACGGGAATCCAATTGATGTGTGCCATAACGTGCCGTTCCCATCCCAGGCATTATCGATGACCGCAATATAGGTATCTTCGTCAAAGTAGATCTTGCGTCGCGGGCGAACATCGCGCTGACCGGTGCGCACCGTGCCCTCAACCTCCCAAATTCTGTGTAGTTCCCATCGCACATAGTCCGGATTCGCAAAATGAGGACCGATAACGTCCTTGTCATGTGCCATGACGTACCGATTAGTGTTGTACGGGATATACAGCTCCTTTTTCCCGAGAATCTTCCAATCGTAGCGATCGATCGGCCCCATGAACACAAACGCCTGGTCAAAAAAGTCCACACCTGAGTTCACGAAGTTAGGCGTATCGCAGCAGATGGTCGGAGCACGGCGAACTCTCCGCTGCCCTACGAGGTACTGCCACGCCGGCCGGGCATTGTCGAGTTGATCGTGAAACATCAAGAGCTCACCCGCCCGAAATGGCGGCCCCGTCACCGCTTGAAGGACCTCGAAGTACACTCCGTCTTTCAGGCTCTCCGGCGTGCCACCCTTGATGTAATAAGGAAGCGTGAATTCATTGAGGGCGGAAGACGCCAGGGTGGCCGTTCCGTTTGGATCGATCGTGTACGTATTGAATGGAAAGGAAAATGCCGGCGGCCGCACTCGAAGGCTGTGATTCCACAGGAGCTCCGCGCCGTTCTTTGGAATCGGGAATGGAATGCCGCCGTATGCATTTTTAACGGTGTAGCCGTCGAGCCTAGAACGCGTCGCATTTTTATAGGTCTCGGTGTACACCCAATCCGGGGCGGCGGCGGTGCGGTGCGTGGGGTAGACATCGATCCGGTAGTTGGAATACTTTTTCAGCAGGTACTGCTGACCTTCGTCGAGCTTGCTGGCGTATTGAGCCATGTTGGCCGCGGTTATGGAGAATGCCGGACTTTCCCCCGCGAACGGGTCGGGACGAGGTTGGCCGGACTTGTACCCTGGCGGCACCTTGCTATAACCGCCATCCCACGCCGGGATGGTACCTTCCTTGTTACCGGCGCGCTCGCCGCCCAATGGGGTAAGTTCTGATTTGAGCTTGGCGGCTTCTTGGTCCGGGACCGCGGTCCAAGCGTTGTCCCCGGCCATTAGCAATGCGGAGAGCAATGCGCCCATCGCGTGGATTCGGTTCATGTTGCTGACACTCCTCATTCAAAACGTGCGCTGCAGAGACAGGGACACGAAGTTCCTATCGCCGAGGCTTTGTTGGAAGGTAAGATGCGCGTCCGGCCCTAGTGCAACGCCTTTCGTGCCGAGGTACCCGGTGTACGTCAGGCTCGTGCGCCACACCTGGCGGTACGCGCCACCGAGCCCCAGGCTGATGTCGCCGCCGCGCTTGACGCCGCCATTGAAGTTCTGCACCACCGACGAATTGCCCTTGGCATTGAAACCGACTCCGAGTGGCGCCGAAAGATCGAATCCGGGCAGCGCACCGAACCACGAGGGCGTAAAGATGAACCGAAGACCGACCGCTTGACGCGAAGTATTTGGATCGATCCGATTTGCGTTGTCTGTGCTGCCCGTGCGCGCATTCCAAGCAACTTCGCCGAGGAAATTGGCGTCATTCCACAAATTCGATCGGCCCAGAAAAATGATAGTCGAAAGGTTTAAGTGGGCTGAATTGCCGATGGGATATAGCGGATTGTGGCGATTATCGCTAGACCCGTTCGGTGTCGCGTCGACCACAGGACCCGCGACCAAAGGAGTATTGCGGCGAATCGATGCTTCCCCGGCGATGTTGGCCCCTCCTAAGTCCGTACTGAAGCTCACCCCATAAGAGCGAATGCCATTGGCGTACGCGAGCTGATAGTCGAGCGGGAAACCGGGGACCTGCAGACCGACCGGACGTAGATACACCTGCGGCAACTTGTCATTGTAGCGAACCGCATAAAATCCCAATTCCACGTCATGCCAGAACGACGGACGCCAGCGCACTTGAACGCCGCCTTGACCGGAGGACTCGCCGCGCAAATCGCTGATCCGCGGGGCATACGGACCGCCAGGGGCAAAGACGAATCGTTCCGCACCTTGGCCCAGTACATCTACGGAGGAGAAATAGCTTCCCGATGCCGGCAGGCGGTCCTCGCGCCATTCGAATTGATAGTATCCGCCGACCGATACGTTGGGCAAAACCTGCAAGTCTCCCGATATCTGGTTGACGGGCAGCAGAATCTCCTTGAATTGCGAGCTCGGGACCGAGAGTAACTTGATTAGATCCGTTGGCGATTGGGCATAGGCTATGCCGTTAGCGCCGAAGAACAATGTCTCGCCATAAATCAGGGTGTGCCGGCCCACCCGCATTTTCGCGGACATATCACCCACCTGACCGCCGGCGTAAACAAACCCATCCAGCAACTCCGCATAGCGGCCCTCGATATCCCGCGCGGCGCGCGCGAATTGATTGCTTGGGGTGGAGGAATGGTTGATCGTCGCCGGTGAGTCGTTGTTATTCGAGCTGTTGTACACCGAGTCGTACCAGCCGGCCCCGCTGAAACGAACACCGAATTGACCCTTGTAGGAAGCATCCAGCTCAGACAGGATATCGACGCGATTGGAAATAACTCCGGTATCGAAATTTCTGTCCCCGTCATCCTGATTCGGATCGCCAATCAACTTGTCCGATCGGGCCTCGGTACGAAAGGCGGCGCTATACTTGAGCGTGTTGTCCCACCGCACCTTCAAGTCGGGATTGCCGGTGTTGAAATCGGATGCCTCGACTGTCGATGTTGTAGCGATCGCGCCCAGCAACGCGACCCATATCCATAGCTTGCTGCGAATGCCGCCGCGGCAGCCGTGATCACACGACTCGTCCAAGCAGACATGGGCTGCTGTATCTCTCATTTGCCCCCCTTCTTGATGTGACACTCTTATACGTTCGAACGTTTAGGCAGCCTCGGCTGCAACGTCCAGCCGCGAAAACCCCCAAAGCGTGTTGTTCGAGCCGCGATGGGCCTCGATCAGGTGGAGACGATCGACTTTGTGCGCTAGTGTCTCGAGGAGAACCGAAATCTCGAGCCTCGCCAAATGCATTCCGGCGCACATATGAGTGCCGTAGCCGAATGCGACATGATCACGGGCGTTGCGCTCGATATCGAACGCTTCTGGATCAACGTAGCGCCGTTCATCCCTGTTCGCGCAGGCGTAAAGCATGAGTGCCCTGCCGTTTGCCGGCAATGCGATGCCGTCCAGTTCGTAGTCACGCGTGATGAAACGCGAAAAGGCGCGAATCGGAGATTCGAGGCGTAATACCTCGTCGATCGCTTGCGGGATCAAATCGGGATCGTCTTTTAGCTTTTGCCACTGCTCAAAGTGACGTGCAAAGAGCCACATCGCACCGCTAGTCGCATTGATCGTGGTATCGAGCGACGGGGCGAGATAGTCCATCAACATCGCCTTTGCGGATTCGGGGCTAACTTCGCCGCGATCAGCGGCATTGAGAAGCGCGGCTCCCCATCCGCTGGGGTCGAGTGAATCTCTGGTCAAGGTTCGAAGGTAGACGAATGCCTGCTGCATAATGGCGACGCCCGACAACGTACGCTGATGCGTATCGGGACCGAACGCGTTGAATATCCCGGCTGCCCAGGACAGCATGTTTGCCTTCCCTTCATCACTTAATCCCACCAACTCGGTGACGACGGTAAGCGGCAGCAAATGCGCGAGATCGGATACCGCATCGAACTTCTTTCGTTCAAGCAGAATGTCAACACGCTGCTCCGCGAGGCGCTTGAGGCGCGCCTTCAGCGGCGCCAGCGCCGCCGGCATCAGCGGACGCGCGAAAACTCGGCGCAGCTGCCGGTGCCCCGGATCATCCGAGCACAGCATCACTCCTTCCATGGCTCGGTTGGTTGCATCGTTCATCATGCAGCCGCGGGCCGATGAAAATACTTCGCCGTTGAGCAGCGCTTCACGGACGCTGGCGTGGCGCGTGATAGCCCACGCGCTATGCCGCCTCAGCCAGACCGCGGATCCGGCGTCGCGCAGATTCTTGTAGTGCGGATAAGGATTCAATAAAACCTCGTCCGACCAGAAATCGAGATCCGAGGTCGGCGAAGTCGTCACGTTGAATCTCTCCATAACATCCCTCAAATCTTTTCGTTTGACTGCCTATGCCTACATGCTCAGCAAACGACGTAGGGCCTCGGTGGTTTCCTGCGCGCTCTCGAGGGTCCAGAAATGACCGCCCGGCATGTAGCAAACCTGGACGTCCTTCGCGTTTGGAATATATTCGCGGGCCTTTTCGTAGAACTCGCGCGGCTGCGTCTTACTCTCAAACCCTTGCATGATCAGCACCGGGCAAGTCCACGCTTTGAGCAGCCGGTTACGCCGCGTCAGCCATTCGGCGCGGAACGAAGATGAGTTGAAATAGCGGGGAACAGCCCGGACGATTCCCGGGTACGAGAACTCCTGGATTACGCGCATCATTTCTATATCCGAGATCGGCCGCTTTGTGATCCAGGTGTAAACCCACACGACGAAGCGCTTGGGGTCTTCCATGATGCCGGTCCAGGGCGCGTTCATGAAAATGTCGCCCTGAGGCGCCAATGCCGGATTGAAGTGATAAAGATGCTGCTCACCGCGGCCATAGCGCATTACGCATTCCGGATGGTTCGCCGCGATGAAATCGGCTTGCACGGTTCCGCGATCGTGAGTGACGAGATTGAACTTGGTCAGTCCAATCTTTTGAAGCATGGCATACAGCTGTTCAGAGGCGCCTTCATGCCGATAATCTCCGGGCCCATTCGATGACTGTCCATAGCCCTTCAGGTCGACGGCAATGCACCGATAGTTCGTGGAGAGCGCGGACATCTGATGGACCCACTGAAACCAGGAGTCCGGGATTCCGTGCAGAAAGACGATCGGCTCGCCCTGACCTGTTTCCACATAGTGCCAATTGAGCGTCTCGTAGTCGCCCGGCGCCTCCACGAAGCGATGCGTGAATGTCACGCCATCCAAGACTTCCGTATCGCCATCTTTGTCACGTGCACGCGGCTCGACCGCGGCAAAATGGGCGACGCGTTGTGAGATGACTTCCTCTGAGGGAATAAAGCCCTCAATTGCCTTCTTGGCTCGCTCGGGTAATTCGCTGTACTGAGGAGCCACGGATGCTGATTCGGATGATCTAGGGACGGTCGCCATCAATTTCTCCTTCATAGTTCAGAACAAAGTCTTCGGGTACATCCGGTCCCCACAAGTACAGGCTATTTTCTGGGGGCGGATAGGTCGCCTCCCATTGCATACCCGCAGGAATGAAATCGATATCGCAGCTGTACTCCGAGTAGCTGCCCCAGGGATCTCGGACGTAATAGAAATAGTTGGATCCAAGCGCGTGCCGCCCTATTCCCCAACCGCGCGCGAATCCCGCGCTAGCCATCTGCATTGCGCCGAGGCCAACATCATGAATAGAGCGCACATCCCAGGCGCTATGGTGATACCCGATACCTTTGGACGATTCCGCGAAGGCAATCAGGTGATGATCGCTGCCGTGCATGGAGTGTAAAAACGCCACCGGCCCCGGGTGGTCGGAAAGCCGCAGCCCCAATACGTCGGTGTAGAAGCGGATCGCCCTTGACACGTCTGGCGTAAAAAACAGCGCATGGGACATACGCCGAGGGCGCACGCTCTCTGTACTGCCACGCATCGGCGCCGCGCGAACCCCATCCGGCACTGACGCACTGTCGATGGGTGACTTGCGGGTGGGCCCAGATCGTGTGGCAACCTGTATTTGGATTAGTAGCCCCGCCGGGTCACGTAGCCAAATCCCGGGATTCACCGACTCAAAGGGCGGATCGACCAATCGAATCCCACGCTCTTCGAGCCTCGATTTGAATATCGGCAGGTCGCCGTCGAACGCGCCAAAACTGATGTATCGCACGACTTTCTTCGGCGCCTCGGTAATCACTCCCCACAAATGCGCATCGCCGAACGCGCGGAGATGGACTTGAGCCTCATCGACGCGAACATCGAGTCCGAATGCTTCATAGAACTTCTTGGCAACTTCAAGATCCGGCACAGAAACTGAGAAATGATCCAGCGAGTGAACACCCACCGCCGATGGGCTGGGAGATCTCATCGACTAAGCCCCGTTCCGGATATTCGACGTAACATAGCTAAGCGACAGCCACGGCGCCGGCCGCCTCTTGCTCGGCAGCGAGCAGATTTTGCAGCAGCCGACGGCTACGCAGTGCGCCCGAATCGCAAGACAGGAATACGGGTTTGAGTGCCAACAGATCCGTGGTACCCATCGATGCCTGTACTGAATTCAACATCGGCTTGTCTTCGTTCGAAAAAGCCTTCATCACACCCTCGGTAATCGCTTGTTGCAATTCAGACGACTCCTCGCGGAAGTTGCGCCGACCAACGAAAAAATAGTGTGTGGTGGTGTCCGTCTCGGGAGTCATCAAGTGCAACGTGTCAAACTCGAGTGCACTCGATCGATCACTTCCCTGCCAGGCCCTGGCAATGAGATGCATCAAGGCTGGCGCCCGCCACGTGACGTCGAGCGTTTGATGCGCCGGCTCGCCGGGCACGGGTAAAAAGGAGTCAAACAACCCCTGCGCGCGCTTTACGGAATAGTCCCATCCGATCGTGACCGAGTGTCCGTCATCCGTAACGGTCGGGATCAGATGCGTGATAGCTCCCAATGAGTTAAGGATCGACGAATGCAGGTAGTCCGCGTGACTCAGGTCCATGATGTTGTCCGTTACCAATTGATAATTGGATGCGGTCATCAGGTATCCCGACGACAGGGCATTGGGATGACCATGCCCGACGAATGAATAGTCTGGGATGAGCGATGGATCGGCCCGATCTGCGCTCCCCATCCAGATCCAGAGTAGCCCGTGCTTTTCGATCAACGGGAAGCTCCGGACGGCCGCAGTTCGCGGGATCCTGCCATCGCCGTGCGGGTTATGTACGCATACCCCTGCACAATCGAACCGAAGACCATGGTAGCCGCATTCAATATGCTCGCCCTTGAGTTTGCCAAGATGCAACGGCGCGAACCGATGCGGGCAGCGATCGTAAAGGGCAACAGACTCGCCGGATGGTTTGCGAAACATGACCACCGGTTCGTCCACTATCCGCCGATGCAATATCTGTCCGGGTTTCAACTCGCCAGCGAGTGCTGCGACATACCAAACGTTCGCGAGATGCTGCATGTACTCCCCTTCAAAGTATCTACACGGGAAGCCTCTCTGAGCTTCGTCGCGTTGGGAGTAAGCCTACGAGCAGATCGGAAAAGCGTCCTGCACGGTTGCTCAGCACTTTCTGCACAAAACCGCCCTACATCGGTAACGTCTCGGGGGGATTCGAGCGTCCCGATAACAGATGACAACAATTGGGGTTGGCCTGGCTTTCACAAACGCTCGCCCTACCGCAGTGCCTCGGATTTACGTTGTTGCCACACATGTGAACGCGAACGCCGCCGCGATCGCCTTTGGCCATCCGGCGTGTTGAACGGCGCGTGGCCGCCGATGAATCTAATACCTCCGCTGCAGAAGACCGCAGGCGGCTGCGGACTCGCAATTCTGTGGATCTGTGTTGGACAAGGATTAGCTTTATCGGTTGAACGGGTATAGGGGACGTAGTAGCCTCGCTCGAGAAGCGCGTAAGACTTGTCTTAGTGTTTGAACGGAACTGGTGACCAGCAGACCTACTTTGGAGACAATTCGATCGAGCACTTCTTTGCTAGTGCCCCGATGCCGACACATCGCGTTGCCGATTGCGTTCGCATGTCTCAGGGCGTAACTGAGAACTCTCTCATCCGATGAAATATGGTCTACCATTGTTTTGGCGGCAACGCTCCCGTCGAGGGTGGCGATCCTGCATTACATTGTTTATTGGATGTTTTTCGGTAATGGCACTCCTCCTGTTGGTGATTACCTGGATGCACGCAACCATTGTTCTAACTTCGTGGGCATCTAGTGTTGCGTTACTTTTAACTGCGCCCGACGCGCGTTCAACTCGGCCGTACAGAATATTCGGATGTCACGTCGTGTCCGCGCTTATCGGTGCAGGACTCGCACTTGTTAGCGGCAATGCCTTTTGGATGATTGTCCTAGCGGTGCCGATGGCTTTGCTTGTCGCCCACGTGTTCGATATTGTGCATCCGCCAGCTATCGCGAATGCTGCGATCGCCTTTACGATCTCCACGCCAACCAGGTCATTCCTTTTGATCACCCTTCTGGGTGCTGTCATTTTGGGAGCGGCCGGCAGTATTCTGCGAAAACGCAGTGTTGTTTGATCAGATTGCGAAAAGGAGTGCGGCGTCGAAGAACGGCCGCGTTAGGGGACCTACGTTCTCACCGCGCCCGGCTATTTGCCCCGGTATTTCGCAAAGCATTGGGTCGACCAAGACCTTCTCAAACCTTTGTGGAGCAAGTCGACTTCGCGTCATGTAGAGGTGCTTCTCGTTCGGCGCAAGGCGGACGAGGTTAAACCAGCCGTCAACCTGTTAGTCGAAGCAATGGTCAATGCGCATGGCGACGCGGACGGCATTCTTCCCGGATCGGCGACCATCAAGACGACGTCGTTGTGACCGGTGAGACGGGTGTTTTCGCCCATCTTTTCAAGGACGTGCGTTACTATAATTGGATCAAAAGTGCGCCCGAAGGGATTCGAACCCCTGACCCCCTGGTTCGAAGCTTGCCGCACCGTCGAAATTGGCGTTTTGGCGATTGTAACTGTTTGATTCTATTCAACCATGCTCGCCGGATGTCCGTTGCTTATCCACCGCCGAGCAGAACTGCGCTCAACGAAGCGTGACTGACTCCCGCATAAGTCCCGCAGGCTGATCGCCCCCCCTCTCCGACCTTAATATCCGGATCCGGGACAGTTTTTAACCGTGCGACGGCGATCCTCTTGCGCTCTCTAGCGCTTACGCGGGCCCGGAGTTCTCCGGCAGCAGCTTCAGCTTGTCCACGATTCGGCAGAGTTCTGGCACCGATGCAGCTTCGATCTTTCGCATCATGTTGCTGCGATGGACCTTCACCGTGGTTTCGGTGATGCCCATCTCGCCCGCAATCTGTTTGTTCAGTCGCCCCTCCACAACCTGTGTGAGAATCGCGCGCTCACGCGGCGTCAGTTCTTCAAATCGCGCTCTGAGCGCGCTCAGCGCCTCTTCATCCTCGCGGCGCGCACGGTCGCGAGCGAGCCCATCATTTACCGCATCCAGAAGGTCCTGGTCCCGAAACGGCTTCGTCAAAAACTCGATGGCGCCCGCCTTCATCGCCTGCACGGTCATCGGGATGTCGCCATGTCCGGTGATGAAAACGATCGGGAGTCTGACGCTTGACGCGGCGAGATCGCGCTGAAAATCCAGTCCGCTCCGTCCCGGCAATCTCACATCGAGGACCAGACAGGTAGGGCTATCGGGCGGTTCGGATCCCAGAAAGTCGGTAATGGATGCAAACAGGCAAGAATGCAGGCCCGCGGACCTCAATAGCCGTCCGAGGGATTCGCGAAATTCGGAATCGTCGTCGATCACCACCACGCAGGCAGTTGAATCCGGCATCGCTTTCGCTCGCGATCGAAGCTCCACGGAAAAGCGCATCTGTCCCCTTGCACTTTCGTTGCCGCCCTATGTGCCGAGTCTAGCCCTAACATATGCGTTTGGACACACTGCGGACGGCCGCGGCGGGCCAAATCCCCTAAACCAAGGTTTAGAGTTTCAGTGTCACAATAGCGTCATTCTTGGTGCCTGAAGCAGTGCACAACCCCCGCTCTCGGGCGAGGGTTGTGACTGCGAATATACCCACCGGAGGCCGTATTGTTCGACCAATCCCAGATCTCAATAGTCGATGACGACCAATCTTTTCGCGACTCGATGCGGAGGCTGCTCAAGTCGCTGGACTACGCCGTGGCGGTGTTCCCGTCCGCCGCCGAATTTCTCGCGTCCCCCGAGTTCGCTGACACAGCCTGCTTGGTCGCCGATGTTCACATGCCTGAAATGACAGGTGTAGAGCTCTACAAACGTCTGATCGAAACAGGGCACGCGATCCCGACGATCCTCGTCACCGCCTATCCCCATGATGGCGTCCGGGAGCGCATGCTGACTCTGGGCGTCGAGTGCTATCTCCCCAAGCCGTTGGTGGAGGGTGTCTTGATCGACTGCCTTCGGTCCGCTGTCGCGCGCGGCAAGGCGCCGCGAGGCTGATGTGCGTCCGCCACAAACGTCCTCTATGGGTATCCATGATGGAGGGCGTGACTGGTACGGCTGATCAGGAATATTATCCGGCGTCGCCGTGATGGTAATCGGTTCTGCAACAGAAGAGTCCGACCGATGAGAGCATCCTCCTTATCAGGCGCCGGTGGGAAACATGACTCTTTAAATGTGTTGTGGGAAGACACCGAGCGTGTCTTCTGCAAACTGTGGCGCGATGGTGCTGAGGGCGATAGGCACGCTTTCATTCCCGTCGTTTCCGGCGCCGAGCATTCGACGCTCGAGTGTGTTAATCGTCTCACACACGAATACGAACTCAAGGACTACCTCGACGGTGCGTGGGCGTTACGTCCGGTCGACTTCGTGCGCGAGTGCGGGCGGACAATGCTGGTAGTCGAGTACACAGGAGGCGAACCCCTCGATCGTGTTACGCGGCAGCCCATGGAGATCGGGCATTTTCTGCGGCTCGCAGTGTCCTTGTCCTCCGCACTTGGCCAGCTCCACGCACGTGGGCTCATCCATAAGGACATCAAGCCGGCGAACGTGGTCGTGGATTCCGCGACAGGGCAAGTCAGGCTCACCGGCTTCGGCATCGCCTCTCGCCTCCCACGCGAGCGGCTGTCGCCCGCGCCTCCCGAGTTCATCGCGGGAACACTCGCCTATATGGCGCCCGAGCAAACGGGACGAGTAAACCGATCCATGGATTCCCGCAGCGACCTTTACTCACTTGGAGTCACGTTTTACGAAATACTGACCGGCAGCCTTCCGTTCACGGCATCCGATCCGATGGAATGGGTGCACTGTCATATCGCAAGACAGCCAGCAATACCCAGCGAGCGACTGAAGAGTATCCCGATCACTGTCTCTGCAATCACGATGAAGTTGCTCTCCAAGACCGTCGAGGAGCGATATCAGACGGCGGCCGGGGTTGAGAGTGATCTTCGGCGCTGCCTCTCTGAATGGGAAACCCATGGGCGTGTCCAAGATTTCGGGCTGGGCGCTCAAGACACTCCGGATCGCCTGATGATTCCTGAGAAATTATACGGGCGAGATCGCGAGGTCGACACCCTTCTCACCGCTTTCGATCGCATTGTTGCCGGCGGCAAGCCAGAGTTAGTGCTCGTATCCGGATACTCCGGTATCGGCAAATCCGCGGTCGTGAATGAGCTTCACAAACCGCTTGTTCCTCCCCGCGGCTTGTTTGCATCAGGCAAGTTCGAGCAATTCAAACGCGACATTCCGTATGCCACGTTGGCGCAGGCCTTTCAGAGCCTGATCCGGCCACTCCTGAGTAAGAAGGAAGAAGACTTGCGCAAGTGGCGCGATGCGCTGCGCGAGGCGCTGGATCCGAACGGACTGCTCATCGTCGAACTTGTCCCGGAATTGAAGCACATCATCGGTGAACAGCCCCCAGTGCCCGAACTTCCGCCACAGGATGCACAGCGACGCTTCCAGTTAGTATTTCGGCGATTTATCAGCGTATTCGCACGAACCGAGCACCCGCTTGCCCTCTTCCTCGACGATTTGCAATGGCTTGATGCGGCAACGCTCGACTTGCTCGAAGACCTGTTGACTTGCGCCGATTTGCAGCACTTACTGCTCATTGGCGCCTATCGGGACAACGAGGTTAATGCCACCCACCCTCTGATGCGTAAGCTCGATGCGATCCGCCAGTCCGGAACGGCATTGAAGGACATCGTTCTCACACCGCTCGGGCGTGACGATCTACGCCAATTGCTGGCGGACTCCCTTCACTGCGAACCGGAGCGCGCCGCCCCGCTGGCGGAATTGATTCACGAGAAGACGACGGGCAACCCGTTCTTTGCGATCCAGTTCATTTCAGCGCTGGCAGACGAGGGCCTGCTCACATTCGACTACGGCGAGGCGCGTTGGGTCTGGAACCTGCGCCACATTCACGCCAAAGGCTTTACGGACAATGTCGTAGAGCTGATGGTTGGGAAGTTGAATCGCCTGCCGGCAGAAACCCAGAAGGCGCTCCAGCAGTTCGCCTGCATGGGCAACAGCGCAGAGTTCGAGATGCTGAGAATGCTGTTCGAGGGCTCGGTCGAGGACATGCACGACCATCTCTGGGAAGCCGTGCGATCGGGCCTGATCTTCCGTGCGGACGATTCGTACCGATTCCTCCACGATCGCGTGCAAGAAGCAGCGTACTCGCTGATCCCGAAGGAGTTGCGCGCCGCGGCTCACCTGCGCATAGGAATGCTCCTCGCCGCACACACGCCTCCGGCGAAACGCGAAGAGGCCATTTTCGAGATCGTCAATCAATTGAATCGCGGCTTGCACCTCATCACCTCGGTCGAGGAGCGCGAGCGGGTCGCAGACCTGAATCGGATCGCCGGCCGGCGCGCGAAGATTTCGACCGCCTATGTCTCGGCGCTCAAGTACCTCAGGGCGGGCAGCGCGCTCCTGACGGAGGAGACTTGGGAGCGCAACTACGAGCTTGTGTTCTCGATCGAGTATCTGTTGGCCGAGTGCGAGCTGCTGACTGCGGATATGCAGGCCGCCGAAATCCGGGTGTCGCGGCTCGCCGAACGCGCCAGGGGTCGCCATGACTACTGTGTCGCGACACGTCTGTGGATCTTGCTCTACACCAACTGGGCGAAAAGCGATCAAGCGATCGACGTATTCCTGGAGTGGCTGCGCCGCGACGGCATTGTCTGGTCGAAACATCCGACCAGGGAAGAGGCGATGCGCGAGTACGCGCGAACCTGGACGCTGCTTGGCAGTCGGCAAATTGAAGAGCTCGTGAACCAGCCACTGATCACGGACCCTGAAATCCTGGACACTTTGGACGTCTTTTCGGAAGGCGCTCCAGCGTCCTTCTTCTTCGATGAGCACCTGTCATCACTCGTTATCTGCCGGATGGTCAGTCTCAGCCTCGAATACGGCAACTGTGATGCGTCGTGTTTCGGTTATGTGTGGATGGCCTTTTTGGCCGGGCCGCGCTTTGACAACTACCGAGACGGATTTCGGTTCGGCCAATTGGGGCTTGACCTGGTCGAGCAGCGCGGCCTGATGCGTTATCAAGCGCGAACTTACCTGTGTGTGGGTGCGCTCGTCATCCCGTGGACGACACACCCGGCCAGCGGGCGCGAGTTGGTGCGCCGGGCGTTCGACGCCGCGTATCGGGTCGGCGACCTCGCCTATGTGGGTTATGGTTTTCACGTCTCGATCACGATGAGTTTGACGGTAGGAACTCCTCTCGCGGAAGTCCAGGCGGAAGCTGAAAGCGCTGTGGCCTTTTCCAGCAAGGCCCAATTGGGTCGTGTTAGTGCGACCTGCGGCGCGCAGCTCGGGCTGGCCCGGACGCTCCGCGGATTGACTGCCGCATTTGGGCGGCTGGATCATGACGGATATAGCGAGCGCGAAACCGAACGCCATTTTGCCAGCGACCCAAATTTGGGGCTTCCCGAATTTCACTATTGGGTCCGCAAGTTGCAGGCGCGATTTCTCTCCGGGGACTACTCATCAGCCGTTGGCGCGGCGCTGAACGCGCAACGGCTCCTGTGGCGCGCGGCGGCAAACTTCGAAGCCGCCGAATTTCAGCTCTACGGTGCGCTCGCGCATGCTGCAGCGTGGGCGGCCGCCTCTGGCGACGAGAGGCGACAACACTTCGAGGCTTTAGTGGCTCACCACAAGCAGATCGAAGTGTGGGCCGAGCATAACCCTGTCACCTTTGAGAACCGCGCAGCGATCGTTGGTGCGGAAATCGCCAGGATTGAAGGCCGCGTGCTCGAAGCGCAAGACCTCTATGAGAAAGCCGTGCGTTCGGCGCACACCCACGGCTTTGTTCAGAATGAGGCGATCGCCAATGAGCGGGCTGGCGGCTTCTACGCGACGCGCGGCTTCAAGAAGATTGCGACGACCTACCTGCGGGATGCTCGATACTGCTACCTTCGTTGGGGAGCTGACGGGAAGGTGCAACAGATCGACCAGCTCTATCCACACCTCCGAGCGGACAAGCCGATCTCCGATCCCACAACCACGATACTGTCATCCGTTGAGCACCTCGATCTGGGCACCGTGATCAAGATCTCGGAAGCGGTGTCAGGTGAGATCGTCTTGGAGAAGCTGATTGACACGCTCATGCGCACGGCGGTCGAACACGCCGGCGCCGAACGAGGTCTGCTAATACTTGCGCGAGGTGATGACTATCGGATAGAAGCTGAAGCCACGACCAGCAGCGAGGAGGTGAAAGTCGATCTGCGACAAGGGAGTCCAACGGCTGCATATCTACCCGAGTCCGTTTTCCGCTATGTCATTCGGACCAAGGAAAGCCTGCTGCTGCACGATGCCTCGGGCGATAGCCAATTTGCCGCCGATGACTATATTCGCAAGCACCATGCACGGTCGGTGCTCTGCCTGCCGGTACTTAAGCAGACCCGATTGCTCGGGATGCTGTATCTGGAGAATAACCTCACGAATGGCGCGTTTACCCCCGCTCGAATGGCCATCCTGAAGTTGCTCGCGTCGGAGGCTGCCATCTCAATAGAGAATGCGCGCCTGTACCGGGATCTCGCCGATCGCGAAGCGAAGATCCGACGCCTTGTAGATGCCAATATCATCGGGATCGTCATTTGGAATTTAGAAGGACGGATTCTCGAGGCGAATGACGCATTTCTCCGCATCGTGGGATACGACCGTGAGGATCTCATCTCGCGACGCGTCCACTGGAAGGATCTGACGCCGCCGGAATGGCTCGTTCGTGCCGAACAGCAATGGGTACCGGAGCTGGAGATGACTGATACCTTACTACCGTTAGAAAAGGAGTTTTTCCGGAAGGACGGCAGTCGGGTGCCCGTGTTGATCGGTATTACCACTTTCGAAGAAGGTTGCCACCAAGGTGTCGCGTTCGTTCTCGACCTGACCGAGCGCAAGCGCGCTGCGGACACGCTGCGCGAGTTGCAAGTGGAGCTGGCCCATGCGAACCGTCTGGCCACGATGGGACAGCTCGCCGCCTCCATCGCGCACGAAGTCAATCAGCCGATTGGTGCAGTACGCAATAACGCCCATGCCGCGCTGCGCTTTCTCGCCGCAGACCCACCGGACTTGGTGGAAGTCAGAGAGGCTCTAGAGTGCGTGGTGAACGAGACCTATCGAGCGGGCGACATCATCGGCGGGATCCGCGATCAGATCAAAAAAACACCCCCCCGCATGGATATCGTCGACCTAAACGAGGCCATCGAGGACGTGATTGCACTCGTGCGAGGCGAGCTCTTGAAGCACCGCGTATCGGTCCAGACGCAGCTCGCGGAGGGCCTGTCTCCGGTTCGCGGAGATCGAGTTCAACTGCAGCAGGTCATGCTGAATCTGATGCTCAACGCGATCGAGGCCATGACTAGCGTCGAAGATGAAGCGCGGGAACTAGTGGTTAGCACCGAATCGAATCCTGTGGAGGGCCTGCTCGTCGGGGTGGGCGACTCGGGACCGGGCGTCGTCCCGGAGGATCGCGAGCGGATTTTCGGGTCCTTCTACACCACCAAGGCGGGCGGAGTGGGGATTGGCCTTTCGATATGCCGCTCCATCATCGATGCCCATGGCGGACGATTGTGGGCGGACGCGCATCAGCCTCGCGGCGCCGTTTTTAGATTCACACTGCCGGCACACAACCAAACTAACGTTTAGAGGGGCCCAACTATGAGCCCATTCTCGCAATTTGCTGGTTCAGTTCGACGACAAATATCCGTTTCGATCGGACTCGTTTTTGTGCTTATCTGAGCGGTACACAGTCGGCAATTGATGATCAGCGCTCCTGCAATGGGCGCGCAGATACCGCGGTCGTTCGAGCTAATACCAACGTGTCGTCGATATAAACCCTGGCGCAATACAAGTAAACCGCCGCGGCCTGTTCTGATTCCGCTTGCGCGGTGAGCCTTAGCAGGCATACCCAGATCCGACCAGCAGTTGCCAGGGAGTTCGTAATGCAAAGGACGTCCGGTTTCAATCGCCGTCGTTTTTGCGGAGCTGCAGCGGTAACTGTTGCTGCGAGCCCGCTGGGTCTTTCCAGTTTTCTTTTTTCACAAAGGAGTACAGCTATGAGCGCAGTTGCACAGCCGAAGGGCGGCGATAAGACACCCATCCACCCGTTTCATGTAAATATTCCGGAAGCAGAACTTACCGAATTGCGCAGGCGCATCAAGGCGACGGTGTGGCCTGATCGGGAAACGGTCACGGATGCAACGCAAGGCGTGCAGTTTGCGACGGTTCAACGACTCGCCAGCTATTGGGCGACAGATTACGACTGGCGCAAGTGCGAAGCGAAACTGAACGCCCACCCGCAATTCATCACCGAGATCGATGGGCTCGACATTCATTTCATTCATGTCCGTTCGAAGCACGAAAATGCGTTGCCGCTCATCGTCACGCACGGCTGGCCCGGCTCGGTCGTTGAGCAGCTGAAGATTGTCGACCCACTCACCAATCCGACAGCCCATGGCGGGAAGGCATCGGACGCTTTCCATCTGGTGATTCCGTCAATGCCGGGCTACGGATACTCAGGCAAACCAACCACCGCGGGGTGGGATGTAACCCACATCGCGCGAGCCTGGGTCGTGCTGATGGGGCGGCTCGGGTACACAAAATTCGTGGCGCAAGGCGGCGATTGGGGCGCACTCGTCACTGAACAGATGGGCGTGCAGGCACCTCCGGAGTTGCTCGGCATTCACACCAACATGCCTGGCATCTTTCCAGCCGACATTGACAAGGCAGCATTTTCCGGGGCGCCGGTGCCATCGGGTCTCTCAGCCGATGAGAAGGTCGCTTACGAGCGTTTGCAGTTCGTATATCAAAAGGGAATCGCCTACGGGTTCCAGATGGG
>Ga0137409_10000503_pt1 | contig 42961 bp, 36 predicted proteins | sample CZODoug1_16funga_FD_122059 | JGI IMG/M metagenome (GOLD analysis project Ga0137409, IMG submission 122059) | Vadose zone soil fungal communities from Angelo Coast Range Reserve, California, USA - CZODoug1_16fungal (Hybrid Assembly) | ecosystem: Environmental > Terrestrial > Soil > Vadose zone...
CCCAGGTGGCGACACTTGCCGTACCCGCATCGAAGCACTGGGTATGGGTCAACGATTTTGTGTTTCCGCACATGGCCGACGGAATGGCATATCTGATCGACGGTGACACGGGCCGATACTTGGGAACTCTCAGCACGGGCTACAGTTTCGCGCATGTGCTGCTTTCCCGCGACAGCAAACTCATCTATTCGCCGGAAACCTATTTCTCGCGTGGAACGCGCGGAACGCGCACGGACGTCGTCACCCTGTACGACGCCGGCACGCTGAAGGTCGCCGGTGAAATCGCGATACCGCCCAAGCGCTCATCCAACCTGCCGATGATGGCCAACGCCGTGTTGACGGACGACGATCGCTTCCTTTTGATCTACAACTTCAATCCGGCGCAGAGCGTCACGGTGGTCGATACCAAACTTCGCAAGTTCGTTCGCGAAATCGAAACCCCGGGATGTGCGCTGGTCTACCCGACCGGACCGCGCTCGTTCTTCTCGGTCTGCGGCGACGGCTCATTGTCGCTGGTGGCTCTCGACGATGCCGGAGGCGCGCACCAGACGCGCACGCAACCTCTGTTCAACGTGGCCGGCGACCCGGTAACGGAAAAGGCCGTCCGGATTGGTGATATCTGGTATTTCGTTTCATTCGCCGGGCGCATCTATCCGCTGGAGGCCGGGCCGCGGCAAGCGGCTGTGAAACCGACCTGGTGGCTGACATCCGACGCGGAGCGCAAGGCGGGCTGGCGTCCGGGCGGCATTCAGCAACTCGCCGTGAACTCGCAAGGGCCCCGTCTATACGCGATCATGCATCGTGGCGGCGTCGAGACACACAAAGATCCGGGCAAGGACGTCTGGGTGTTCGATTTGTCGACCCGGCAGCGCGTACAGCAATTCGCACTCAAGAGCATGGCGACGTCGATCCAACTCTCGAGCGACGCACACCCGCTGCTGTACAGCATCTTCATCGACGCGACAGACCTCAACATCTATGACGCTGCGACCGGCAAGCTATTGCGGTCCGTCGAACATGTCGGCACGACACCGACCATCATGGTCACCCCCTAGCCGCTCCCGTTCAATGAGGAATGCGCCATGAAATGGTTGGATGCGTTGTCGGAAAATTCGGCCCGGGCGCTCGCGCGGCGCACGTCGCGCCGCAGTGTGCTTGCAGGCCTTGGGACTTTTCTCTTGGGTGCTGCCGCCGTGCCCCTGCTCCCCGTAGCGCGCGGCGCCGATAGCAAACCGGCCGGCGACGCATCGGGCGCCGCCGCTGCGCCGGGCACTGCCGCGCCAAAAGCGGATCCGGGCGACCCTTCGTCCTGCGACTACTGGCGGCACTGCGCGGTCGACGGCTTTCTATGCGGGTGTTGCGGAGGATCGCAGTCGGTGTGCCCTCCCGGCACGGATATGTCGCCGGTTACCTGGATCGGGACCTGTCACAACCCCAGTGACGGCAAGGACTATGTCATCTCGTACAACGATTGCTGCGGCAAGAGCGCCTGCGGCCGATGTTTCTGCAATCGCAACGAAGGCGATACGGCGCTATTTCAACCGGGCCAATCCAACGACTACAACTGGTGCTCCGGAAACGCCAAGGCCAATATTCCCTACCATTGTTCGACGGCGCGCATCGTGGGTACGGCCAAGTAGGCGCGTCATGAAGGACGAGGTGTGCCGCGCTTTCTGATCATTGGGGTCGCGGCCGTCGCGCTCTCTTTGGCCGTGAACGCGGCGTCGGCTTATCAGCCGCTGGTCAACTATCAATTGCGCTGTATGGGCTGCCATCTCGCCGACGGCTCCGGCCAGCCGGGGAGAGTTCCCTCGATGCGCCGCTCGCTGGTGCTCTTTTCGGCGTCTCCGGAAGGGCGCGACTATGTCATCCGCGTTCCCGGAGTGGCGCAATCGCCGCTGTCCGATGAAGACACGGCCGCCTTGCTCAATTGGATGGCGAGAAATCTCAGCGACCTCAAGGTGCCGCCCGCCTTCGTCGACTACTCAGAAGCGGAGATCCACAGATTGCGCGATCGTCCACTGGTTCGGGTCAACGCCGTCCGTGCGCGTCTGTTGAAAGCCGCAGGCGCGAAACCGCGTTTGCCCTAGCCGGGACGAATCCGATCGCCGGGCCTGTTCTGCATGAATACCGCCGCCTCTCTCCCCAGCAAAGTTCCGGTATTGATTGCCGGAGGCGGACCGGTCGGTCTGTCCCTGGCGGCACTGCTGGCGCACCATGGGGTTCCCTGCCTCGTGCTGGAGGCCGACGCATCCTGGTGCGAGGGCAGCCGAGCGATCTGCCTGTCGCGCCGCTCGCTGGAAATCCTCGGCTGGGTCGGTGCGGATGGCCCGGTGACCGCCAAGGGCCTGCCATGGGTCGGCGGCCGCAGCTACTTCCGCGGCGCCGAAGTGCTGCATTTTGAAATGCCGAGTGAGCCCGCCGAGCGCTTCGCACCCATGGTGAACATCCAGCAGTACTACATAGAACAATTCGCCCATGCCGCGGCGGTGCGTGCAGGCGGAGTTGACGTGCGCTGGTCGACCCGCGTGAGCGCCGTGCGGCCGCAGGCGTCCGGCGTGGACGTTGACTGTCAGTCCGAGAACGGCCGCACGCACCGCATACACGCCGATTGGCTGGTCGCCTGCGATGGCGGCCGCAGCACGGTGCGCGAACAACTCGGCCTGCTGCTCGAAGGCATGCAATACGAAGGACGCTACGTGATCGTGGACATCGAGCAGGACACGCGGCGGCCGGTGGAGCGCCTGGCCTGGTTCGATCCGCCGTCCAATCCAGGCTCCACCATCCTGATGCATCGCCAGCCCGACCGTGTCTGGCGCGTCGATTACCAGGTGGCGGATCACGAGGATCCGGTCGAAGCCGTCAAACCCGAGAACGTCTTGCCGCGCGTGCAGGCGCACCTCGACATGATCGGCGAGACGGCGCCTTGGAAGCCGCTGTGGATCTCGATCTACAACGCCAAGTGCCTGACGCTGCCCCGCTACAGATACGGCCGCGTCCTGTTTGCCGGCGACGCCGCGCATCTGGTGCCGATTTTTGGCGTGCGAGGCCTCAACTCGGGATTGGACGACGCCGGCAACCTGGCGTGGAAGCTGGCGCTTGTGCAGCAGGGCCGCGCAGGGGACAGGTTTCTCGACAGTTATTCGAGCGAACGTGTGCTCGCGGCCCGAGAAAACATAGCCTTTGGCGCCAAGAGCACCGAATTCATGGCGCCTCCGCACCATGGCTTTGCGTTGCTGCGCGCAGCCGCGCTGCGCCTCGCGCTCGTAGCGCCCGGCGTGCGGTCGCTCATCAATCCTCGCCAAACGTCACCGGTGGAGTATGTGAATTCACCGCTCAATCAACCGGACCAGGGCACCGCCTTCACCGGCGGCGCCCGCGCCGGCATGCCGGCTCCAGAAGCGCGGCTGCGCACCTTGCAGGGGGCGGGCCATTTGACGGCGCTCTATGGGAGTGAATTTGTGGCTTTGCACTTTTCGAACAACCCACGGCTGCCGGATGAGGTGCATCGGGCCGCCGAGGGCTCAGCGGTTCCCGCGCTGCGGCTCGTCCGCGTCTCCGCCCACGGGGAACCTGACCTCCGCACTGTCGTCGATGAACTCGGGCAGGCCTGGCAGCGCTACGACGCGACGGAAGGCACGCTCTACTTGATCCGGCCGGACGGCTATGTCATGGGCCGATGGCGCGAGGCCGCGTCGGCACGCATAGATATCGATCGGGTGCTCGAGCGCACCCTCAAGGATGTTCCATGAACAGCGCCGAACTCGAACTCACCTACACGGCACTCGCGGAATGCGTTGCACGCGTGGGCGAGGCCAAGGCATCGTTGCTTCTCGCCACGCTGGCGTTGGACCTGCTGAGCCGGCAGCCGGATGCCGATTCGGCGCTCTCGCATATCTTGCAGGCCGAACGGCTGGCCAATACGTGATGTCGCTGCCTCGAAAATAATCGCGACGCTGAGCCATCGCCCGGCGGCTATTGCCCGACTCCGCGCGCCGGAACCGTCAACGTATAATCGAATCTCGGCGCCGTTCTCAGCGTAACGGCAGCGGGACGGCAGTCCATACCCGCCAAGCTCATCCGCACCGTTTTCCTGTAGTCCTTCCGCGCGGCATCTTGGTATTGTTGGTCCAGTAGTTCAGCGACGATCTCGCGCCGGTTGCCGCCACGATCGATACACGGCCCCCATTTCAAGGAGAACTGATGATCCGGGTTGGTGCCACGATAGAGCACCACGATGACCAGTTCGTCGGTGGCCGCATCGTAATATACGTTTTGGAAATTATCCGCATGGCCCGCACGTGGACCGATGAACACGATGAAAGCCAGTACCGCCGCCGGCGCCAGTGTCGATGCCCGACCCGAGGTTCGTTTTCGCATAGGCTCGGTACTCGGTGCTGTGCGGTAGTCGATGCTGTGCAACATCGAATCGAGGCTCACCGCCCGGGATATTAACGCGTTTTGGAGCGGACTGCGCGGAGCGCAGCTCAAGATTATCTATCGACCGCCTTTCGCTTGGTTCGCTCGATCCGCGAGGCCCGTGGCCACGCGTTTCACGCCGGAAAGATTGGACCACAGACTTGCTTGAGGTAAAAATTCAATTTGCGTTCCCAGCTTTGTTGGTTGTCGCAGGCGAACTGTGATGCGGTGGATGCCACTGCTGGTCGAAACGTCAGCCGTCGCGATGTTCGAAAACCGAATGGTTTCTTCGATCCGTCCGCGACGCACTTTCAGATGATCATCGCAATCCAGCACTTCGTCCGCGAGGCGGTGAAGTTGGGTTTTCCGGAGAAAATACACGAAAAAAGCGCATAGAATGCCCACGGCAAACAAGCTCGATGCCGGGTTTCGTTGCAGGCTGCCATCGATGAGGGCGGGAGTCACCGCAAATGCAATCAGCGCGGCTGCGGTCAGCCAAACACCGCGCTTGAGCAAAATAGTATTCCTGAACGAGATGACTCGCACGATTCTGTGGCCATTCCAAGCCTGAATTGGCGGACGACCCGAGCTTACCCGGAAGTGAATTCCTCCGTTGAGATATACCGATAGCCGGTAGGTAAGCCCGGTCCGCTTTCCGACATGCAAGCGCCATCGCTCGACTGCGGTTCACGCCGCCTCGTGCGTCGACTGCGCCTTGGACTGCGCCAATGCGCGATCGAACGAAGTCCGGGCTGCAGTTTGATGGATCTGGCCGTTGAAGAGATACGCGACGCTGCCGAAGATCAGGCTGTTCATCATCAGGGCGACGGCGAGTGCGGCGAGTTTTGACGAGATCTGAGTATTCATGAGTGTCTCCTGTGGCTGCTGTCATCAGTGGTGTAAGAAAGATTTCCACCAAGAGCAAAGCAATTGCCGTGCCAGGCACTCGTGTTCTCTAAGTCGCTATTTTATAAGTGAATATTTTCCCCGCACCCCGCTCATGCTGCCCGCGGACAGTGTCCGCGGACATGGCGGACAGACCATTGGACGGACCATCAGTGCCTATTCGATGGCATCGATCGTGGGACCGAGCGATTGCGCGACAACCTCCCGGAACCTGGCTTCGTCCAAGGCCGGAACGTCGATGCAGGCCGCGGCGATCATTTCTGCCTGGTCAATCGTGATATCAGCGACCGCGAAACACCGGACTACTCGTCCGTCGCTGTCGACGAAACGCGCGGTCCAAGTGTCATCGTCGTACGCCCGCGAGGATACGGCTCGTCTGTTTTGAAGAACTTTGCCGAGTTCCTCACCGTTTGGAATCCCGGACAGGAACTCGGCCATTGCCGCGGCATCGTCGAGCCGCGCCGTCGCAAATGAGATTTTTGCGCTCATTGTCCGACTATATATCACGGGACCAACGGGCCTGCATCGCGTCGACGTTCCCGCGCCGGTCAGAATGTAACGGCGATTTCATTAGGATTGCGCGCGCCGTGGCGCCAACATGCGAGGTGCCAGAATACCCAATCGCCCCTGCCGCATCAAATCCTCAGAGGTCCAACACGAATCGTGCATTCGATGCAAAATGCCCTCATGAGACTTGGAGGAATCGGCTCGCCGCCCGCGGCTGGCGTGAGGCAGAGTGCGGGTGCGGTCTTCGGTCGGACGCAACGTGCCGTTTAGCGCAATCACTGCGAACGGGCCGTTGCTTCTCGGCATGGGCGTGCTCATGCTGGGGGCCGGCCTGCAGAGCACACTCCTCGGCCTGCGCGCGACGCTCGAAGGATTTCCCACTCTGGTGACCGGCGTGATCATGTCCTGTTACTACGTGGGGTACGTCCTCGGAACATTGGTGGCGCCGCCGTTGCTGCGGCAGGTCGGGCACATCCGTGTATTCGCCGCCCTCGCGGCCATCGCCTCCGTGGCGATTCTGGTCCAAGGTTGTTTCGTCAATCCGGTGATATGGGGTGCAATGCGCCTGCTCTCCGGCCTGTGTTTCGCCGGCATTTACGTGGTCGCCGAGAGCTGGCTGAACGATCGTGCGACCCGCGCGAACCGCGGCAGGTTGTTCGCGGTGTACATGCTCATCTTGTACGTCGGGCTCGGTGCAGCACAGTTCCTGCTGATCGTGTCGAATCCGCTGACGCCCCGGCCCTTCATGATGGTGTCGGTGCTGATTTCCCTGGCCATGGTTCCGATCGTGGTTTCCGCACAGCAATTACCGGAACGCGCCGTGCCGCGCAAAGTGCGCCTACCCGACCTGTACCGCAATTCACCACTCGGCGTGGTGGGGGTCATCGTGTCGGGCCTGATCTCGGCCATCATTTTCTCGATGGGCCCGGTGTATGCACGGCTCAGCGGCTTGGAAACCACGAATGTTGCCACGTTCATGGCGGCGAGCATTCTCGCCGCGGTCGTAACACAATACCCCGTCGGCCGGCTGTCGGATCGCATGGATCGCCGCACGGTGATCGCCGGCGTCTGTGCGCTCGCGACGATGGTTGCGACCAGTATCGTCGCCTTCCCCGAGATGCCTCATGGCGCGTTCCTGACGCTCGCGGCCTTGTTCAGCGGGCTCGTGCTCACGCTCTATTCGCTTTCCGTGTCGCACGTCAACGATAAGCTCGAACCGGCCGAGATGGTGGCCGCGAGCAGCGCTCTTCTCCTCTTGAATGGGTCCGCCGCGGTCATCGGTCCCATGCTCGCGGGCAGCCTGATCGAAGCATTCGGGCCACCGGCCTACTTCGCAACACTTGCGGTGCTCACCGGTGCGCTGGCGGTCTTCGATCTGTGGCGAAAATCTCGACGCAGGCCGGTGCCGCCTTCTCAGAAAGGACCGTTTGTCCGCGCTCAGCCGAGGGCATGAACAAGGAGCGAAAATAAACTGTCGGCGCTTCAGCCCGCGGCTAATTTATTAGCGCTTCAGCCCCTGGTCGGCTTCACGCAGCCATTGGTCCCGGTCAGACGCGGCGGGCAGCGCCAGTGCCGTATCGCGCGCGTGCGCATAGTTTTCCCGGGCGCCGCTCGCGTCTCCGGTCTTTGCCAACGCCTCCGCCAGCGCCAGCAGGTTGGGCGGATACTGCGGCTGGAGCGCTACTGCGCGTCGCGCGGCAGCCAATCCCGCCTCGGCGTCGCCGGGCCCCAAGGGCCATCCCGGCGCGCGGATCAACACCAGCGCCCGCACGCGCGCGGGCCCTGCCTCATCGTAATTCGGATCGGCGGATTCGGCGCGCCCCAAAGCATCGAGCATGTTTTTCAAGATCGCGCCCGCGCGCGTGGGATACGCCCGCGCCTCGAGTCCGAGCGCGACCGCGCGCCCGTATAGACAGGCAGCCGCTTGCGGCTCGCGCGCGAGACAGGCATCCGCATGGCGGTCCGCCTCCGCCGCCAGATCGCCGCGAATCTTCGAGTCAGGTTCGTGATCGCTGCGCTTTGCGTCCGCCTCGATTGCCGCAGCCAGTGCGGCCACCGAGGACGGCTCCTCGCTCAGGGTAGGCGGCGCCGGCCGCGGCGGCGTCGCACATCCGGCGAGCGCGAGCATCACGCATCCGCACCATAACCCCTTTGTCACGGCGCCGGCGTGCGGGGCGGCAGCTTGGGCAGCACGAAGCCGCGCAAACGCAGCGGCACCAAGGAGTCGGCCCCCGCCGATCCGCGGCCGATCTTGAGGAGTCCCGCCTGCAGGGCTCGCGCACGAGCCGCCGTCACGCGGGATTCGACCACCGCGACAATGGCGACGGGCAGCTCCGGCGACTGCGTCACGGCCTTGAGCTCGGCCGCGAATGGCAGGCTTGGTAGCGCCGCCGCCTGAGTCTGATCGAGCAATGCCGCGACGGGTTCGCCGGCGGCAACCCTTCTCAAGGCGCCGAGTATTTGTCCCGTCGCCTCGATCTTGACGTCCGGCGGCAGCGTCCAGCCCTCGAGCGCACTATGCCGCACGAAGTCAGGGGCGTATCCCGCGACGCTGAGTATCGTGTATCCGGCCATCGACTTGGGGTCGGTGACGCGGCCGGACTTTGCCACCAACGTCCATCGCTGTTGCGGCCCGATGTCCGCCACATCCGCCTGCACGAGCGGGGTCAGATGGAGCTCCGCCGCGTGCTCGACAAAGAATGGATACGGCACGAAGGCGAGCACCGCATCGGCGCTGCGGAGCTTCGCGAGGCCACCGTCCTCGGTCGGATCGTAGACGGCGGCAAGACTTCCCGCGGGCCAGCCGGAGGCAGCCACGGCGGCGCTCGCGAATTGATCAAGGAGGGGTTGCGCGTCGCCCGCACCGCCGGGATATCCGGGAGCACAGAACACCAGAGTCGAAAGCGCTGCTGCTAACAGTGTACTCATGTGTTTAGGCTATCATGCTCGGGCGCTCGTGGGCTCCCCGGCCGAAAGGAATGCGCATTGTCCATGAGTGTGCCTGCTTCACCCAAGGTTGTTCAACTCTTCCTCCACGTTTTGCGTGCGCGAGCCTGGATCGCCGGAGCATTCCTGCTCCTCGCCGCGGCGGGCATCTACGGCGCCCTGCGGGTGCCCGACGATCCTGCCATCGATCGCCTGATCGTGGCCAACGACCCCGTCGCGCTCGCCACGCGCGATTTCGATCGTCTGTTTTCCGAGGGCGAGCAAGCGCTCATCATGCTCGAAACACCGGACCCCTTGAGCCTCGCCACGCTGCGCGCCGCTGACGGACTCGAGCGCGGGCTCGCCAAGATTCCGCACGTCGCGGCCCACAGCCTCCTCGACTTCCACGGTCGCGCGGGCTCCGCAGGGGAGATCAGCCCCATCGAGGCCGAGAGTCTGCGGACGTTCGCGAGCGGGACGCCGCTGTTCCGCCGCGCGGGACTTCTGGGCGACCACTACTTCGGCATTGCACTCGAACTGGGTGTGAACTCGCCCGAGGAGCGCGATCGCGCGCTGGCGGCGATCGATGCACTCGCTCTGCCCCTCGAGGGATCCGGCGGACCGGTTTCCAAGGTCCGACGGGTCGGATCGCCGTGGCTCGACGCCTGGCTCGAGCGACAGACGGGCGCGGCGACGGCGCGCTTCATGCCTCTGTTCGGCGTTTTCCTGATGGCGCTGGTGCTGATCATCTACCGTTCTTGGCGCGCGCTCGCAGCCATCATTCTCACTCTCGGCGCCCTCGTCGCGATGGCCATGGGGCTGGCTCATGTCTTCGGTTGGTCGCACACGGTCATCTCCACCCTGGTTCCGCTGACCGTGATGGTCACGACGACCGCCACGCTCGTGTACATCCATTCCCGCTATATCGAACCGGATGATTCGCCGACGCTTCTCGAGCACCACGCGCGTGCGCTCGCGAATAAGTTTCTGCCCTGCACCGCCTCCATGTTCGCAACCGCGGTCGGCTTCGCCGCGCTTGCGATCTCGGAGATCCGCCCGGTGCGCGAGATGGGTCTATGGACCGCGTCCGGACTCATCGTCGCGTGGATAGGGTGCTTCACCCTGTTTCCGGCGCTGCAGTCCCTGCTGCGCACACCCATGCGCTCCGAGCAGGTCCCGGCCGGCAAGTGGTTTCCGGGTTTCGTCGATAAGTTGGTCCCGGCGAGCCGCCGCTTCCGCTGGCCGCTGGTTGGCGGCGCCCTCGTGTTGATGCTGTGCGGAGCGGCCGCCTTGTTCGGCATTCCCGGGGTGTTTGCACCCATCGCACTCGAAATGGACGTGTTGACGTACGTCAATCCCAGCGAGCGCGTGGCTCAGGATACTCGCCAATTCGAGCAGTCGAACGGACTCGATGTCGTCGAGCTTTGGCTACAGACGCCGCCCGGCCGCGCACTGGACCCGGAGTTCCTGCGCGCCCTGGAGCAGCTGACCCGCCGGCTCGAGAGCGATCCGCGCATTACCGCCGTCGATGGCCCAACGTCGGTGCTGCGGTGGGCGCGCTATGTCCAAACGGGATCGGATCAACTGCCGACGTCGGCCTCCGCCTGGCCGAAGCTCGCCTCGGATCTCGAGCAGATCATGCTGACTGAGCCCGGAGCGCGCGCGTATGTCGATGTGGCCGATCTCGCCAATGTACGGATGAGCATCCGCGGGCGCGCGAAGCTCTTCGGCCGAATCGGTGCGATGCGCACAGTCATCGAGCAGGAATGGGCCGCGGCCCAGGCTGCCGAGCCGGCGCTGCGCGCAGCGCACGGCAGAGTGGTCGGCAAGGGAGTCCTCGGCGCCGAGATCACGCGGCGCCTCACTCCCACTCTCGCCCAAAGCTTCGCACTGACCGCGAGCGTCATTTTTCTCGCGTTCCTGGTGGTGTTTCGCAGTCCCTCGGCCACGTTGATGACGATGATTCCGTCGCTGTTCGCCATCCTGTGCGTGTTTCTGGTGATGCGCTTGGCGGGCATTCCGCTCAACATCGCGACGATCCTCATCGGCTCGACGGTGCTGGGCTCGACCGAGAACGACCAGATTCACTTTTTCTACCATTTTCGGGAGGGCCGCTCGGCCGGCACGATTCACGGCGCTCTGCAACACGCCTTGCTGGTCGCCGGCCGCCCGATTGTGTTTGCGACCCTCATCAACGCCAGCGGCTTTCTCGCACTGGCGCTTTCGGACCTGCCGCCGATGCGCGAGTTCGGCATCGTTTCCGCATCGGCGTTCGTCCTCGCGTTGCTCGCCGATTTCACGGCATTGCCGGGCGCGTTGTGGATTCTGAGCCGAGCTCGCAGGGAATCTTGAGAAAGCCTCGGAATCGAACCCGCCCGCCCCGCGTCGGCGCGGCCGATAGCGAGTAGGCAGGGAATCGTCGAATGAACGATGAAATCGCCGTCATCGCTTCGAGACGTGCGACGCTCATGCCGACGCATTGGTGAATGCCGCTTGCAAACGCCAAATGCCGATTGGGCGAGCGGCCTATGTCGAGATCATCAGGCGCGGCGAATTGCCCGGGGTCGCGGTTGGCGGCGCCGATGCAGACGGTGATCTGAGTTCCCACCGGCAAATCAACACCGCCGAGCAGCACGGGTTGAGTCGTAATGCGATTGCCGAGCTGGTTGGGACTTTCGTAGCGCAAGAACTCCTCGACGGCGCTTTTGATCAGGTTTGTATCGGCAATCAATCGATCTCGTTGATCGGGGTGCTCGGCAAGCGCGACCAAGCCGTTGCCGATCAAGTTCGTCGTCGTTTCATGACCCGCATTCAGCAAGAATATGCAGTTGTGGACCAACTCCACCCCGCTTAAGGTATGGCCGTCGAACCCCCCGTGCAGCAGGCACGAAATCAGGTCGGAATCGGGTCCCAGAGCCGCCTTGCGGCGGCGCTCGATCAGTTCGTCCAGATACGCCGCGAAGTTCCGTACCGCATCATTGCCCCGGCTGGCTGCGTCGGAAGTCAAGCGCGGTTCCAGCGCCCCCAATATCGCAAGAGACCAGCTACGCAGCGGCGCGCGCTCCGCGCGCGGTACACCCAGCAAATTGCCGATGACTTCAATCGGTATGGCAGCGGCAAAGTCCTCGATGAGATCGACTGACGCCTTGGCCGCCATGGTGTCGATCAAACGATCCACCTGCGCGACGAGGTCCGGCTGGATTTGCGCAACGGCACGCGGCGTGAGGGCGCCGTTGATGAGCCGGCGAACTCGGGTATGAAAGGGCGGGTCGTTGAACACCAGGCTCGTCGTGTGGTGTTCGAACAGCGGCGTCGCGCCATATTTCGCGCCGAATTCCTGCTTCTTGTCCGAGCTGAAGATTTTGGGGTTCTTGTAGACGAACTCCACGTCGTCGTAGCGCGTCACGAAGAACGTGCCGTCCGGCAGCCGCTTGACCGGCGCCTGGGCCCGCAGCAGCGCGTAATAGGGAAACGGGTTCTCGTAAAACTCCGGCGGCAGATTGCGCAGGTCGAAACTGTCCGCGAAACGCTGCACCGCGTCCCCGGCCGCCCCCTTCATGAAAGACATCGTTATGGTCATGGACGCCGCCATGATAGACCCATCGCGTCCCTAGTTACGGCAATCGTGACGCCCGTCACACGCGGCGCACGGTTGGTTTCACTCCGGGTACACCGGAGATCCCCAACCGCACCAAGCTTTCGGCGCAGGCGACGATGCACGCCTCCTTCGAGCGCGGTGTCCAGCCGAGCACGCGCCTGGCCTTTTCGTTGGTGGAGTTTTTTATCTTGCCGAGTTCGGGCAGGATTTGCTTCACCGCCGAATTGCGGATCGCGGCAATCCGCACCAGCCAGTCGGGCAGCTGAAATCTCGGCACCTTTCCGGCCGACGCGCCCATGCGCTGCCTCAGCACCTTGGCGATGTCGAGTATCGACATGCAATCCCCCGCGACGGCGAGGAAACGCTCGCCCTTGGCTGCGGGATGAGTCATGGCGCGGATGTGCAAATCGGCGACGTCGCGCACGTCGACCACGCCAAAATAGAGCCGTGGGCAGGCGGGCACACTGCCGTCCATCAGGCGCCGCAGCAAGAGGACCGAGGGCGAGAAGTCGGGGCCCAGCACCGGACCGAAGACGGCTACTGGGTTGACGACCGAGAGTTCCAGGCCGCCGCCTTCATTGGCGATGAAATCCCAAGCCGCGCGTTCAGCCAAAGCCTTCGATTTCACGTAGGCCGCGGTGTCGGCTTGGATATTCGTCCAGTTCGTCTCGTTGAAAGGCGTTGTCTGTGGCTCGTGGCCATAGCCGATCGCCGCGAACGAGGAGGTCAGGACCACGCGCTTGACGCCGGCATCGCGCGAGGCGCGCAGCACGCGGAGCGCGCCCTCGCGGGCGGGTACGATCAGTTCGTCCTCGTGCTTGGGTACGCTCGGGGGAAAGGGCGACGCCACGTGCAGTACGTAATCGCAGCCGGCGGCGGCTTCTGCCCAGCCCGCGTCGTTTTCGAGATCTGCCGCGGCAAAGAACACCCGATCGCCGGGCTCGGCGCCACCTTCTTTCAGCATGGCGCGCACCTCGCCCTCACGCTGCAGCCTCCGCACCGTGGTCCGTACCCGATGGCCCGTGGCCAGCAGCTGCAGAATGGAATGGCTGCCGATGAAGCCCGACCCGCCGGTGACCAGAACTGTGCTCATCGCCCGCTCCTTGCCTTCGATGTGACACTACGTGCGCGTGCTGACTCCATCGCTTGGTACTCGATGCATTGAACTCGAGCAACCCCCGATCGTTTTCGTGGAAACCCTGCGTTCACCCGACTCGGTCGAGATCACCTCGCCGGGACCACGCCACCACGCCCTGGCGCTGTGTACCGAGTTTGGAGATACCGAGTTCGACCACGTCACCCGCCTTCAAGTACTCTGGGACAGGCTTTCTGCCCATGCCAACACCAGGCGGAGTACCGGTGGTGATGAGATCGCCCGGATTGAGCGTCATGAATTGGCTGATATAGCTGACCAACGTGCGCACGGGGAAAATCATGGTTCGGGTATTACCGGTCTGCATGCGCTTGCCGTTCACGTCCAACCACATGTCGAGGAGCTGGGGGTCACCCACTTCATCCGGCGTTACGAGATACGGTCCGAACGGACCGAACGTGTCGCAGCCCTTGCCTTTGTCCCAGGTGCCCGCGCGCTCCAACTGATAGGCCCGCTCGGACACGTCGTTGACGACGCAATAGCCGGCGACGTGGTCGAGCGCTTCTTGTTCCGGCACATACCGGGCGGTGCGACCGATGACGACGCCCAACTCAACTTCCCAATCGGTCTTCACGGAGTCTTTGGGCAGCATGATGTCGTCGTTCGGACCGACGATGCAACTGGTTGCCTTGAAAAAGATGACTGGTTCCGCCGGTACCGCGAGACCCGATTCGGCAGCGTGGTCGCTGTAGTTGAGTCCGACAGCGACAAACTTCCCTACGCCGCGATACGGAGTGCCCAATCGCGGTGTGCCCGGCACGATGGGCAATTTATCCACGGAGAGCTTGCCGATCTCGCGCAGCTTCGTTGGGGAGAGGGAATCGGCGGCAAGATCGTCGATTACCGGCGAGAGTGCGTGAATCCGGCCTTTATCGTCGAGCAGGCCGGGCTGTTCCATGCCCACAGCGCCATAGCGAAGCAATTTCATGTCGGTCCGTACCTATCTTCTAGTTCATCAATCATGCGACGTCCGCCCTGCGCAACGCAGCGGTCAGGGCCGATCATCCTTAAGCCGAAGCGCGGCATCTTACATCGCCAAGGGCCACCCGATCGGGCCATTTCACGCGATGCCGTGTCTGGATTGATCTCCATACACAGTCCGTATACGGTGGCAAAAATCGACGCCCGAACGACGGCAATCTTTCGGTCACCTTGAGACCTCCGACCATGTTAAACCAACAAAGCCACTGTCTATCGCTGAGTTCCAGCGACCTTACCGCCGAGGTCAATCCTTTCGGTGCACAATTATCCACTCTGCGGGATCGCGCCGGGCGCGATCTGCTGTGGGACGGCGACCCGACCGTCTGGACCGGGCGGGCGCCGCTCCTTTTTCCCATCGTAGGAACGCTCGCCGGCGGCTGCTATCGCCTGGGTTCGACGACCTATCATCTCCCCAGGCACGGCTTCGCGCGGGGCAAGCTCTTCGACATCGTAGATGCCACTTCCGCCGGCGCGGCCTTCAGACTGAGAGCCGACGAGACGAGTCTTCAGGTCTATCCCTTTCGCTTCGAATTGGAAGTCCAATTCGTGCTCGAGGGCCCAACGCTCTCGATGACGACGTACGTGCGAAACGCGGGCGGCGAAGACATGCCGGCGAGTTTCGGCTATCACCCGGCGTTTCGCTGGCCGCTGCCCTACGGACGGGCGCGGTCGTCTCATTTCATCGAATTCGCGCGCGATGAGCCTGCTCCCATCCGACGACTCGATGCCGATGGCTTGCTGACGCCGGAGGGTCATCCGACACCGATCCACCAGCGTCGCCTTGCGCTCGAGGATTCACTGTTCCAAAGCGACGTCATCATCTTCGATGAAATCCGCAGCCGTTCCGTCACCTACGGCGTCGATGATGGACCTCGACTGCGGGTGAGTTTTCCGGACTCGCCTTATTTTGGCCTCTGGACCAAGCCGCGGGCCAATTTCATCTGCCTAGAGCCCTGGCACGGCGTTGCGGACCCCGCGGGATTTTCCGGAGACTTCAGAGCGAAGCCGGGCGTGTTCACCGTGGCGCCCGGCGCCGCGCTGCCGATAACCATGGCGATCACGCTCTTAGAAACTTGACGCCACCGATGAGCGGCCGTTGCGGCACTGGGTCGCAAAATGATTGCCCGCGATGCGGCCCGGAGCTCAAACCCGATACCAATACGCGTCCAGGGGGCTTGACGCCAAGCATCTATCTGCATATACAGACACTTGAGCGAAACGCCGCCCCCGCGGCCGGAGCATGGATGGACAAAGAAATTCGGGAACTCTTGGGGTGTACCTGCCTGCGCCTCCGGCGGGCGACGCGCAACGTCACTCAGTTCTACGACCATTCGCTCCAGCCGGCCGGCGTTACGGCCAATCAGTTTGGGCTCCTGGCGCGCCTGCACGCCGCCAGTCTGGGAGGGTCGGACGGCATATCCATCGGGGTCATGGCGGAGAGCATCGGCATGGACCCCACGACTTTGAACCGGAATCTCAAGCCATTGGAAGCGATGGACTGGGTCAGGGTGGTCCCCGATTCCACGGACGCTCGCGTACGCAAGGTGCGGATGACTGATGAAGGGCAGCGCACGTTGCTCAAGGCGCTTCCGTTCTGGCGCCAAGCGCAGGCACGATTGCGCAAATCGCTCGGTTTGCAGGCGGTGACCGACTTGAACGAGCTGCTGGATCGTTCGGCAATCGATCTTACGCATTAGAAAGAAATTCACGCCTTCGGATTCATGATACGCCGCGACGAGAGGCCGCTTTCTCATTCCCGCCGCCGAAAAGAGGCGCGTGCGTCGAAACCACGTGTTCCGCCATCAGAAAAGCCGCGGCGTTCCATGACTGCCCCGGCATTCCTCTTGGCGCAAGCGTTTTTCCGTGAAGCCATTCCGTAAACGCCCAATTGCGAAGCGCGCAGACGCGCGCCAGTTTCACCAGTTCCACCTTGGCCTGCCCGGCGCGGCCTGCCGCCGCCAGTGCAGCGATCCAGAATCCGCCCACCATCGGCCAGATGCCCCCATTGTGGTACTGCCAGACGAAGTTCTGCCGATGACGCGCCATGTACGGCCGCCACAGCGAACTGTCTTGTTTGATCGGACGCGTGACCACACGCACCGGGTAGGGATCGTTCACCTGCGCCTTCGTGAGCGCATCGAGCGTCCGCGTGCTCGCACGCGCGTCGGCAAGCCCCAATAGAACGGCCAATACGTTGCCGAACACATCCCCCTCCTCGCCGAAGAACGAGAAGTTGACGAAGCTCAGGTACAGGTCGCGGTTGCGCCCCCGCTGCAGCACGTAGTCATTGAGCAGCCGGGCCCGGCGATACTCTGCGATATCCGCCGAAAACGGATGGAAGAGTCCGTTGAAATTTTCGTGCGTCTCCTGCGCATGCTCGATGCCGTAGAGCCGCTTCACGCAATACCATAATGTGTTCGTATAGAGAACGAACCCCGAGCGCGGCATGATGTCGGCCCAGTCGCTGGCCTCGTTTTGCTGCAGCAGGAAGAAACGCTGATGCTCCTGCGCCAGCAGCCATTGAATCGCGAGCTTGATGCGCTTCGCATATTGCCGCCGCAACCCACCGGGACAGCGGCGCCGATCGAGAAAAGCCAGTGCAATCAGCCACCACAATGTCGAATCGATACACCCCAGATACCAGAAATCAGCCTCCTGCCTTTGCAAATCCACGAACTTCGCAATCTGTCCGTTCGGTGCCTGGTGTTCCGCCAATGTGTGCAGACCCGCTGCGGCGGCACGTTGCAGCGATCGATCGCCGGACACCGCCATCCCGATCGCACATACGGCAGCGTCTCGCCCGAATATTGCGGTATAGCCGCGTTTGCTGGCCCGCGAACCGGGGGAAGCGGCCAGAATGCCGGCAGGCGCCAGATTTCGCTTCAATAGCTCGATGGACTTGCCATGGCAGATGTCGAGCAGCGATTGATCGTCAGGATGTTTCGCAGCGGAGCTCATAGGGCCGGCATCTTAACGGTCTTGCACGACTGTCATCGCGGCATCGCTCATTGCTCCGCCATCGATACTTCCGGATGCTTGGCGAATTCTCGCGCCAGCCAGTCGATGAATACGCGTACTCGCAGTGAGAGTTGCCGGCGGTGCGGATAGAGGAGCGAAACGGGAGTTGGGGACGGCCGATGGGCCGGGAGGACTTCCAGCAGCGAGCCGGCTGCAAGGTCGGCGGCGACATGATAATGCGGCACTTGAATCAGACCGAGACCCAACCGCGCGGCCGCCACATAGGACTCTGCCGCGGCGACCGTGACGGTTGCCGGCAGCGCAATGTTTTGCAGCTCACCGTCAACAGTGAACTCCAGCGGCAGAGCCGCGCCGGTGGCGGTGGACATGAAGGCGATGGCGACGTGGCCGTCGAGATCGCTGAGACCCGCGGGCATACCGTGCCGGGCCACGTAGGCCGGACTCGCGCAAGTCACCTCGGTCAGCGTGGCGACACGTCGCGCAATCATTGCGCCGCCCTGCAGATCCCCTACGCGCAGGACACAATCGATCCCCTCCCTCACCAAGTCGACCAAGCGGTCGCCCTCGCTCATCTGCAGTTGTAGATCTGGGTACTCGGCGAGGAATGCCGGCAATGCGGGGAGCACAAAGTGCCGGGCCAGTGTGCCGTGCACGTCGACGCGAAGGAGGCCGTGCGGCTTCGCGTGCCGAAAGGCAGACTCGGCTTCTTCGATCTCGCCAAGAATGGCGACACATCGCTGGTAGTAGGCTTCCCCATCCAGGGTTGAGCGAACGCTTCGCGTGGTTCGCTGCAATAGCCGGACCCCGAGCCGCGCTTCGAGCTCCTTGATCACCTGGGTGGCAGTCGAGCGGGGAATCTCCAAGTCTAGGGCGGCCAAAGTGAAGCTGTGCCGGTCTACCACCCGCGTGAACAACCGCATAGCGTCCAATCGATCCACGCGCACGCCCTATTGTTCGTTATATCAGAACAGTATTGCCAATATAGCAGAGATTATCTACTCCATCGCAAATTGCATGCTGTCTCCACCCGGCAATTCCGCCGGAAAGGAGAAAACAGATGGAACAGAACACTCAGAAAGTCGCCCTGGTCACCGGGGCCTCCCGTGGCATCGGTTTAGCTGTTGCCGAACGGCTGGCGCGTGATGGCTTCACCGTCGTCGTCAACTACTCTGAGAGTGCCGCACCGGCCGAGGCGCTGGTTCACAAGATCGAGCAGGCCGGCGGCCGAGCGCTGGCGGCAAAGGCCGACATCAGCGATGCGGACTCGGTACGGCGGATGTTCGATGCCGCCGAGTCGGCGTTCGGCGGAGTCGATGTGCTGGTCAACAATGCCGGGGTCATGACGCTCGCCCCGATTGCCGATTCGGACGATGCAAGCGTTGATCGACATATCGCGGTGAACCTCAAGGGTACGTTCAACACATTGCGCGAGGCAGCGAAACGCCTGCGCAGCGGCGGACGCATCATCAACTTCTCGTCGAGCGTGGTCGGGATGCTGATGCCGACCTACGGTGTTTACGCCGCCACCAAGGCCGCGGTCGAGGCCATGACCCGAGTGCTCGCCAAGGAAGTGCGTGGTCGCAACATCACGGTGAATGCCGTCGCCCCGGGACCCACTGCCACTGAGCTCTTTCTCAAGGGCAAACCGCAGGACGTGGTGGATCGCATGGCCAAGATGGCGCCGCTCGAGCGTCTCGGACAGCCCAGCGACATCGCCGACGTGGTCGCCTTTCTCGCCGGTCCCGACGCCGCCTGGGTCAATGGCCAGGTGCTGCGCGTCAACGGCGGAATCATCTAATCTCGCCGCCGTACCTCGCGTCGCGGATCGCGTGCGGGCTGAGATGTAATCGTCAGCGCTCCCAGTGGCCGGCTGTGTAATGCCACTGCGTTCCCACCTGCTCCCAGCGTGCGACAACCCAGTGAGCGGCTCGGCGCTCCGGTATCCAAGTCCCGGATATCCAGACGTATGAGCGGCCATTCCACTCCCAATGTCCTGCACCCCAAACGTAGCCGTCGCGCGGCGGCGGAGCGTGCTCGATCCGATCCGGCGGCGGCGCAGCGTCGGTAACGATGTCGCTGCCTGCAGAAACCGATTCGGGGATGACTGCTGCGCCAACGCTGGTCAAGGCGATCATCAGTGGCAAAGTATTGAGGACTGCTCGAATTCCTGATCGACGGGTTGACATAACAACTCCTTCTCTACTTTGGAATGAACGAATCATACGATATTCGTTCAATTTGTCAATAGTAGCGAAGACATTGTTTGAATTGGACTTTTGGGAGTGCCCTGTCCTCGACTCGTCGCGATTAGTGGAGCTTGGCGAGCGCCCGGGCGCCCGCCAAGTGGGTGGCGGCAAATGCGCTGAGTTCGGCCTCCATCTCGGCCGCCGACGCGCTGCGGTTGGCGAGGTCTGCACTGCCAAAATAGAGAGCACGGGCGAGCTGCTTTGCGCTTGGCGAGAGTTCCGGATCCTCGGCCATCGCAGCGCGCAGCATGTCGAGAATAACTGCGTCCAGGTCCTTGAAGATCTCCCCGGCCATACTGTGCGTATATGAAAACAGCTCGGCCGCGTGCGGCGATCCGCGCACCAGGGCAAATATCGGCCGGTGCTTGGCAATGACGGCATCGGCCACGCGCGCGTCGAGAGGTGCATCCGGTTTCATCAGTGCCTGTTCCACCGCGCCGCGCAGCAGGCGCGCCATGCGTGCGCACACGGCCAAGAAGAGTTCATCCTTGTTCTTGAAGTAGCTATAGAGGGTGGCTTTGGCCACATTGGCTTCGCGCGCGACGAGTTCCATCGTGACGGCGCGAAAGCCCACCTTCTTGAATAACTCCTCGGCCGTGCGAATCGCCCTCTTGTACCGGGCATTTTCGTCGTTGTCTGTGTTTTGCGCAGCACTGGACATGGACGAATCATACGACAATCGTGCAGCGTGAGCGGCATCGGACTAAAACTGACAGTGGCCGGGATTCGGGGCATCGATGCGCCGGCCTGCTTGCGAGCCGCCGTCTTTAAAAAGAGACTGCAATTCAATAGATAAATCAGTGATGTTCGAATTCCATTTGCGCAGCAGCCGCACGTCAAGAAAATCCCGTCGTCGACGTGAAGTGCGGCGGCGCGACGACGCCGGCACGATGTTTGATCGCACCCAGTATGGTTCAGCGGCGGACTCCGGCGCGAAACTTTTGATCGCCAATTGGGAACACACAGAGCGTCAGGTCTGATTAAGCGCGGCAATCTCGCATCAGCTCAAGAGAGGGATGCATCGTCGCAAGAGAGCCATTTATGCACGCTCGAAATACCAGTGCGAATATCACTCCAGCACTAGCCGGCGCTGTGCTGCTTTGCTTATGCTCGCAGGTTCGTGGACAGGCCGGCGCGCAAACGCAAACATTCGTCATTCATGGGACGCCGAAGACATGCAGCGCGATCACGCAATTGGACAGCGCCCTGTTGACGGAGAGTCCACAATTCTTCTCTGGATGGACTGAGAATGACTACACCGACGCAGTCGCGTGGTCTCAAGCGTGTGCGGGCTACGGCTGGCAAGTACCATGGCGCCCTCGGATTCCGCTGTTACAGGCACAGCACGATAAGGCGCTGAGGCCGGCGCAAACGCAGACCGTCTCGAGCACGGCGGCAGCCGGCGCACCAACAAGTCCCCCTGTTCAAGCTGCCATAGCGGCGCCACAAGCCGCCATGGCGGCGCCACAAGCCACCATCGCAACGCCGGCCCAAGCCGTACCGAGCGCAGCGACGGGCAGTGTGCCACCGAGCGCTCCCGTTCAAGCTCCTGTCTCGGCGCCAGATCAAACCGAACCGAGCACAGCGGCCGGCAGTGCATCACCGAGCCCTGTTGTTCAGGCCGTCTTCGCGGCACCAGCTCAAGCTGTTCCGAGCGGAGCGACGGCGAGTGTGCCTCCAAGCGCTCCTGTTCAAGCCGCTATTGCGGCACCAGCCCAAGCGGTACCGATCGTAGCGACGGGCAGTGCACTCCCGAGTCGCGTTCGAGACCACATGGTATCCGATGGACAGGAGGACAGTTTCCTCACCGACAGTTACTTCAAAGAGCACTTCCATCGGGAATCACTGTGGGTTGCCAATAAGGCTAATTTGGACATCGGCGACGATCGCGCATCGTCGAACTGGTCGAGTAACGGGATACCGGCCCAAATGAAGAATCAGCTGACGGCGGATAGGATAGTGCTTTACTGCGCAAGAAAGACAAATTCTGGCGAGTCGGGCAAACGACCGCTGCTGTGGGACTTGCGGTGGTGCGAGGCCGAAGAAGCGTCTGCATACAATAGGCTGGTATCAGGAAATGAATTTCCCACCGCGGGACGCGCCGTGGTCTTGGGTTGCGCCGGTGTAGATAGCTACGTCTACCTGGAGCGGTGCATGGCGACTCTGACGGAGGCTGGGATGCACTGATCCCTTGGCCTGGAACGCGCCGACATCGGAGGGCAGCCCGCGCATCCGAAATGTGGTCAGCTCGATTGCAATGCCGCGTCGACCGCTGCGCGGGCGAGCAGGCGCGTGGAATCCAGCGTCGGCAACGGACAATCGTCCGGTCGCACGAGCAGAGGGATCTCCGTGCAACCGAGGATCACGCAATCGCAGCCGCGCGCCCTCATGCGATCGATGACTTCGTTATAGCGAAGCCGGGATGCCCCGCTGAGGATTCCGTTGACGAGTTCCCGGAAGATGATGTCGTCGACGATCTTCTGGTCCCCTTCGGCGGGTGAGCTGATCTTCACGGCATACTTCTCGAACACCTCCGGATAGACCGGCCCGGTCATGGTGAAACGGGTGCCGAGGAGCGCGGCATGCCGGTAGCCGCCGCGTACCGCCGCCTTCACGACTTCCTCTGCGATGTGCAGCCAGGGAATCGGCGATCTCGCCGCGACATGTTTGAAAGCGAGGTGCGCGGAATTGTCCGGACAGATCGCGAGCTGCGCGCCGGCTTTCGCAACGATCTCCGTTTCGCGCAGCATGAATTCGGCGACCCCCTCATAGTCGCCGCGATCGAATGCGGGCATCCATTCGCCAAGGGCGATACAGCTGAGCGTCACCTGCGGATGCATGTGCTCGCCCATGAGTTTCTGCGAGTACGCGGCAATTTCGCGAAAGCACAATGCCGCACCCTCGGCGCTGCATGCCACGATGCCGATATGCTTGGCACTCATTATTTGACCGGGCACGTGGCACCGCCCAATTCGACCTGTTGCAGGCCCGGCAGATCTGTCGTCGGAAATGACTGCTGTCCATCGCCGGCCGCTTGTACGCAATCGTAGCTCAGCATGAACGCCATGACCGCCGCATATTCGTCGGGCTTTAGCGAGCCGGGAGCCGTGAGCGGCATCGTTTGCGTCACCACCGTTCGCAGTTGCGAAGCATTGAGGTGCGAGCGGCCGAAACCGGGCCCGGTCAGTGCGGGCGCCGAGATACCCTGCAAATTGGCGCCATGACAAACCGCGCAATCTTTGCCATAGACGTCGCTGCCTTGCGCAACCTGCTGCTTGGTATAGGGCGCGGAACCCGTGGACTTGGCCGGAGGCTCGGATTCTCCACCGACGCCGTTCTTGGCGTTGGCCAATGCCACCTGCCCGGTCGTATCGTTCGCGATGGTCGGTGCGTTACCCAGCCGGTAGGCGATCACGCGGCTGCCCTCCGACGGGGGAAGATTGGGCGTTTGCTGGTTTCCGGCTTGGCCCACGACCAATGCCACGTACTCGATACCGTTGACGCTATAGGCAGAAATCGGTCCGAGCACGGCCGAGCCGGTGGAATCCTTCCAGAATTGGTGGCCGGTTGCCGCGTCGAACGCATAAACATTACCGCCGACGTCGCTGGTGAAGGCAATGCCGGTTGAGGTGATCAAGACACCGCCCTCTGCCGGGTAGGGCAGCGCGTTGCGCCAGCGCAATTTTCCGGTGTTGACATCGACGGAAGACAACACGCCGGTCCCGTTCTGACGTCTCGGAAACGGGCCGCCCGAATACACCTGCCCCGGGATGTACTGGGGGTTGTCGCTGGTGATCTTCCAGACGGCGCACTCTTCGGTGCTCGGCACCAGGAACGAGTTGCTGTTCGGATCATAGGCGCCGCCGTTCCATTCGATGCCGCCGCCGTGATTCGGGCACGCCTCGCTGCCCTCGTGAGTGGGCTGGGCGTCGAGCCCAAGCTGTTTGCTGAGCGCCAGGCGATGCACCACGTTGCCCGATTTTCGATCCAGCAGCACAAAATTTCCCGCCTTGTCCCCGATCGCCACCAGCGAACGCATTTGTCCGCCGACTTGGCCCTCAAATAGGACCGGGATCATGGCCGGATCGATATCGTGTGTGTCGTTCTGCATGAGTTGGTAGTACCACTTGATCTTTGGTTTAGCGCCTGAGATGTCCAAGGCCACGAGCGAGTCGGTATAGAGATTTTTGCCCATTCTTCCCTTGCGTACGAAATCAGGACCGGGATTTCCGGGCGCCACGAACAAGGTGTCCGTGACCTGGTCAACCGCCACGCCGCTCCACACGGCGCCGCCACCGTGCTTCCAGGAGTCGCCGGGCCAGGTTTCATGTCCTGGCTGCCCGGGACCTGGAATGGTCTGCCAATCCCACAGGCGCTTGCCGTTTTCGGCGCTGAAGGCGCTGACCAGACCGATGTTGCCGTTGTCGCCGCCGCCGGTGCCGACGATGATCTGGTTCTTGTAGACGTAGGCCGCCATCGAATACCAGCTGTTGCTGGTATCCCGGCAGCCCTGCACGTTCCAAAGACTCTTGCCTGTCGCCGCATCGAGCGCGATCACACGGCAATCTTGCGTGGCGATGAACACCTTGCCACCGGCGAGGCCCACGCCGCGATTCGCTGCAAACAGCAGAACGTACGCTGGGTTGTAGGGGGTCTGCCAAAGCAATTTTCCGGTGCCCGCATCCAGGGCGAGAACACCATCATGTGGGGTGGAAAGATACATGACACCGTTCCAGACGATTGGCGCAGCTTCCTGTTCGCCGTCATCGGCAATATCCGTTCTCCACGCCATGCCGATCGAACCGACGTTGGTCTTGTCGATCTGCGACAGGGATGTGTAACGGTTTCCGGAATACGTCTTGGCGGGCAGGATCCAGTTGGCGTCATCGTGCTGGGCGCTCAGCAGGGATTCGGAACCCGGGGAGCTTGCTCCAGCGCCATCGGCACGCTCTGCAGCCGTCACGAAAGCAAAGGCGAGTACCAGGAAACAAGCCGGCGGAAGGTACGGCCTGATTCGTCCATTCGATCGCGAGGTTGCGCCGACAACTCGACGGCCCCCGCCGCCGGCTGTCTGGGATCGTGATGGGATCATTGCAAATATCCTCGTGATTGGATCGTTAAATTTATTTACCGGGCGATCACCTTCTGCCTTGTTGCGAGTCCCCCAAGACAATGCAATGGAATGGACCCGGATTTTACTGGTGTCGAGAGCGGGAGTCGAACCCTCGACCTGGGCATTATAAGAGCGGTCAGCAAGAAGCCAGTCTGAGTAAATTCAACAACTTGCCGGGTGGCGCCCGTTGCAATTGGCAACTGAGCAGGACGAAGCAGCACTTGCGCAGAAGCAGACGGTGAAATAACCAGAGTGCGTGTCCGGTCCTCTCGGCAGGCGATCACGCAATCGTCTTTTGAGACGTGCGCGGCAGATCTGTGGGAGCGCAGTCTTGCGGTATTTCATGGGCTAATTCCCCAATAACAGGATCGTTGGACAAAGACATCAATATGCTGCTGCGGGCCCATCGCCCGGATTGCGTGAGCTTTGCGTGATAAATGCGTGACACGTCCGATCCTATGCTCGACATGGGCGAGTCCGGGGGAATAGATGACGTATCGCGGAGGGTCTCAATGAGCACGAACTCACGCCGGGTGCTGGTCATCGAGGATGAGCCCGATATCGCACGGCTGGTGGCACTGCACCTGGAAGATCTCGGCTGCGAGGTCGACACGAGCCACGACGGACGCAGCGGCCTTGCGCGAGCGCTGGACGGAACGGCATGGAGTCTGCTTGTCCTGGATCTTCGTCTTCCGGAGGTCGATGGGCTTGAAATCTGCCGCCGCGTACGCTCGAGTGCTACGTACACCCCGATCCTGATGCTCACCGCGAGAGCAAGCGAACTCGATCGAGTGCTGGGACTCGAGACGGGGGCCGACGACTATGTGACCAAGCCCTTCAGCGTCGTCGAGTTCACGGCGCGGGTAAAGGCCATCCTGAGGCGAGTCGAGCAGCTCGCCCGCAAATCGCCGGTGCAGCTCAGGAGCTTGCGCGCCGGAGACTTGGAGATCGATCTTGATCGCCGGATCGCCAAGCGCGAGGGACAGGTGCTGGACCTGACGGCGAAGGAGTTTGACCTCCTGGTTTATCTCATGCAGCACTCGTCGCGGGTGTTCACGCGGGCGCACTTGCTCGATCAGGTGTGGGGGACCACCCACGACACTTTTGAGCACACCGTAAATTCCCACATCAACCGGCTGCGCGCGAAGCTCGAGCCCCATCCAACGCGGCCTCGGTATATCGTGACGGTCTGGGGTGTCGGCTATCGGTTCTGCGCAACGGAGCAGGATCCCGCCATTTAATGAGAGCGCTGCACGTCCGCCTGACGTTTGCCTTCGCGCTGCTGCTCGCAGCCCTTGCAGTCGGGCTTCTGCTGCTGCTCAGCCGCACCAGCGACCGCTATTCCGACGAGGTACTCCAACGGCTCAATTCGGGCATTGCGCAATATGTGGTACAGGAGCTGCCGCTGCTCGAGGGTGGCAAGGTCAATGAAGCCGCCCTGCATGAGCTGGCCCATCGCACGATGACTGTGAACCCCTCCGCGGAGGTTTATTTGCTCGATCCGCTCGGGCGCGTGATCAGTACCGCGATACCCCACAACCGCATGCGACGGGTTTCGGTGCAACTCGACCCGATCCGGATCTTTCTGCAGAACCCGGACCGGCGGCCGCTGTATGGAGATGACCCGACGAGCGCCGCGGCACGGCGAGTCTTTTCGGTCGCGGCGATTCGGAGCGGGGCATCGTTACAAGGATATCTGTACGTGGTGCTCGGCGGGCAGCCCGCACAATCGATCGACGCGTATTTGCGGGGCAGTTATACGCTTAGAACCGGGGCGGCGGCGCTTGCTCTCGTGCTCGCGGCGACGCTGCTGATCGCCTGTGTCCTTTTTACCGCGCTGACGCGCCGGCTCCGGAAACTCGATCAGCGGATGCAGGCGTGGGCGATGACGCTGCCCGCCGCGGCGCTCGGCCGCACCGCTTACATCGCGCCTGGGGACGAGATCAGCGCCTTGGCCGATCGCTTTCGGACAATGTCAGAGGCAATCGAGCATCAATTCCGGGATCTCAAGGCAACCGATGAGCTGCGGCGAGAGCTCATCGCAAACGTATCACACGATCTGCGCACGCCGCTTGCTTCCCTACGCGGCTACATCGAGACCGCGCTCCTCAAGGACGTTGCACGAGGCGAGTTGCGGGCACACCTCAACGTCGCGCTGCGCCAGACGGATCAGCTCGGACGATTGATCGATGCCCTGTTCGAACTCGCCAAACTGGAATCCGGCACCGTCACGCCGAAACTCGAGCCCTTTGTCGTTGCAGAGCTTCTGCAGGACGTCGCATTGCGCTTTCAGGTGCGCGCGCGGGAGTGCCGAGTCGAGATGCATACACTTCTCGATACCGACTGCATCCTTGCCCTGGGGGACATCGAACTCATCGAGCGAGCAATGGGGAATCTGCTGGAGAATGCGCTCCGCTACACGCCCGCGGGCGGACACGTGCGCACCGAGATGTCGGTCGAACAGGCGCTCGTCCGCGTGCGCGTGATCGATACGGGAAGTGGAATCGAGCCGCAGCACCTGCCGCGAATCTTCGATCGATTCTATTCCGCACCGGACCACTCCGATCGCGACCGAGCCGGTCTCGGACTTGCCATCGTCAAGCGCATCATGGATCTACATGGCCAGTCGGTTCGCATCCTGTCGGGCAGAGGGACGGGCACGACGGTTGAGTTCACGCTGCAACGAGCCGCCGCCGAAGGACCGACTCAGTCCTCGGCTGGAATTATCACGCCACTTGCGAGAACGGCGTGATCAAGACGTGAGATGCGCGCTCTAAGCTCCGCGACGACGATCGGGATCTCTCCTGATCGCTCATCCTTCAACAAACACGTCTAACAGGAGTTCATCATGAATCGACTCTCAGAAGGTGGGGAGGCTTGGCTGGCCTCGCTCGAAGTGAATCGTCCGTATCGATGGCATCGCGGCATCGCGTTGGCCACGCTGACCGCCGCGGTTTTTGCGGGCACGGCGTTCGCCGCCGGCAATCTGGCCGGAAATGGTCCGGGACCGGCCGCGAATGGACCGGGCCCCGGCTGCAACATCATTCCTCCCGAGGCTTCGATCGGAACCAAAGTCGACATTTCAGAATTCCCCCCGGCCGACTCGCTCACGGATCCGGAACTCGCCGGACCCGTTCAGTTGCTGCGCTCGGGTAAAATCGACATCCCGATCGAAAAGCTGACCTCGGTGAACGTCGCCAACGGAACTCCCAGAGGAACGATCACTTTGCCGCTGTTCAAGGGCGCCGTGAACACGCCGACCGGCCCGAAGCCCGCGTGGTACGTCATCCTCGATGCAGGCAATCAAGCTGAGGCGGAGCGCCTTGGCGTGAACTTCTCCAAGAAACTGCCGAACGCCGGCGATGCCGCACGACCCGCGACGCGACGCGCCGACGGCACGTTTCTCTTCGAATCCGGCGTCGTGGACTTCAGTCCAGACCGGGTGGTCGTGGCAGGCTCCGAAGACCACGCGTTCCCGCCGAGGCAGGCCCAGCCGGGCTCGATTGGCGACGCGGACTACAGCCCGCTGGTCAGGGTCGACGGCATCGTGTACGACGCGCCGGTCATTGCCGCTGCGGTGGAAGATGCGGATATCAACTTCCCGAACGGCAACCCGGACTACAAGCTCGTGCATGACCAGGTGATTGCGATTGATCCGGCGAATCGGACCGTCACGCTCTCCCTGATCAATGGATTCAGCTTCGGAAAGCCGGTCCTGTACATCTCGACCGAGGCGAGCGATCCCACCGTGTCCGCGATCGAGGGGAACACCTTTGCTCCGCGCATGCGCAAACTCGAGGTCGGGATCGATGACATCTCCCGCAGCGCCGTCGAGCGGATCTTCATCGCAACGAATGGTGCATTCAAAGGCGGCTGCAACAATCCGCAGCGTCAGGGCCTGTCCGCCGCTCTGTTGGACGGTCACCGGCCGAACAATACGTTTGGCGGCGTTCCGACGACCGCCAGGGACTATAGCCCAGTATGGGACGCCAACCTCTATGAGTGGACCGACGAGGCAATCGAAAAGGGCTATCGCGGTCTTCTGACCGAGGAGTTCCGTATTTTGAAGTTGGCGAGAGACGGCTACATCACCGGACCCAATGGTGCTCCGTTCGGCAGTGCCGGCCCTGTCATCGTGTGCGGCGTTGCTGCCCGGTTGAACTGAAGTAAGTCGGCAGGAGTGCGCCCGTACTGCACGCCGCTGCCGCAACGGAGTAGCCGAGAGTCGGAGGGCATCCTGTCCTCCGACTCTCGCCGCCATCATGTAAAATGCCGTCTGTGACGGGTTGATGCGTGAATCGGTCCGAAGCGAGGGTACGCAGACCCATTGCGTAATAAACGACGGGTCCGTCCGGTCCTGTAGACGGAGATCACTCCTTATGTCCTCCAGGAATGAAAGCCTCGTGCCGGTCATGCGCTGAGCAGCAACCATGCGCAAAGCTTCGATTTTCGGCCTCGTTACACTGGTGTTGGCTCCCCTGTTCACCCATGCCTATGCGGCGAGTTGCCCTGCTCGCACCACCGACAGGCTAGAGCTTCGGGGGTCGACGCTATGTCTGTTTCTGGACGATGCGAGCCCGTCCCGGCGTCAATTACTGCATACCTGGGTCGAGCGCTCGGCGCACATCGTCGCGGATTATTACGGGCGATTTCCGGCGCCGCTCGTCATGCTCAGGTTGCAGAGCATGGAAGGCCGTGGCGTCGGCGGCGGACGCACGACCAATGACTCTGGGCTGGTAATTCAAGTGAGTGTCGGCCGCGAGGCGACCGCAGCCGGCTTGTCGGATGACTGGGTCCTCGTGCACGAAATGGTTCATCTCGCACTACCCGAAGTGGGTCGACGGCACAATTGGCTGGCGGAAGGCTTGGCCACCTATGTCGAAGGCATCGCTCGGGCGCAGTTTGGAAATCGGGAAATCGCGGATGTCTGGGCGGAGTACCGCCATTCAATGCCTATGGGGTTGCCGCGGGAAGGGGAAGGCGGCATGGACCAAACACCAACGTGGGGACGTACCTATTGGGGTGGGGCGCTGTATTGCCTGCAAGCAGAAGTCGCGATACGGGAACAAACGGGCAATCGACTGGGACTGCAAGCGGCGCTACGGGCGATTCTGGAGAAGACCGGTGGGTATGGCTTCGATCGTGATATCGATGAGGTACTTCGCATCGGGGACGCTGCCACGGGTACGCGAGTACTCGAGGATCTCTACCAGCAGATCAAGAACACGCCGCAGGCACCCAATCTCGACATGCTATGGAGCCGACTCGGCGTACCCCAAGACCCCAAAACTCAGCCGTTCGACGATCACGCGCCACTGGCCGCAATCCGCATTGCCATGACAGCCCCTGGCGGGTAACACCCTCCGTCAAGGCTTACTTTTGGCTGGAGTTGATGCGGCGAAGGTTCTCTGCCGCGCGCCAGTAGTCTTTGCTTGCTTGGCGCAGCCGTTGCTTTTCTTGCTCGGTCACGTCGACTGAGCCTGTCTTTGTTTCGCAAACCAGCCGAAGCACGCGGCCGGATTCGATTGCGTCCAGCTGTTCCTCGACTTCGCGCTTGCGCATCTCAAAATATTCGACGATGTTCATGGAATCTTCGCATCCGCCTATGACGGCGCCACGGCGGATCGTCCTGGGTTATCGGAGCACAACCATCACTATAACATTTAGGCCGATTTTTTCCTGCGCGTCTTGCCCGTGAAGTCACGCTTGCCGATCGGGACCCCCTTCCAGCGCAGGATGTCGTAGGCAGTCGCAGCGTGGAAATAAAAATTGGGCTGCGAGAATGAGAGCAGGAAATCCTCGGCAGTGTAGTCGACGTGGCGGTCACCGAACGCAAACCGCATGTCCCGGCCGACGAAGGCGTCGACCTCCGCCGCGTCGACTGCCTCGAGCGCGGCGAGCGTTTCGGCGATTCTCGTCTTGAGCGCCGCAAAGGTCTCAGGGGGTGGCGTCGTATCGGGAGAAAAGACACCCCTGCGCACACCCTCAATGGCGCCGAGCGAGTGCACCGCCGTCGACTTCACTTGATAGGCGAAGGGCTGCATGTCTCCGGCGAGGCGGGCCTGAATCAAGTCGTGAGGCGCGATTCCCTTCTCGGCGCAGAACGTCTCCGCCGTGCCGAGTAGGCCGGAAACGGCGCCCAAGATCTGTCGATAGGACGGGACAGTGGCGGCGTAGAGCGAAAAAGTCATGGCATCCCTCGCAATTATTGATTGGTAGAGCGCAATCCTACCCCATGCGAGCGAATTCGAGAGCGCGGGGAATGAGCCTAGTCGAGATGCAGCTGGTACTTCGCGCAGGATTCCCGAGCCACGAAGCTGTCCGGGAAAGGCGGTTCGTTGCATTTCCGCCGGCTGATCTCGTCCAAGGTCGGGAACTCGTTCTGAACGATGAGCCGAGTCCAGGCGTCCATTTCGTCTCGCCTGCACCTCGCCGCAACCGTCGTGGGGTTGGTCGCACCTGACGTGATTTTGTTGCAATAGGACGCGATCCGATCGGCGGCTTCGGGATCTTTCGTGCGGACGGGAACCAAATCGTCGGCGACTGCCGCAGGCAGTGTCGGAGCTGTCGAGGTTGAACTGGGTGCGGCGGCCGGTGTTGGAGCTGTCGAGGTTGAACTGGGAGCGACGGCCGGTGTTGGAGCTGTCGAGGTTGAACTGGGAGCGACGGCCAGGGTTGGCTGCGGCTGGCTGCCCGCATCGCCGGCGTTGACAGCGGCAGACGCTGCCCCGCCTGCAGGTCCCGGATTGTTTTCGGGCACCGGTGCCGGCGGTATGCCGGCTACGGTGCGAATGGGCGCCGGTTCAGGAAGGCTGGCCGCAGCCACGCTGGAAGCAGCTTCCTGCGGGGCCTTCGGCGCCGGCGCATCCGAACCCGGCGGCGCAACTGCGGTCGCCGGTGTTGATTGCGGCGAGATAGCGATCGCCGCCGTAACGGCCGGCACCGCCCTTCGGATCAGGGTGTCTCTCGAGGGAGCGGTCTCCGCAGCCCTGCGCGTTCCGGCAGCCGGTGTCATGCAATCGTATTTCCACAGATGCGCGGTCGGTATGTCCGGAATCGCCGGCATGGTAGAGCTCAGGTGGCAGCCCTCGAGCGAAACACTCTCACGTGCGGTCGCCGCGCATGACTTGGAGAGAATACGATCGCTCCTGGGATTCGACGTCACCTGCACCGCAATAGTATCGCTGCTTGCCAGGCACGTTTTTCGCGACATCGGGCCCACTATATATAAGGGTGAATTTCCAGCCTTGCCGGACAATGAAACCGCGAGATAGACCGTGCCCGCGTCAACGAGCACCAGGGCACATCCGCTGCCGTGTAGTCTTGCCGCGATGCGTTGCATCTTGTTGCATTGGATCTCTACGGCATCTTCCTTCGAGAGTTGCGCTGCAGCGGACCTCTGATCATCCGTCAGCAGCATGTCGGCTCTGTTCCCGCTGCCGGCATGAAGCGTCACGACGGGGTGACCCGAGGCGTCCTCATTGATCTCTGCGACACTGCCGCTGACGCGGATCGGGCTGCCGCCGATCTTGCTTTGGATGGCCACTTCGTTCGCGTCGTAGTCTTGGTACAGTTGTTCGGCACTGGTCCGATACACGGCGCCGTTGATTTGCTTGGACTCGAGCGCGGACGGAGCAGATGCGACCAGGGAGACTCGCTCGATCTTTTTCTCGGGTGCTTCGGCGGTCCGGACGGGACTACTGCCGGTCCCGATGAAGCCGACGAGTTCTCTTGGCATTGAGATCGTCCCCCTCAGCCAGAGCGTTGTTAGCGCCCCCCACGCCAGCAGGCCCAAAATCAAGGTGCCGTAGAACCAGGCCTTGACGCGGCGCGGCTTACGCCGCACCCCTGCAGCAATTGACACGCCGCAATGAGGGCAACACGCGGCCTGGTCGGAGACTTCCCGAGCGCACTCTTTGCAGGCAATGATGGCCATGGATATGTCGCTTGACCGGTCAAAAGCGAAAGCCCAGCGTGATCGGCACGAACTTTGTCTGATTGTTGTTGGGCAAAATTCGCAGATAGCGCGCTTCCATGAAGAACGACGCTCTATCGGCGATCGCGATTTCCATGCCAATTCCGGCGTTCCACGCATTGTGCCAGTCGCTGGTCGTCCGCCGCTCGGCTGTTACGGCGGGGACATAGCCCGGCTCGCAATAGTAGTAGCCGCACACGAGCCCGTTCACCCATGAGACCTGCCGCAGCACGGTTTGCTCGCGATATCTGCCCGCGCCGCCAAACAGGTAAACTTGTACCGCTGATGAGCGATGCGCCAGGTTTAGTTGCAGGTCTGCATCCCCTCCATAGAAGTCTTGGTGGCCGGAGGTATAGTTTCCGGTATTGAGCAGCGGATCCTTGGCTCGAAACCAACTGTAGCTGCCGTCGATTCGAATCCCTACCGGCAGCCACGATGTCGGAAACCAGGTCAATCCCACTCCAAAATTTGGACCATCCTCGAGATATTGACCCGTGGTTCCAGCCGCCACGGTGTAGCCGCCGTCAATGTGCACGGCAAAGGGGTGGTATCTCAACTCCGGGCGCGGCGGTGGTGAATTTCGAACGACGACGCGCGGAGGTGGTGGTGGCGGCGGACTATTGGCCGGCGGGGCAGTCACCGGGGCCGTAAAGTGCACGGTGTAGCCGCGTCCCTCGAGACAGGCAGCCATCGCGCGGCCGTACTGCTGACGGCGCATATTGTAGTCAGACGATGCCACGCCGCCGCCATATTGCGTCGGGTCGAAGCCCGTCTGGCCTTTCGCCCAAACCTGACATTCGGCGCGGTCCGCGGCCAGCTGCTCCTGAGTCTGGCCGAACTTGGGCGTGGCGGAAATATTTTCCGCAAGCGTAGGCACTGCCGCGGACGCAGGCGACGATGGAGTCGTCGTCGCTTGCGCAAATGCCGTCAGTGGTGTTGCGCACAGCAGCAGAATCACGGATATGCGGACGAGGTTGCTCGGTGAGATGACCGGAGAAAAACCGGCAAACGAAATTTGCGTTGTCATAGATTCAGGCGAGCCCAAGCTCTCCCCCCCATGTATTAACGCGATGTCATCCAGACAAAAAATGGGACCCTGAGGCGGAAAAAATGTTCCTGTGAAATCGATCAAAATATACTCATCTCGAATGCGTTCGACCGCGTCGTGGTCTTTCGATTCCGCTGACGCCGCTTTATTAAGTCAGTGCCGTTTTGAAGGCACAAAGTTTCAGCGGGAAAGGCGGCTGCCGGCGGCCCTGCGTGATACGCTGATGCCTTCGTAGCGAGGCCAAGGGAGTAGCGATTGAGAGTCTTCGTACTAGCGACGTTGGCCTGTCTGTCGGCCTGCAGTTGGTTCTCTTCGAGGAAGATGCAAGTGCCGGATCCAACCGAGATCATCGTGACCGGTGCCCCATCGGGTTCGATCGTATTCGTGGATGGTCAGCAAACCGGACAGCCGGCGGCGCTCAACGATCACACGCAGGTTCTGAACGTCGCGGCCGGGGCCCACAAAGTGGAGATACACGTGGGTGACACGGTCGTTTATCGAGAGGATACCTATGTCGGCCTGGGGGAGCACCGCCTCGTCCGCGTCCTGTCGGGATTAAATCGGTAAAACCGGCGCGTATAGACCCATTTAGAATCAACAACTTACCAGCTGACCGAGGAGCGTCGCCTCACGCCCGCCCACTCAGGCGTTCAGCGGTGACCATGGCGACAAATCCGCCCGCGCAATAGTTGACCAATCGAAGGCGCACCGCATCGAGATCCTTCGCGCGGCACAGTCCCTCGGACAGCCGATCGACGCGTTCAGTACCGGACAGTGCCAGCATCATCGACCCGGCGAGAAAATTATAAGCCCAGTACAGCTCTCTCTTGGGACTGCCGGGCAGCGCCTTCTGTAGGATGTCGATGAGTTCGTGGACGCTGTCGTCGAAGAAGCGATGGATGATTTCGCCGCCCCAGGGGGTGTTGTCGATTTGCGCCACCAACGCGAAGTAGCTCTGCCAACCGGGATCTCCACGCTGCGACAAATCGATCATCGGATTGATGAAGGCGGCGACCGCGCCGTCGACCGTGACCGTGTGAGTGCCGTCGACATAGGAGCGCAGCGAATCGTGACGCGCCGCGATCAATACCCGGGCGCGGCGCTCGAACACCGCATCGAATAAACCGGATTTGTTCTTGAAGTGATAGTAAATGAGTGCGACGTCGACGCCGGCAGCCATCGCGACTTGCCGCGTCGTCACTCCATAGAATCCGCGCTCCGCGAACAGTCCCTCGGCCGCATCCAGCAGCCGGCCGGGTGCCTTGATCCCGCTGTCGGATCGGCTGGGCCGGCCCCGCCGCCCCGGTCTTTTCTTCTTGATCTTTGATGGTGATTTTCGTTCGACGTTGGTCACGGCAAGCTCTGCTTTGAATTATAGGCGCGAGATTTTCATCACCTCGACGAATTTACATTCCCATCTCCGCCAGTTCGAGCGCCAACCCGGTGCCGAGACTGGCGGCGATGCCGGCGAGTATTTTGGCACGCAATGCGTCGGTCATGTGCGCCCGGCATGCGTATTCCGCACCTCCTTTCGGCCACCGTCAATTTTAGCGGTCGCTGAATAACCGCCGACTCGACTTGGCAAATCGCGCAGCCGGATTACGAGAAGCGACATATTCCACGGGTCGAACCGGCGCGCAGCAACTCGCGGCGCAGCGGTCCTGAACCGGCGGCGAACCGGTATTTCTCAGCGTCAAACGACTGCTGTTGGATCGGACACTTATTGCGGGGGCGACCGAGGAGGCCCGGCGCCACGGCGCGGGAGGCTGCTCACGCGTTCTTGACAAGCAGCCAGCCTTGGCATAATTTCAGCGAACGTTGAATTGAAGAAGAGAATCGACTGGCACAGCACGATTCCTTGAATCACGGGAGTTGAAATGGCTTCATCACGCTTTACGTACGCACTCCTCTGTGGAGTCGCGATGTCCCTTTCGATCAAGGTAGTGGCACAAACCGCCGCTCAGGCTGAGACCGCCGGTCAGCCATTCGGAGCCGCGGCGCCCGATACTGGGCTGGCGGAGGTCATCGTCACGGCAACCCGGCGGTCAGAATCGATACAGAATGTAGCCGGACAGGTCACTGCCTTGACGTCGGGTGCCTTGACTCAAATCAATGCTCGCGATTTCAACGATTTTGCCGGTTTCGTGCCGGGCTTGAGCTTCTCATCCACCGGCCCGAGCACCAATTTACTGGTGATTCGCGGCATCACGACGGGCTCGCAGCTCAGCAGCGCGACCGGGGTATATTTGGACGACATACCGCTCGGTGCCAGCACCTCGAATGGAATTGGATATCAGAGCCTGAACGTGAACGTCTTCGACTTGAACCGGGTGGAAGTGCTGAATGGTCCGCAAGGAACATTATATGGCGCCACTTCGCTCGGCGGCACGGTGAAGTACATTACCAACTTGCCCGATCTGAAAAGCTTCAGGTTCGAGGCGGGGGCACAGGTCTCCTCCACCGAGCACGGCGGCATCAACCACGCCTACACCGGCATGGTGAACCTGCCGTTCGGCAATGGCATCGGCGCTGTGCGCATCGATGGCTATCAGGTGTACGACTCCGGATACGCGAAGGATCCGGTCTACCACCGCGACAACCAGGGCTGGGACCGATCCGAGGGCGGCCGAATCTCGCTGCTGCTGCAGCCCACCGACGATCTCGATATTCGATTGAATGCCTCGACCCAGCATATTCCCAGCGAAAGCGCCGATGTCGCTTTTCGTGATCCGGTCACCCGCCGGCCGACGTATGGTACCTATGATCAGGCGTACCCCACATTCCAGCCGTCCAATTACAGTTTGACGCTCTATTCAGCGACGTTAAGCTATGACATGCCCTGGGCCAAGCTCACCTCGATCAGCGGCTATCAAGTCAACAATGGCACGAGCAACACTGACGACAGCCTGATCTACGACGCCGCCCTCGCGGCATTTGGCGCGGGCGCGGATCCATGGAGCCTCTACGTCAACACGACCACGAAGAAATTCACCGAGGAGGTGCGGCTCGCATCTCACGAAAACAATTACTTCCAATGGTTGGTGGGCGGCTATCTCAACAACGAAAGAACCGACGAAATCGTCGACTTGTTCGATTTTGCGAATCCGGGCGGCACTTTCTTCGGCTTGTCGCCCTTCACGAGCTATTTGCCGAGCACCTACCGGGAATACGCTGCCTATGCGGATGGTACGGTCTTCATCACCAAGCAGTTCGAGCTTGGTCTCGGGGTTCGCTACAGCAAGCAGCGCCAGGCGTACGAGGAGACCGTCAGCGGCCTTCTTGCAACCGGATCGGCCGCTGTCCTTACGCCGCCCGTGGCGACATCGGACCAGAGCGTGGTGACCTATTTGATCAACCCGAAATACCACATTACCGACGATGTGATGGTATACGCGCGAGCGGCCAGCGGCTTCCGGCCCGGCGGTCCCAACTTCGTGTTGTCACCCGGCCTCGGCAATCCCACTTTCGCCCCTGACAGACTTTGGAATTATGAGGTCGGCGAGAAATCCGCCTTCCTCGACAAAAGGGCGACGCTGGATTTCGATCTCTATGACATCCTATGGAAGGACATCCAGGTCACCGTCAACAATGGCGGAGTCAACCAACTCGAAAACGCCGGTATCGCTCGGGTGACGGGCGCAGAGCTGGCATTCAACTACCGTATTTTGCCGGCGCTGACTCTGGGAGGGTCTGCCGCATATACCGATGCGCGCCTGACCTCGTCTGCGCAGGTAATCGGTGTCAAGAATCCAGGCGCTCGCCTGCCCCTATCGCCTCGCTATAACTTTGCTCTGGTGGGGAGCTATAACTTCGGCATCGTCGAGAATTACTCGGGGGCGCTGAACGTCACCGATCGTTGGGTGGGCGAACGTCTTGCAGGCTTTGGCACCCCGATCAGTCCGCAATACAGGCTCGCTTCTTACAACATTACGGACGTCAATCTGTCGGTCGATGCGCCGCATGGGTTGGAGTACGGGTTGTTCGTCAGAAACGTCTTCGACAAGGCCGGGGAAGTGTCGGCCTCGGTTCTCGCGAATGAATATAACCCCGCCTCACCGGTCCCCGTAGTGCTGGCACAGCCGCGGACGGTCGGCCTTTCGGTGAAATACAAGTTCAACTGATCGCATGGACTTCTGCACTGTTGAAACGGCGAGCGGAAAAGTACGGGGGTTGGTCAGCTCGGGCGTTCGCCAATTCAAGGGTGTGCCCTACGGCGCTTCGACCTCGGGCGAAAATCGTTTCCAGCGGCCGAAGAGTCCGATACCGTGGGGCGGAGTGCGCGACTGCTTCGGTTACGGACCGGTCTCGCCGCAGGTTCCTTCGGATATGGGCAATGACTATGCCCGGCTCATACAGTTCGACCTCAACGTTGCTGTCGGAGGAATGAGCGAGGACTGTCTGCATCTGAACATTTGGACGCCCGGCACGCGCTGTGAGGCAAAACGTGCGGTGCTGTTTTCCATTCACGGCGGCGGCTTTGCCATCGGCTCGGGCAATAGCCCGATGTACGACGGCGCCAAACTGTCAAGCTTTGGCGATGTAGTCGTGGTTGCGGTCACGCACCGATTGGCGAGCTTCGGCTATCTCAATCTGGCCGACCTAGATCCGTCGGGCCCCTGGACCGACGCAGGCGCCGCGGGCATGTTGGATCTCGTTGCCGCGCTCGAGTGGGTGCGCGACAACATCGGCAATTTCGGCGGCGATCCCGGTCGCGTCATGATCTTCGGGCAGTCCGGCGGCGGCTGGAAAGTGAGCGCGCTCCTCGGGATGCCGGCAGCGCGCGGGCTGTTTCACCGTGCCGCGGTGCAAAGCGGTTCGCTGCTGACTCATCTCCCGCGAGCAGGCGGCGCCCAGGTGGCCGATGCATTCATCAAAAAGCTCGGATTGTCGGCGACAACCCTCGGCGATATTCAGCATCTGCCGTGGAGCCGGTTATTGGCGGCGCAGACGGAAGTCGGGGCGCATGCGTTTTCGCCGGTGCTCGACGGCGTCAACTTCATCACCGACCCGTTTCACCCCCAAGCGCCGTTGGAATCCAACGACGTGCCGCTGATCGTCTCCACCACACTCGATGACGCCGGTCTGTTCTTCGACAATTTTGCCATGACCGAACACGATCTCAAGACTATGCTCGTGGCCGGCTACGGAGCGAAGGCAGGTGCCCTGCTGGCACTCTATCGACAGCTCTTTCCAGCCAAGTCGCCCTATTTGCTGCACGCACAGATCGTCACCGACTCGGGGTTCCGGCGATTCGCCCATGCTCAAGCGGAGCGCAAGGCCGATCGGCTCGGCGCGCCGGTCTACGCCTATCTTTGGGAGTGGGCGAGTCCCGCGTTTGAGGGGAAGTTCGGCGCCGTACATGCGATGGATGTCACCGCGTCGTTTCACAACGAACGCGATGCCATCATCGGCGGCGGCTCGCGCGACGCGCTGCGGATGTGCGACGCGCTGGCCACCACCTGGGTGAAATTCGCCGAAACCGGCGACCCCAATAACGCGCTCATCCCCCACTGGCCGCGCTTCGAGGGGGCACGGCGTGCGACCCTGGTGTTCGACCGCGAAACGCGTGTCGTGGGCGATCCTTACGGGGCGCTCCGTCTGTTCTGGCTCGACATGCCCGCGCCCAGCAGCGTATTTGGGTGAACAGCGTGGGGGCGAAGCAGACCGTGCCGCGTTGGCCGCCAAGGACGCGTTCTTGGAAGGCCTGGAGACGACGTGACGGCGACCCTCGGTAACAAGTCGGTGCTCATCACCGGTTCCGACCGCGGCATCGGCAAGGCCATCGCACTCGCCTTCGCCAACGCCGGAGCGCGCGTGGCCGTGCACGGGCTCGCTACGCCCGGCGAGGCCGAGGCCGTGGTTCGAGAAATGCGCGATGCAGGCAGCTCGGACGCCCGGTTCTTCAGCGGCGATTTACGCAACGCCGATGAAATCGAGGCACTGATGGCACACGTCCTGGCCTGGGCCGGTGTGGATGTTCTCGTGAACAACGCAGGCATCCAGCGCACCAGCCCGATCGCGGACATCACCACGGACGTGTGGAACGACATCATCGCCGTCAATCTCTCCGCGCCGTTTCAGACCATGCGTTGCGCATTGCCGTGGATGGCGCAGGCAGGCTACGGGCGAGTGATCAATATTGCATCCGTGCACGGCTTGGTCGCCTCCATCAACAAGTCGCCCTACGTCGCCGCGAAATTCGGATTGGTCGGACTGTCGCGCGCGGCTGCGCTCGAATACGCAGCGCTCGGCAGTGCCGAGAGCGGCGGCATCACCGTCAATTGCATCTGCCCGGGCTGGGTCGACACCGCCATCATCGCGCCGCAGATCGCCGAGCGCAGCAAACTGCTCGGCGTATCGAGTCAAGAAGCGTTGGAAGGCATGGTTGCCGAAAAGCAACCTTCCCGCCGACTGTCGTCAGCCGCTGAGATTGCGCGTCTGGCATGCTGGCTCTGTGCGCCCGAGGCACACAACATCACCGGGACCGCGATTCCGATCGACGGAGGATGGACGGCGCAGTAGCGCCGCTGCCGCCCGCTTACTGGAATAGAATGTGAGCGCGCAAAATCACTGGAGAAAACTAGTGCTTAGCATTGGCTCTTGCGCCTCTTTCGATCGCCAGCAATAGATCAGAGGATGGGAATTTTTCTTTCATCACTTTGATGAGATCGTCGGGATCTTTGGCCCTCTCGAGCTGTTCTTCAAAGACGGACAGATACTCTTCCGTAAAGTTCAAAGCAGAGGTTGCATCCAAAGGAGCTCGAACCTTGCTGTGCCCTGGAATGACTACGGCAGGCTTCAATTCTCTGATTTTCCGCAAAGTGCTCAACCATTTCTTTCTTGCGTTGATGTCCGTCTCCGCCGTGTAGACGTGCATGTCATTGAAGAGAATATCGCCGGCAATGAGAGTCTTCTGTTCAGGAAGCCAAAGCATCGTGTTTTCATCAGTATCGCCCTGGAGGTCCTTGATAATTTCTATCGTTGAATTTTCAAATTGGATGGAGCTATCGTCGTATTTGCTGATGCCAACGGCATTGGAAGTTGCGCCCGAGCCCAAGATGCCTTTCCACTTGTCAATCTTCTCTTGGTAGACCTTGTTGATTCGGTCCACGACGATGGAATTCGCAAGAATTCTCGCCGTCGGATACGCTTCCTTGAAGACTTCCAGACCGAGAAAATGGTCGGCATGTTCGTGTGTGATGTAGATGGTTGATAGCGGCTTTTTCGTCGCTTTGATTTCCTGCAATACCTTTTCGGCGCTGGTTCTCGTGAGTTGCGCATCCACCAACATCACCTCACGGTTTCCCTCGATGATAATGGAGTTGGTCCAAAACTGATCGTCAGGGGAAGTGAACACCTTGATTGAAAGGCCCTGCTGGTCTTTTGCGAGAGTGGCTTGCATGAGAGTCAATAGAACACAGCCATGAAGAAATAGAACCTTGAACAACTGTTGAGAGCGCCTGCTTCTACGGATCACGCCGGGTCTCGCTCTATCTTTCGGCCCACTGATCGGTGAATATCACCGGCGCCCATATATATCCACTCCCCTCCTTGCGAAGGCGGCCCAGGCCCGGATATGGCATGTGCGGCCCTGCGATCAAGACGTCCTCACGCGCAAGCGTTGGCAACAACTGATTCCGCATGGCGGCAGCCGCGGCCTGGTCGATGTCAAAGGCCGCTGTAATTTCGGGATGCCTCAGCTGGACGATCTGTGCATGGATGATGTCGCCCCAAAAAATGATTTTTTGTCCCTTTGACGAAAATTCATAGCCGGTGTGTCCCGGGGTGTGACCATGCAATGAAACGAGTTGGACCCCCTCCATGATCGATTCGGAGCCGCTGAACGTGCGCCACTTGCCGGCCTTGACGTACGGCGCCGCGATGGCTTGCGCGCTCTGGAAGAACGGTTGCACATCCTTGGGCGCTTTGGCGGCGATTTCCGGCGACAGCCAAAAATCGCTTTCGGCCTTCGAGACGAAGACATCGGCGTTGGGAAAGACGCGCTTTCCGTCCTGAGTGGTAAGGCCGCCGACGTGATCGGAGTGGAGGTGCGTCACGAAAACGCGGTCGACGTCTCCCGGTGCGTAGCCTGCGCTGCGCAGGCTGTCCGCCAAGCGGCCGAGAGCTCCCCCGCCGTACCAAGTGCCGGCACCCGCGTCGACGAGGATCAGTTGCTTGCCGGTGTTGACCAGGAAACCGGTGTCGCCCACATCCAGCAGGTGAGGATCCTCGTGCAAAGCTTTCTCGACGCGATCCATCGTCACCTTCTTTCCATTCAGCCAATGCGGATCGAATGCGGCGGCGCCGTCCAATAGGGCCGTCACTTCGAGATCGCCGACCTTCATACGGTAGAAACCCGGCACCTGATCATGGTGCTGGGTTGCAGCCGCCAGGGCGGGGTTCGGTCCGGCAACAGGGCCGGCCAGCGCGACCAGAAGGGCGGCGGCGAAGAGCTTCGAATTTCCTTTAAGCAAGGTTCCACTCCCAAGGTGAGTCAAAAGTTGACGCTATATAATCATTGCGTACGAAATTATTAAGTTGGGCTATAATGGCGGTCGCAATCTTTGATGTCAACTAAAATCCTTTGGAGTGAGATAGTCCATTGAAAGTCACTAAGGAAAAGGCCGCTGAGAATCGCGCGGCGCTGGTGCAAGCGGCCGCGCACCTGTTCCGGGAGCACGGCATCGACGGGGTCGGCGTCGCGGAGATCAGCAAGCAGGCGGGACTGACCCATGGGGCGCTCTACGCCCAGTTTCCGTCCAAGGAGGCACTGGCAGCGGAAGCCTTCTCGTTCGCCGCTAAACAAGGCTTCGAGCAGATCACGGCAGACCGGGATGGGCGTCCCGCCACCTTGACTGATTGCTTTGACTGGTACCTGTCTGTCGACCATCGCGACAACTTGGCAACGGGCTGCCCCATGGCGGCCAGCGCCAGTGAGGTCGGGCGACAGGACAAGGCCGTCAGCGAGCGCTTCACGGAGGGGTTCGAGCAAGTCGTTGGGCTAATAGAACGTGGGCTCGGCGCCACTCCAGTCAAGGCAGAGCATCGTCAGCGTGCCCTGGCGATGATGGCCGCAATGATCGGTGGCGCCGCCGCCTCGCGCGCGGTCGC
>Ga0137409_10000505_pt1 | contig 42938 bp, 36 predicted proteins | sample CZODoug1_16funga_FD_122059 | JGI IMG/M metagenome (GOLD analysis project Ga0137409, IMG submission 122059) | Vadose zone soil fungal communities from Angelo Coast Range Reserve, California, USA - CZODoug1_16fungal (Hybrid Assembly) | ecosystem: Environmental > Terrestrial > Soil > Vadose zone...
GGCCAAACTTTCCTGAAGTGAACTTCATGTTAGGTGAAGCTCTCAGAAAGAACCGTCGCAGCGAGGCGGCGCTTGAATTTTACCAACGCGCCCTGGCCCAGGATGCAACCAAGTTTGTCTATTACGCACGGCTTGGTGGCGCTTATCTGCAGCTTGGCCAGTTGGATGGTGCGCTCGAAGTTTTTGGTCGCGCTCTGCAACGCTTCCCGCGCCTGCCCGAGGCCCACTACTTTGTCGGCATAGCTGCGCGTGCCAGGGCAGATTATCCGCGCGCGGAATCTGAGTTTCGAGAATCGCTGCGATTGCGGCCGCGGAATGTCGATACACTGGCGCAACTGGGATTCATCGTTGGGGAACAAGACCGCTATGCCGAAGCTGAAAAGCTGTTGCGTAGTGCCATCGCCATCAATAACAAGCACTTCTATGCAAACTACGATCTCGGGCGCTTGCTGGTGAAATCAAAACGATATGCAGAGGCGCTGGAGATACTCCGCTTTGCCGCAACGCTCAATGCCAAAAATCCGAGCGTCCATTACCAACTCTTCATCGCTCTCTCACGTCTTAAACAAAAAGATGAAGCTGAGCGCGAGCTTGTCATTTTCAAGCAACTGGAAGAAGAGCGGAAAACTAAGAAACCGCAGAGCGATGACTCAGAATTCGAGAATCCGGAACCGTCCGTTCGCCCACCGCCGGGTGTCCGATAAACTTTAAGTTTGTCGTAGCGGACATAGCGACAAGCTAAAGCTTATCGGACAATCAAGACTAGAAGCTAAACCGTCCCTGAAACTCGATCACGCGTCCGGCCAAGGCGCCTTTCGCGCGTCCAAAGTCCGGGTTGTCGATCAACGGCGAAAAGAAACCGAAGGGAACAAGGTTCAAGTTGTTAAAGGCATTGAAGAAGTTTGCCCTGATCTCAAAAAAAGCTCCTTCGCCGACGAAGCTCGGCAGTCCCGTGCGTTTCGCGACGCTCAGGTCAACGGCGAAGTACTTTGGCCCACGGAAAGAGTTGCGGCCAATGCCTGGCAGCAGCGTTCCGCCGGGATTATTCGGGTCAAAATATTTCAACCCGCCGCCGGGAAAATTTCCGCCCGGCCGGATGAACGCATCGTTGCTCGTGTCGTTAAGCGCGCCTCCGAAATAACGTGTTGGCCGCGAAGGACAAATGAAGTCTTGCGAACCCGGCGCGCGCACGCATTGTCCCGTGTGGGGAGTCCAGGGAAAGCCGGTGTGCGCGGTCAGAATGCCGTTTATCTGCCAGCCGCCCAACGCTTTTCCGAGCGTGTCCTTGCGGTTCCGGAAAAGCGGCAGGTCCCAAAGACCCGACAAGGTGAAGTTATGCCGGACGTCGTAGTCTGATGGGCCACGCTCCTGGCGCAAGTCCTGGGGAAATGTCTGATTGGTAACGGCCCCTGGTCCTTCGTTGGATAGCGTGTCAATTGACTTGGCCCAGCGGTACAGGAAATCAAACTGATAGCCTTGCGAGAATCGTCGCGATAGTCGCGCATTTAGCGCGTTGTAGTTTGCATTTACGTCGGGCGTGGGAATGAACACCGCAAAGGCAAAGAAGTTGGGCGGAATCACGGGTTGTACAAACCTTTGATTGACGATGCGGATGAGCTTGTGGCTCGAGCTTCCCTGATAGCCGACATCCGCTGTGAGGTTGTGTGGCAAAGCGTACTGCCCTTCAAACGAATAGGAATAAACGTAGGCGGTAGGCGTGTTAGGTCGCGCGCCGTAGATTTCAACGGTCAGGCCCTTGGGCGCTCCGGTTGCCGGGTCGATGCCTGGCGCCAGCGCCGGATTCGCCGGATAGCTGAACGGCGAGTTGCTCGAACCGAGCGCGTAGAGAATTTGTCCACCATTGAACGGAGTGCTGAAATCACTGGCCGACGTGCCGCAGCAGATCTGGTAACGTGCAAAGAACGGCGGATTGCCGCGGGTGTTTGAGAAGACCACATCAGGAATGCGGTTATAACTGATGCCGAATCCGCCGCGCAACACCAGCTTTTCGTCAAGACCAAAACGTTTGGGGCTGTAAGCAAATCCCAACCGCGGCGCGAAGTTGTTGCGGTCCGGCTTGTAAAGGGCGCCAGTAGGAACCACCTTCGAACCGGTCAATCCACCGCCTGGGCCAAAGACGAAATTGGCGACCTTGTTGTCTCTCTCCTTGAGAACATTGAAGTACTCATAACGCAAGCCAAGGTTCAGAGTTAAGTTGGGACGCATTTTCCAGTCGTTCTGCACAAACAAGCCGTAACCACCGGTAATGAAATGCCGCTGCGCGTCTGCTGGACCACCGGTGCGCGGGTCGGCATTGATTTGGTAAAAGAGCGGGGCGTCGTTGGCGTAATTGAAGAGCCCGGCAAAGGTAAACAATGGTCGGGAGCCGCCGTTGAGATTGTCGTCGTTTAGCTCGCGACGAAATTCACCACCAAACTTCCACGCGTGATTACCGGCGACTCTGCTCAGCACATCGCGAAACTCGAACGTCTTTTCCGAGAAAACACCGGGAGTGGTTTCTGCCTGGTTCGCTCCGAATCTGATTCGGTTAGATTTGAGCAAGGTTTCAATCTCGATGCGGGGAATGCCGAAGTTTGTCTCTCTTGATGATTCGATCTCATTGTAAGCGAAGCGCGTGAAATTAAAGCGTGCCTCGTTAAGTGTGTTTGCAGAAATGATGCGGTTGTAGAGAAAAGTCAAAGCCGTATTGTGAGGCGTTTGCGTAATATCAGCTTGTGGGCGAGCCGCCGCCGCGTCATCACTCTTGACGGCGTTGCCGCGAGTGAGATAAGTGCTGAACGCAATCTGATCTTTCGCGTTCGGCGTAAAATCGAAGCGCGCATTATATTGATTGGGCCGGCTACTAAGGGGTGCGGCGATGATGACTTTTTGAATGTCAGGTATGCCGTCAAGGCCGCCGCCACTAAGATTCGCGAAACTTATGTACTGCCCCAAAGCGCCCGCGGGCGAACCGACGTCGAGACCGCCTCCCACAACCTGACAAGGACCGTTTACGTCGTTACATGAAGGCGTCAGGACGCCGGCGATTCGCGGCTGGACGCCGGCTGAACCCAGGATCCGCGCCGTCAAACCGCCGGGACGAAGATTGATAATGCTTTGGCGAAATTGGGCTGTCTCAACATATTGGACGGAAGTGTTGGTCGTGTTCTCGCGCAGACCTTCGTAGGAAAAAAAGAAGAATGATTTGTTCCGGCCGCCGATGGTGGACCGGCCGCCTTCGCCGAAACGCGGCAGCGGAAGTGGACCGCCAAGACTGCCGCCAAATTGCCGAAAGAATCGCTCGACTCTTTCGGTCCTGCCCCGGCCAAAATCATTGGGATACTTGTTAAAGGCATTCAGTTTCGGACTGTCGTATTTCAGAAAAGCGCTGCCATGAAAGTCATTGGTTCCATTCTGCGAGACCACTTTGATTTGCGCACCTGAATTTCTTCCGTCCTCTGCCGAGTAACTGGCCGACGATATTTGGATCTCCTTCACCGATTCCTGGTTTGGCGTGAGGACCGCGGCGCCGCCATGAGTGAGGCTGTTCACGCTCACGCCGTCAAGCTGAAAGTTATTCGCCGAGATGCGTTGGCCGTTTGCCGAGATTTGCGGCTGATTTTCAATCTGGAAGATGGAATTATTCGAGGCGCCGGGCCCAGTGTCGGTGCCGGCATTGGGCAGTCCGGCGGAGTTGCCGTTGCCGCCGCGAGCTGAATCTCCAAAAATTCCAGGCGTCAAACGCGCCAGTTCATAAGGATCGCGTCCAACCTGCGGCAGACGCTTTATTTCCTGATCGGTAAGACCCTTAACTACATTTGCGTTCTCGGTTTCGAGTTGCGCAGTCGATTGATCGGTGACGGTGACGCTCGCAGTGACCTCACCAGTTTCGAGAACGACGTTGAGCCCCTGAATATTCTCGGCGCCAATCGAAATGTTTTCCAGGACGCTCTTCTTGTAGCCTGGCTTTTCGATCGTCAGCGTGTACTTGCCGGGCGCTAATCCGGAAATTCGGTAGAAACCTTCGCCGCTGCTGTTCACGGACTGCGCTTTTCCCGTCTCCGTGTCAGTTAGCGTGAGTTTAGCATCCGGCACCAGGGCGCCAGTGGAATCAGTGACCGTGCCTTGTATGCCGGCCTTGAATTGAGCCTGGGCCGTGGCCGTTGCCGCCAACAGAATGAGCCCGCACGTTAGAACGCGGAGCAAGCTACACGTGGTTCGTTTCATTGGAATGTCCTCCTGAGGCCGTCTGAACGTCGCAGTGACTCGTGCAATTTGAGGCCGGAAGTTCAGAGTCCAGCCTTTAGGCTGTCGAATCGGGATGCAAACTAAAGTTTGTACTCTAAACTGGATTTACTCTCCGCGGGGGAAGCAATTCAGATAAAACTACATTTGGGGAAGTTTTTTTGGGGGCGTCAAAGCACAAGCGATGTTAGGTTTAATAACACCAAAATGCGAAAACTTCAATGTATTTCGGAGGCAGACTCTGATAAGCTGAGCGCCTCGATTAGACAGATAGTTTTTATCAGGCCGGCTTTAGGTAGGACAGGCATTCCTGCCTGTCATTTGTGTGCTAACTACAAATCAAACAGACAGGAATGTCTGTCCTACAGGTAAGGAGAATGATTCAATGCGACGTTCGACACTGGTAGTTCTCTTGTTTCTTTTCGCGCTGCTTGCCGGCGCCTGCGTGTCCGGGAGCAAACAAACAAACGAGGGTGGGCCAAGGAAAGTGAAGGGCCCTAACGAGAAAATCAAGATTGGTTTCTCGATGGACACCTTAAAGGAAGAGCGTTGGCAACGAGATAAGGATCTGGTCGAGAAACATTGTAAAGAAATCGGCGCCGACCTAAACCTCCAGGTAGCCAATGGCAGCGACAGCGAACAGATCAAACAGGCCGAGAACATGCTGACGCAGGGAATTGACGTGCTGATCGTAGCGCCGCATAACGGCGACATCGCAGCCTCGATCGTCGAGGCGGCGCATCGTCAGGGTGTGCCGGTGATTTCTTACGATCGCCTGATCAAGAATTCAGACGTTGATCTTTACATCTCGCACCAGGTCGTGAAGATTGGTGAGATGCAGGCGCAGTATCTGCTGGATCACGTCAACAAGAAACCAGCCAACTTTGTCATCGTCGGCGGCTCGCCCACCGACAACAATGCCTTGCTGTTGCATCAGGGCCAGATGAATGTGCTCAAGCCGGCCGTGGATCGCGGTGACGTGAAAATCATAGCCGATGAGTACGCAAAAGAGTGGCAGGCAAGCGCCGCACTCAACATCGTCGAGAATGCTTTGACTCGCTCACACAATCAGGTTGACGCGGTGGTGGCGTCAAACGATGGCACTGCGCGCGGAGCGGTGCAGGCGCTCGAGGGCCAGGGGCTCGCCGGTAAAGTTTTAGTTTCCGGTCAGGATGCGGATCTGGCGTCGCTGAAACTGATCGTCGAAGGCAAACAAACGATGACGATTTACAAACCTATCCAGCCGCTCGCTTACGGAGCTGTAGACGCGGCGGTGAAGCTGGCGCGTGGTGAAAAGTTGGAAGCTACTGACTCCATCGACAATGGCTTCAAGAAGGTGCCGGCGATCCTGCTCGAACCGATTGCTGTCGATAGAAATAATCTCGTGAGCACGGTGGTTAAAGATGGTTACCATACGCTGGAAGAAATTTGCTCCGGTCTGCCACCCGACAAATGTCCGAAGCAGTAAGTAGTGGGCAGTGGGCCGTAAGCAGTAAGCAGTAAGCCGAAGATTTTCCATATATCATTTATCATTTTTCATCTGACATTTCCTGAACGACCACCTACTTCCGAGGTCTGTACATGGCTAATGAGAAATGAAAAATGAAAAATGATATATGGAAAATCTTTCAGAGAACTTCCAGGCAATTGAGAGGCAGGCAGTCCCAAAGACCAAAGAAGAATCACTAAGCAAATGACGGCAGCGACTGAGACATCGTTTCTAGAAATGCGAAACATCACCAAGACTTTCCCGGGCGTTCGCGCGCTTGGCGGTGTCAGCCTGGATTTACAACGTGGCGAGATTCACGCGTTGGTTGGTGAAAATGGTGCCGGCAAGTCGACCTTGATGAAGATTCTCGCCGGGGTCTATCCCCATCCGCAGTATGGCGGCGAGATCTTCATTGAAGGGAGCGCGCAGCAGTTTAGTGGCGTGCGCGACGCCGAGAAGGCGGGCATCGCAGTTATCTACCAGGAGCTATCGCTCGTCAGGGAGATGAGCGTGGGTGAAAATATTTTTCTGGGCCGGGAGCCGCGCAAGCTGGGCGTGATTCGCTGGGAAGAACTGTATCGCCGCGCGCGCGAGTTGCTAGACGATCTTCACTTGCAGATCGATCCGCACATACTCATTCGCAGCCTGGGCATTGGCCAACAGCAGTTGGTGGAAATTGCGAAGGCGCTGTCTCACGAGGCGCGGATTCTGGTGCTTGACGAGCCCACCGCGGCCCTGACCGACAGCGAGGTCGAGACGCTGTTTGTGATTCTCAATAAGCTTCGCGCGCGCGGTGTGGGCATGATCTACATCTCACATAAACTGGATGAAGTGTTCCGAATCAGCGATCGCATTACGGTTTTGCGCGACGGAAAAACTGTCGGCACCAATCTCACCAGCGAGTGGACCGAGCCACAGGTAATCGCGCGTATGGTCGGACGGGAAGTCGGCGACATCTTTCCGGTGATGGACCACGCTCGCGGCGAGGTGGTGCTTTCGGTACAAAATGTTTCGGTTGAGGATCCCGTGGTGACCGGAAAGAAACTGGTGGATAACGTCAGCTTCTCAGTCCGGCGCGGCGAAGTTTTGGGGATTGCGGGGTTGATGGGCGCCGGCCGCAGTGATTTGCTGATGGCGATATTTGGCGCCCACGCCGGTCGCGTCTCGGGCGAGATCAAGCTCGAGGGCAAGCGCATTCACATCGGCAAGCCTGCGGACGCAATCAAGCAAGGCATCGGTTTTGTTACTGAGGATCGCAAGCGTTTTGGACTCGTGTTGGACCAAACGATTCTAAAGAACATGACACTCGCCGGCTTGCGAAAAATATCGGGACGCTTTATTACCAGCATCGACGCGGAGTCAGCCGCCGGCGAACAGGCCATGAAGGACCTGCGCGTCAAAGCCAACTCCGTGTTTACGATTGCCGGTACGTTGTCTGGTGGCAACCAGCAAAAGGTTGTGCTGGCGAAATGGTTGTTGACCAACCCGCGCGTGTTATTTCTTGACGAGCCGACTCGCGGTATCGACGTGGGCGCCAAGCAGGAGATCTACGCGCAGATTAATAGGCTTGCAAAGAGCGGCCTGGCGATCGTGCTGGTGTCTTCGGAATTGCCGGAGGTGCTGGGAATGTCTGACCGGGTACTGGTGTTGCACGAAGGACGCTTAACCGGGGAGTTCACTCGCGCCAACGCCACGCCGGAAGATGTCATGGCCTGCGCCACCGGACAGATTCAGCGTGCGGCTTAGGAAAACGCGTACAGAAACGCGGCTTTGCCGCCAGATGTGCGGAATGGCTCCGCCTTTCCATTACGCGATTCATTTCCAGGGAGGCTTCGCCTCCAGAGCTTGTTCGAGGCCCAGCCTCTCAATTCATTTATCGGCACGCCGGAAAGGCAGAGCCTTTCCGCACATCAGACGGCGGAGCCGTAACCAACTTGTGAGATTGCGATGACCACACCAAACGATGGAGTAGTTGAACGCCCACCGGCAACTTCAGATCTAGCGCCGTTGCCGGAGACAGATGCGGTCACGCCGGTCACCACCATCGGAAAGTTCAAGATTCCGACCGACGTGCTTCGTGCGTACACGATGGTGTTTGCGTTAATCGCCATCTGGATCTATTTCCACTTTTCCACTGGTCACATCTTTCTTGAGTCGCGAAACTTCTCCAACCTGATGCGGCAGACGTCGGTGACCGGAGTGTTGGCAGTGGGAATGCTGATGGTCATCGTTACGGCGCAGATTGACCTCTCAGTTGGATCAGTGGTGGGACTGGCTGGAGGTATTGCCGCGATTGCACAGGGTTGGTGGGGCTATGGACTGGTTCCTTCTCTGGCCGCCGGCATCGTCGTCGCGATCGCCATCGGCGCCGTGCAAGGCTCGTTGACTGCTTACCTCAACATCCCGGCGTTTATCGTCACCCTTGGAGGTCTGCTTGCCTGGCGCGGCGTCATTCTCGGGTTAAGCGGAGGAGAAACGATCCCCCTTCGCCTCCAGAGTTTCAAAGCCATCGGACAAAATTATGTTGACACGCGCGCCGGCTGGATACTTGCCGCGCTCAGTATCGCCGCCGTTGTTTGGATGACGATCGCTCGCAATCGCGCGCGACGCCGGCACCATTTGGAAGTGCCAGGCCTTGGGTTGACGGCCGTGCGCATCGCGCTGCCCTCCGCAGTCATTCTCTGGTTCGCTTACATGATGAACAGTTATGAGGGTGTGCCCATCCCGGTCATCATCCTCATCGCTATAGCCATGGCCGGAGCATTCCTGACTCAGAACACCACCTTCGGTCGGTATCTCTATGCGATTGGTGGCAACCCTGACGCAGCTCGCCTTTCCGGCATCAACATACGCAAACATATTCTCGCGGTCTTCTGCATCATGGGCGCGCTCGCCGGCGTGGCGGCGATCATTTACACCGCGCGCGTCGGTAGCGCCTCGCCGGATGCGGGCCAGTTGCTGGAGCTCGACGCGATTGCCGCCTGCGTCATTGGCGGCACCAGCCTGATGGGCGGACGAGGAACCGTGTTTGGCGCGATTCTGGGTGCGCTGATCATGGCGAGTCTTGATAACGGCATGTCCTTAATGAGGGTTCAGCCTTATTCGCAAATGATAATCAAGGGCGCGATCCTGGTCGCCGCCGTCGGGCTCGACATGGCCGGACGCAAGCGTGGCTGATCCATCAAGTAGTTCAGAGGTCAACCTTTAGGTTGCAATGACTCGGTAAAGACAAGCTGAAGCTTGAACTCTGAACTGCTTGACCTCTTTTCGATCTGATAAGGGACGTGAGAACAAACAGAGACGTGGTATAAGACTGGCTACAAAGACGTGGGGTGCGTTCCTAAGTTTTCGAACGCAAGAGTCGGCAGGTTAAAGGCGGATCAGACGGTCGCTGGTCGAGGTTGAGCATGGCTTTCCTTTCCTGAGTTCAAGACAAAGACATAATGCTTCGTGCAATCGTCTTCGCGACAATCTCATTACTAAGCTGCACAGCTTTGTTCGGGCAGGCAACTAACAGACTTGCTCCCGGCGCGCCCGGCCTCGATGCACATTGGCCCAGCGCGGCGAAGAATGGATTCGGCACTGCAAATACTCTTGCATCAAAAGTCTGGTTTACGTTGACGGGCGGTGTGATGACCGAGGTCTATTATCCGCGGTTGGACGTCCCAAACGTTCAGATGTTGCAACTGATCATTGTTGCCGGTACCAGGGTCGAGACTGAGAGTGACGATACGATTCATCGGTTGGAATTGCTCGATCCACGCGCGCTGACATTTCGACAAACCAACACCGCTAAGCGTGCCGACTATACAATTACGAAAACTTACGTAACCGATCCACAGCGCAATACGGTCTTGATCCATATCGAGTTTGCCAGCCAAACGGCGAGCAACCTATATCTCTACTATGATCCATCGCTGAATAACAGTGGCCTGCACGACTCCGCCTGGACTGAAGACGATGTGCTTTTGTCTCAGGATGGGGATAAGGCTTCGGCTTTGATTTCCAGCTCGGGCTTTGCCGCTCAGGACGAGGTGGTCCGCGACGAGGTAAGACCGCCGCACCGAGCCGCCGATCTGAAAGTTTCTAACGGCTATCTTGGTTCCAGTGACGGCCTCACTGAGTTGAAAAGGAATCGGAGCCGCTCGGCCCTCACCTCGTATCTGCGCGCTGATTATGGAAATGTTGTCCAGGTAGCGGCATTGCAGGGCTTTCAAGATTCAAGCGGAAACACTGTGAGTCGGTGTACGCTCGCGCTGTCATTTGGAAAAACGCCAAACGAGGCGCGGCTCAATGCACGGGCTTCGTTGGCGAAGGGATTCGCCCGCGCGCGTCGTGAATACGAGGCCGGATGGCACAGTTATCAGAAATCGCTGCCGGAGGTCGAAGCAAAATACCAGCAGCAATTCAATATCTCGGCGATGGTTTTGAAAGCACTCGAAGACAAAACTTATCGTGGCGCGATGATCGCCTCGCCGTCGATTCCCTGGGGTGGTGGGCCAAACGCGAACGAGCCAACCATCAGCGGCTACCACGCGGTCTGGGCGCGCGATCTTTATCAAGTAGCGACGGCGTTCCTGGCCATGGGCGATCGCGCCGCCGCCAATCGCGGGCTTGATTATCTCTTCAAGGTGCAGCAAAAACCGGATGGCAGTTTCCCGCAAAATTCGTGGGTCGATGGTCGCCAGATTGGCGGCGGCTTGCAGCTGGATCAGGTTGCGTTGCCGCTCGTGCTTGCTTACCAGTTGCGACGCACTGACAGAACCAGTTGGCTGAAACACATCAAGCCCGCCGCGGATTTCATTCTTCGCAAAGGCCCGTACACCGAGCAGGAACGTTGGGAAGAGAAGCCGGGCTATTCACCGTCTACGATCGCCGCGGAGATTGCCGGGCTGGTTTGCGCGGCGCGAATAGCAGCGATTAATCAGGACCAGGATTCCGCCAAAGCTTATCTGCGGAAGGCGGACGAGTGGGCACAAGCTGTGGATCGTTGGACGGCAACTTCCAATGGGCCATACGCCAAGGGAAGCTACTATCTGCGCATTACGGCGAACGACGATCCGAACGACGGCGCCCGGATCGAGATCAACAGCGGCGGCGGTGTTTACGACGAACGCGAGATCGTCGATGCAGGGTTTTTGGAGTTAGTCAGACTTGGAATCAAGTCGGCCGGCGATCCCCTGGTTCGCAACTCGTTGGCCATTGTAGATAGATTGATCAGAGTGGAAACGCCGGACGGCTCCGGCTGGTATCGCTACAACCACGACGCCTATGGAGAAAGACCGGACGGCTCGGCCTACGATGGCCGCAACGGCGTCGGGCGCTTGTGGACGCTGCTCACGGGCGAGCGAGGCGAATACGATGTCGCGCGTGGAGGCCTGGCTGTTGCCCGGCGGCGACTGGATGCGATGATGGCTTTTGCAAACGACGGCTTGATGATTCCGGAGCAGGTTTGGGATCGCAGCGAAAGTCCCCGTCCCGAGTTTCGTTTTGGCGAAGGCACCGGCTCAGCGACGCCGCTGGCGTGGTCCATGGCGCAGTTTATCCGTCTCGCCATCAACCTAAAACAGGGACATAATGTTGAGACTCCTTTGCCCGTGGTGGCACGATACCTGAAAGGCGCAGCAACCAATTGACCGTTGGTGCAAAAAACAAATCCGGCTCAACTAAACCCGAGTTTGTCTTCGCGGCAGATCTCGGAGGCACTCATCTGCGTGTGGCAATGGTGGATCGAAACGGGAAGATCTACTGCCGGCAAATGCAGCCTACGCCACAAGCAGAGAAGCCAAACGAAATTGTGCACGCGCTGATCCATGCCATTCATCAATGTGAGTGTAAGGCTGCTGAACAGGGTGGCAAACTTTCCGCCGTCTCGGTAGTTGTTCCCGGGACTGTGAACGTTGCGGAAGGTGTAGTGGTCAAAGCTCCAAACGTGCCCTGTCTTGACGGCTTTCGCCTGGCGGCCGCGCTGGAGAGTGAAATCGATTGGCCGGTGATACTCGAGAATGATGCAAACGCCGCCGCGATTGGTGAGATGTGGCAAGGCGCCGGACGAGGACATCGTACGCTCATTTGCGTGACGCTTGGCACCGGCGTCGGCGGTGGCATCATTCTCGACGGCAAACTGTGGCGTGGCGCCGACGGCTCGGCGGGGGAGATCGGCCACATCGGCGTTGATCCGTTTGCCGGCGTGCCCTGTACCTGCGGCAGCCGCGGCTGTCTCGAAGTCTATGCGTCGGCGACAGCCATAGTGCGGATGACGCGCGAGGCGAGACCGCGTTATCCGAATTCGATTTTGCATAACTCTGAAGAACTGACTTCAGAGAAAGTTTATCAGGCCGGCAGGCAAGGCGACGAACTTGCAATTGAGGTCTTCCGGCGGATGGGAGTTTATCTGGGCATCGGCCTCGCCAGCCTCATCAATGTGCTGAATCCGGAGATCGTCGTCATTGGCGGCGGCTTATCAAACGGCTGGGAACTTTTCGAGAAGCACATGCATCAACAGGTTATGGAGCGTGCGTTTCCCATACCGGCGCGGCGCGTGAAGATCGTGCGCGCTCAATGTGGCGACGATGCGGGTTTGCTTGGCGCCGCGCGGTTGGCGTTTACAGACTCGCCTTGATAACTTTTCATAGAAGAGCCTTGGTGGTCGCACTGGAGCGCTGTAGGCGCGGCAGCCTTTGTTTAGAGGCGGGCATTGCCCGCCGGCTCAAGTTGGGGATCACGAAAATTGGTGGCGATGGTTGAACCGGCGGGCAATGCCCGCCTCTAAACGGTGCTAATTTTGGGTCAAAACGGACGGACAAGTCCGCTCTCTAAACGGTTTGTTTGTGGACGGAACTTTGATTCACACGAACAGAGTTTTAATAATTCTCCTGTGCCTGCTTGGTGTTGGCTTAACAGCGCCGGCGCAGGACATCACGAAGCTGGAGAAGATTGGGCCGGTTGTTAGTTTTACAAAATCCGAGCAAGCCGTTGTCTTTAACTGCCACGACAATTCCCAGGTTCGGGTCACAATTCTCGCGCCCGATCTCGTGCGCATACGCGCATCCTTCGCTAAGTCCATTCCTGCAAAAGATCATTCATGGGCGATAGCCAAAACTGATTGGACCACGCCGCGCTGGAGTTTGTCCGAGAGTCCTGAATCAATCGTAATCATGACCGACGAGCTCGAAGTCGTGGTGCATCGCTCGCCACTGCTCATCGAATTTCGCGACGCCAAATCCCATACCATTATCAACGCTGACCAGCAGCCGATGGCCTACGATGCCAAAGGCTTGTTGAAGGAAATGATGTTTGATCCGCAGGCCGGAACTTTTGTGGCGGCGGCGAAGAAGTTTGGTTTCGACGAACATTTCTACGGGCTCGGCGAGAAAGCAGCGCGCCTCGATAAGCGGCGCGGCTCGTTTGTTAACTGGAATTCCGACACCCCCGGATACACTGAAGGAAAAGATCCAATCTACCAAACTGTGCCGTTTTATACCGGGCTGCGAAAAGGCAACGCCTATGGCATCTTTTTCGACAACAGCTATCGCAGCTATTTTGATTTCGCGAAGTCGTCGCAGCAGCGCGTTTGGTTTGGCGCCGAGGGCGGCGAGATGAATTACTATTTTTTCTACGGACCTTCGCTAAAGAAGATTCTCAATCGCTATGCGGACCTGACGGGCCACATGCCGTTGCCGCCGCTTTGGGCGCTTGGCAATCAACAGAGTCGCTGGAGTTATTATCCGGAGACGATGGTCGAGGAAGTTGTGAGCGAGTATCGCAAACGCGATCTGCCGCTTGATGTCGTTCATCTCGATATCGATTACATGCAGCAGTATCGCGTGTTCACCTGGGACGGCGAGCGTTTTCCGAATCCTAAGGCGCTGAGCGAGAAACTCGCGAAGCAGGGAGTGAAGCTCGTCACGATCGTTGATCCCGGAGTCAAATATCAGCCAGTTTCAAAGAGTGCCGCCCAGATCACTTCTGTAACGCCGGAGCTAGAGCCACAACAGCAGCGCTACTACGTTTTCGATGCCGGCCTGGAAAAGAATTACTTTCAGCGGCGGGTGAATGGTGACTTGTTCATTCCCAAAGTTTGGCCTGGCGAGAGCGTCTTCGTTGACTACACGCTGCCGGCGGCGCGCGAGTGGTGGGGCAGTCTGCATCGTGCCTACACCGACAATGGCGTGGCGGGAATCTGGAACGACATGAACGAGCCGTCTGACTTCGTCGATCAAACCGGCAAGAACCAGATCGACGTAGTCAGTTACGACGAAGGCGAGAAATCAACTCACGCTAAGAATCGCAACGTGTTTGCGCTCTTGATGGCTCGCGCAACCTACGAGGGACTCCAGCGGCTGCGACCGAACCAGCGGCCTTACGTGATCACGCGCGCCGCTTACGCCGGCATCCAGAGATATTCGACCATGTGGACCGGCGATACCAATAGCACCTGGGACGCGCTCGCGCTGAACATTCCGATGTTCACCACGTTGGGTTTGTCCGGCGAGCCTTTTGTCGGCAGCGACGTCGGCGGCTTCATGGGTCGCGGCAATGGCGAACTGCTGGTCCGTGCCTATCAAATAAGTTTCCTGGCGCCTTTTTGCCGCAACCACAAAGTGATCGACGGCTACGATCAGGAACCCTGGCGTTTCGGGAAATACTACGAAGACATTATCCGCAAGTATCTGAAGTTGCGATACCAGTTGCTGCCTTTTCTCTACACTACATTGGAAGGGGCGCACGAAACCGGCACGCCGCTGTTTCGCCCGTTGCTGCTCAACCATCAGAACGATGCGAACACCTACAATCTTGATGACGAGTTCATGATCGGCGACGATGTGCTGGTGGCGCCGGTAGTCAAACCCGATGTCACGCGGCGTTTGGTTTATCTGCCAAACGGCACGTGGTATGACTACTGGACCAACAAGAAATACGACGGTGGAACAATGATCTCCGTCGATGCGCCACTCGAGACTGTGCCGATGTTCGTACGAGCCGGAGCGATTATTCCGACAGGCCCGGAGCTAAACTACGTCGGCGAAAAGCCCATGGATCCGATCACTTTCAATATTTATCCGGATGACAAGGGCTCGGCCGCAGTGACGTTGTACGAAGACGATGGCGTCAGTCCGGCGTACAAGCAGGACGGTTTTCGCCGGACGAGCATATATGCAAGGCGTGTGGGCGCCGGGTATGTTGTGACTACCAGCGCGCCGGCGGGTCGGTATCAACCAGCCGCGCGCCGCTTGAGTTTCGTTGTCAAATCAGCCGGCCGCGCTGCGCGCGTTGTGACCGTTGCGGATGACGGAAACGCACAGACGATTAGGATCAACTAGGACTTTTGCAGAACCTTTGAATAGAGGATTGGATTTTCATGACCTGGATCAAAACAGTTTCGCCTGAGGATGATGAGAAGCTGCGAAGCGCGATTGAAGCGCAGCGTGAGCTTTATCCAAAAGAATATGCCGAGCCAATTCATCCTACTCCTGATGGACAAACCTCCGGTATTGTCGCTTCTCACAGCTTAATACCCGACGCGTTGCATCACGCGTTTTCGACCTTCGGCGTCTTGATGTCACCCGATCTGCCGCTAACCAGACGGCAGCACGAGCTGATCACAACTGTGGTCTCAGTCTCCAACCGTTGTCATTATTGAATCGAATCGCACGCAGAGTTTCTGCGTCGAGTGACATTGGATGAAGAACTGGTGAAGGCGTTGCAGGACGACTACCGTACGGCTCCTATCTCCGAGCAGGATCGGGCGATGCTCGATTACGTGTCGCAACTCACGCGGGACGCCACCGGCATCGGCCGGCAACATCACGAGCGCCTGCGGGCGGTCGGCTTCGATGACCGGGGCATCCTCCAGATCACACTGCTTGCTTCGTGGTTCAACTACATCAATCGTGTGGCTGATGCGCTGGGGGTGGGAAGAGATTGAGCGCCGTTGGCAGAAGCCCGACCATAAGGGAGGGCTCATTTTTGAGATCGAGCCCTCCCTTATGGTCGGGCTTCCGCCACTGATCTTTGTCGTTCTCGCGCCACTCTCAAGAACGCTCGCGCCGCATGCGACAGCGTGGCGCCCTTTCGATAAACCAAATACAGGCGCCGCTCCAACTTCATTTCGCGCACGGTGAGGGCCGCGACCTGGCCGCGCGCGATTTCTGCCTGGGCCGTCAAACGCGGCACCAGCGCCACGCCCATCCCGCCCTCCACGAACCTTTTGATCGCTTCGAGCGTTGGCATCTCCAACGAAATGTTCAGCGGCGTGCGATATTTTTCAAAAGTTCGCACCACTTTTTCTCGATAAGGCGAGGGAACGTTGTGGGCGATGAATGATTCAGCACCCAGGTCGCGCACGGAAACGATCTGCTGCGCTGCCAGCGGATGATTGACGGGAACGATCAGAGCGAGCTCATCTGTCAAGACGGCCACAGAAGCAATCGCCGGATCGTTCGGCTTGAAGGAAACTATTCCGATCTCCGTTTCGCGCGCCAGAATTTCTGACGAAATGCGACTGGCCAAACTTCGTTTCACCTCAATCTTGATGTGTGGATGGCGTGCACGAAACACCGGCAGGAGAGGCAACAAGTACATCACCGTATATTCGTTGGCGCTGAGGCTGAGTTTGCCGCGATGAAGACCCTTCAATTCTTTGATCGCCGCATGGGCGCTGTGCCGCAGATTCAGCATCTGTTGCGCCAGACCAAAGAGCACGCGCCCGGCGGCAGTCATCGTTCCGTCTTTCGATGAGCGGTCGAAGAGGGACTCGCCGATCTCTGTTTCCAGACGGCGAATGGCCTGGCTGATTGCCGGCTGCGTTCGGTGAAGCCGTTCGGCGGCCCGGGAGAAACTCTTTTCCTGCGCCACTGCGACGAGCACTTCGAGCTGGTTTATGTCCAATGGAGGGCCTCCTTTTTAGCCCAAACTGTCAGTTTGCGCATGACTTCCCCGCGGCAGCTCACCCGCCACTCGCAAACTAACCGGGGTCCCCCGCGCGGGCAGCCCGCGTGGGGTGCTAGCAGTTTGCGTTGCGCAAGTTCAGCTTATCTAAACCAAATCTCTGGTTATGGTATCACGACACGTTATCTTGTCATAGAAATTATAACTTTGACTATTGGCACGCTAGTCCCTAGCATGCAGGCTTTGCTGGGAGGTTTCCGAAATGGCTAAAGAGCGAATAGCAGTCTTTGACACCACGCTGCGCGATGGCGAGCAGTCACCCGGCTGCTCGATGAATCTCGCGGAAAAGGTTCGCATGGCGCGGCAATTGGAAAGTCTCGGGGTCGACATTATCGAAGCCGGTTTTCCGATTGCTTCCGAGGGAGATTTCGCGGCTGTCAGCGCCGTGGCGGCGGAATGTCGCAACGTGACCGTAGCAGCTCTTTGCCGTACGTCGGAACAGGACGTCTTGAGAGCCGCCGCAGCGTTGGAACACGCTGCCCATCCGCGGATTCATACGTTTGTCGCCACGTCCGATCTTCATCTTGAGTACAAACTTAAGAAGAGCCGGGCGGAGGTGATCGAAATGACGCGGCAGGCGGTGACACTGGCGCGCGAGTGTGCCGAAGAAGTTGAATTCTCCGCCGAGGACGCCACCCGAAGCGACGTCGATTATTTGTGCGAAGTGTTTGCCACCGCCATCGAGGCGGGCGCGACGATCATCAATGTTCCCGACACGGTTGGCTACACGATGCCGGTAGAGTTTTCGCGGCTGGTGCGCAGGGTTCGTGAGGAAGTTGTTGGCGAACGCAACGTCACCATCAGCGTACACTGTCATGACGATCTGGGCCTGGCTGTTGCTAATAGTCTGGCTGCTATTGAAGCAGGCGCACGCCAGGTCGAATGTACGATCAATGGAATTGGTGAACGCGCCGGCAATGCGTCGCTCGAAGAAATTGCGATGGCGCTGAAGGTGCGCGCCGATCGGCTGCCGTATGAGACGGCCATCCAGACTGAGCAGCTCTATCCGACGAGTCAACTGCTGTCGTCGATCATTGGCTGCCCGGTGCAACCAAACAAGGCGATCGTGGGCCGCAACGCTTTTGCTCACGAGGCCGGGATACATCAACACGGTGTGATCAGCAATCCACTCTGTTACGAGATCATGACACCGGAATCGGTGGGTGTGCCCGCAAACAACCTCGTGTTAGGCAAGCATTCGGGACGGCATGCGCTGGCTCTTCGCTACGAGGATCTGGGTTATTCCATGCAACCGGAAGAGGTGGACATCGTCTACGCGCGTTTCACCGCACTCGCTGATCGCAAGAAGCGTATCTACGATCAGGATTTGATCGCGCTGCTTCAGGTTGGCGCAGAAGGCGGCGAGAGAATCGCCGCTGAACGAGCGACCGTGGCCGGAAAATGGGCGCAGGCCTCTGCTGGTTTCTAAACATGGGCCGCTCGGTTTTACATTCAAACTAATTTCAACTCGGTGTGTAATTCGGGGAAGCAGGCTGGCGAGGTGACAATCACCGGTCGGCTGCGGCTCCCGGTTCTGACTTCGATGAAACTAAAGATCACGATACTTGAAGGCGATGGCATCGGTCCCGAGGTAACGTGCGAGGCCGTCAGAGTGTTGCGCGCGATTGCCACGCTTCACGGTCACGAATTCACTTTCGAGTCGAAACTGATCGGGGGCGCGGCCATCAGACAGGCCGGCTCGCCCCTGCCGACAGCCACTTTGGACGAATGTTTGGCCGGCGATGCGGTGTTGCTTGGCGCCGTAGGTTCGCCGGAATTCGATTCGCTGCCACCGTCTGAACGACCGGAAGCAGGATTGTTACTGCTGCGTCGCGCGCTTGGTGGTTATGCGAATCTGCGCCCGGCAATCTCTTACGATGCCATTGCAGCAGCGTCTCCCCTGCGTCCTGAGATTGCCGCCGGCGCGAATATTCTTATCGTTCGCGAGTTGCTTGGCGGACTCTACTTCGGCGAGCCGCGCGGCACCTGGGGCGAAAACGGAAATTCAGTCGCGGTCAACACGATGAGTTATTCGGTTGCCGAGGTCGAGCGGGTCGCGCGCGTGGCGTTTGCCGCCGCGCTAAAACGAAGTCAAAAAGTTACGTCGGTTGATAAAGCGAACGTGCTGGAGACTTCACAACTTTGGCGCGCGACGGTTTCGCGAATCAGTAAAGACTACCCCGAAGTAACACTCGAGCATCTTTACGTCGATGCGTGTGCGATGCATTTGATTACTAATCCGCGGGGCTTCGACGTGTTGCTAACTGAAAATCTCTTTGGCGATATTCTTTCCGACGAGGCGGCGGTCATTACCGGATCGCTCGGCATGTTGGCCTCGGCTACGATTGGCGGCGACGTCGGTCTCTACGAGCCGGTGCATGGTTCAGCGCCTGACATTGCCGGACGCGGCAGTGCCAATCCATTTGGCGCGATCGCTTCGGCGGCGATGCTGTTGCGTTACAGCGGCGGGCTCGAGCGAGAAGCGGATGACATTGAGGAAGCGATCCGATTGGTGCTTAACGCCGGTTATCGTACCCGCGACATCAGTTCAGGTGGCGGTTACGTGGCGACAACCTCAGAAATCGGTGAACTCGTCGCGGAGGCGGTTGCCGAGATCGCCGATGTGCGACACGCTTATCACGCGGTTTAACCCCCAGCACCAGCCACCCAGATGCACGTAATATCTCTAATCTGAAATTCTCTCCCGCCTCAAGAAATCGAACCCGTTTAGAGAGGGGACTTGTCCCCGGCGTGCCGGCGACACAAGTGCCGCTTCTAAACGGCGGAGCCTGTGTTAGGCGATGCAAGGCAATTGGCATGAAGCGCGCAGGGCACAATTCTGTAATCGCCTTGATGGTTTCAGAGACAAGATGTATAAGGCGCGTAATCGGGTGACTGGCTGAATGCCACACCCCGGTACAGCTGATTGAGCTTGCTCTTAGCTGTGCTTAGAGAGCGGCGACGGAGTGAGGACGTCGCCGCTCTGATTATTTCGTCCTCCCATCTGGCGACCCTCTACTCTCGCAGCCTATAATGCGCCGCACAGTTCATAAGGAGAAGAAGGCAATCATGACCACTCAAGCAACCGGAACGTTTGACGTAAAGTTGACGCCGCAAGCAGCAGACGACAAATCCGCGAATGCAGACGTCGGCAGGTTCGCGCTCGACAAACAGTTCCACGGCGATCTCGAAGGGACCAGCAAAGGTGAAATGCTCGCGGTCAGCACCGCCGTGCCGGGCTCGGCTGGTTATGTTGCGATGGAACAGGTCGCGGGAACGCTCAATGGCCGCAGCGGGTCCTTTGCTCTTCAGCACACCGGCACTATGAAGCGGGGCAAACCACAACTAAGTGTTACCGTCGTTCCCGACTCGGGCACCGGTGACCTTGTTGGTTTAGTCGGCAAGATGGAAATCATAATCGCAGAAGATGGGAAACACTCTTACGAATTTGACTATACGCTCGCTGAAACGCAGTGAGGCTGATGGTAGAATCCGGCGCACGTGATGTGATGCCGTTTCCGGTCCGATTCGCATGGGCAGTGATGTTTCTTGAAGCTAAGGGAGCAATACGATGACGGAAAATGAGGAACGTAAGGAGCCGGACCTCGTTCAGCCCGATGCGGACGAGCTTGAAACGGAGATAGACGAGAACCTGGCGGAAACATTCCCCGCCAGCGACGCGCCATCATGGACGCTAGGCACCGATCATCGCGTGGAATCAAAACGTGATGCCGAGGAGACTGAGGAGTGAGCGCAGCGAAATTGATTTCTGTGAATGTCGGGTTGCCGCGCGAGGTGGATTGGGATCGTAAGAAAGTTATGACCGGCATCTTCAAGGAACCGGTTGACGCCGCCGTCATGCTCCGAACTCTAAATCTCGATGGTGACCGGCAGGCGGATTTGTCAGTACACGGCGGCGTCAGCAAAGCAGTATATGCATACCCTGCCGCGCATTATGAGTATTGGAAAAAAGAACTGCCTGAGATGCAGTTGCCCTATGGTATGTTTGGGGAAAACTTTACTACTCAGGGACTGTCGGAAGAGACCGTTAACGTTGGTGATCGCTTTCGGGTTGGCGAAGCAGAGTTAACGGCAACCGAGCCACGATTGCCCTGTTACAAACTGGGCATCAAATTCGGACGTGCTGATATTCTCAGGAAGTTTTTAGCGAGCCGGCGGACCGGATTCTACTTTGCGGTAGTGAAAGAGGGGCAGGTTAAAGTTGGGGACCCAATCGAACTGCTCAGCAAGGATGCGAACAATATAACGATTGCTGAAATCACGCGGCTGTATGCCTTTGAGAAGAACGATCTGGAAATGTTGCGGCGGGTGGCAAAGCTCAAAGCTCTGTCCGCAAGCTGGCGCGACTACTTCCAGCATCACCTTGAAAAACTGACTCAGTGAGACAAAACCAGGGAAGGCTCATTACATGATGTCTACTAAATGGATCGTTCGTTGCTTCTGCGTAATAGCAGTAATGTCGTTGATGAATTGCAAAGTTGGAAACAAGAATTCCCAACCGGCAACCGGACCTGGGAATACTCCAGCCGACAGCGCCGAAACTGGAGTGGAAAAGATCAAGCCAGCTCCCGGCACCGGCAATGTGCAGGGAAAGGTTTTCTTCAACGGCAAACCGGTTGAGAATATCGAAGTCAAGTTATGTGAAACCTTCAACCAATATTTCGGCGGCTGCGGCGGAAAAACTTACACCGCGCGAACGGACAAAGATGGCGAGTACGTTATCACTAACGTGCCACCAAAAGTATACGAAGGTTTGTTGGCGCGTGTGTTCGACACTGACTCCTTCGTCTTCGCTACTGCGGGGATCGCGGGAATCAGTTCCAACAAATACGAGATCGTTTCGGATAAGACTCTGTTCGTGTCGCCGACGCATCTCTTCAAGGGAGACCTGAAGCTGCTTAATCCCAAAGCGGGAGCGAAGGTCAGCGCGCAAAACCTGGAGTTGAAATGGGAGCCATACCCGGACGCGGCCTATTACAAATTCAGCATCTATCCCGAAGAGGCGAGCGTGACATCTCCTTACGTCAACGAACGACTTGAAGGCACCTCGTTCGCCATCGATAAGCCGCTCGAGAAGGGTACCTATCGCTGGCAAGTTAACGCTTACAACAGCCAGGATCGCAAGCTCGCAGAGAGCAGCAACGAAATCAAGTTCACAATCAATTGACGCCTTGCGTTAATTTGACGCCTTCCATGTTTAGAGAGAGCACTCGTGCCCGGCGGCGGACAAGTCCGCCTGCTAACCGGCCAGCGAAACCTTCCATCGCAAATGGTCCTTAATCTATTGCTACTATCCCCGGCGGGGTGTATATAAGCAGTAGTTGCCGCAAGCCAAAATGTCGGGCGTTTGGACCCGCTTCTCAATCACAGCAAGAGATTTCCTCCCGGCACTCGGGGATGTGTGCATGAGTTCGATCAAACAAGTAGGGATTAACGAAACCAAACTGCCCAGCGGAAGCTCCGATGTTTTCCCGCGAACGTCCTCCGATTCCAATTACTTAATTTACTTTCTGAAACTGGCCGTCGTTGCCGCAGTCTATTTTGGCGCCGCGAAGTTGGGGCTGTCCCTGGCTTTCATCAACGCCAACGTCTCGCCGGTTTGGCCGCCCACGGGCGTAGCCATCGCGGCCGTCTTTTTGTTGGGCTACAGGATCTGGCCGGCGATTCTTCTCGGAGCGTTGCTGGCGAATCTGTTAACTCCGGTGCCGGTTGAGACAGCCGTTGGCATTGCGATTGGCAACACGCTGGAGGCGCTGACGGCCGGACTCCTGCTGCGCTTCCTGGATTTTCACAAGTCGTTTGATCGCGCCCGGGACGTTTTCAAGTTTACGCTGGCTGCATTTCTCTGCACGATGGTAAGCGCCAGCATCGGCACGCTTAGTTTGTGTCTGGGCCAGGCGGCGAGCTGGCAAGATTTTGGTTCGCTCTGGTTGACGTGGTGGCTCGGCGATACGGTCGGAGCTTTGGTGGTGGCGCCGCTGCTGCTGACCTGGGGCATTGAATCTCGCCCGTGGTCCACCAGGAAATATGTTGAAGCGGCGCTGCTGCTGACGTTATTGGCCGTCTCGTCAACAGCGACCTTCGCTGGGCCGGCGCCGATTCCGCTGAAATTCTATCCGCTTTCGCGGTTGATTGTGCCGTTCTTCCTGTGGGCCGCCTTCCGCCTGGGCCAACGCGGGGTAACTCTGGCGACCGTGATGATATCGTTGTTCGCCATTTGGGGGACGACTCGTGGAGTCGGTCCCTTCGTCGGCAGAACGCTCAACGACTCACTCCTGATCTTGCAGGTATTTCTCGGCTCCAACGTCGTGATGTTTATGTTTCTCGCGGCCACCGTCGAAGAGCGACGACAGGTGACGGCCACCCTGCACGAAAGCGAACGCCGTCTGGCCGCCAAGCTCGCCGTCACGCGAATCCTCGCCGAGTCGCCTGACCTGGCTGACGCGACCTTGTGCATCCTGAAGACCATCGGCAATTCGCTAGACTGGCAAGTGGGCGACATGTGGACTCCCGACGAGCGGGCGAACGTCTTGCGTTGTTTGAATGTCTGGCACGCTCCGGCAGCGAAAGTGCAGAAGTTTAAGGCCGTGACGGAAGTGGCAGCGTTTGCACCGGAAGTTGGTTTGCCGGGGCGAGTGTGGGCGACGCTGAAACCGGTTTGGATTTCCGATCTAAGCAAGGATGAAAACTTCCCGCGCGCACCTTTCGCGATTGAGGACGGGCTTCACTCCGCCTTCGCTTTTCCTATTCTGTTTGGCGAGAAATTTCTCGGTGTGATGGAGTTTTTCAGTTCAGAGATTCGCCGGCCGGATAATGCTCTGATGGTGATGTTCGGCAGCGTCGGCAATCAGATTGGACAATTCATCATACGCAAGCGGGCTGAGGAAGAACGCGAGCAATTGCTGACCCGCGAGCACGCCGCGCGCGCGGAAGCTGAAGCCGCCAATCGAACCAAAGACGAGTTTCTTGCGATTGTGTCGCACGAACTGCGCACGCCGCTGAATGCCATAGTCGGTTGGACCAACCTGCTTCGTGGCGGCGAGCTTGATGAAACAATGTCAACTCGCGCGATTGAGATCATCGATCGCAACGCCCGGGCCCAGACCCAAATAATTGAAGACATCCTCGACATCTCTCGGATCGTTTCGGGAAATTTGCGCCTCGATCCGCGGCCAGTCCAATTGGATCAGGTAATCAACACGGCGATTGACTCAGTGCGCCCGGCTGCCGTTGCCAAGCAAATCGAGATTGTCGTGGCGCTCGATGCAAACACCAGCCCCGTCTCGGGCGACCCCGATCGTTTGCAGCAGATCGTTTGGAACATACTCTCCAATGCGGTGAAGTTCACTCCGCCCGCGGGACAAATCAACGTTAGTCTGACTGGCGGCCTGTCGCACAATGAGATTGTTGTTAACGATACCGGCGAGGGCATACGCGCAGAATTCCTGCCCCACGTGTTCGATCCGTTTCGCCAGGCAGACAGCTCAAAGACAAGAAGGCATGGCGGTTTGGGCCTGGGTCTGGCGATTGTGCATCGCCTGGTTGAGCTACATGGCGGCCAGGTCTCGGCCGCGAGCGATGGCGAGGGAGATGGAACGACGTTTACCTTAACTTTTCCGTGCCTGGGCATTGAGACAGAAAGAGGCCTGCGACAGCCGGGCGAATCTTTGCCTGCCCGCAACCACGAGTTGAGCGGCGCGCGCATACTGGTAGTTGAAGACGATGCTGACTCGCGAGAAATGCTTGAGGTGGTCCTTCGTTCACAGGGAGCAGGAGTGGTTTCAGTCGGCTCAGTGCGCGAGGCTCTGCAGGTTTTGAATGCTAATGGGTGGCAACCGGATGTGCTCGTGTCAGACCTGGGAATGCCGGAAGAAGATGGCTACGACTTGATCAGGGAACTGAGATCGCGGGCGACGGCGGAGGGCGGTGAACTTCCAGCAATAGCAATCACCGGATACGCCAGCAAAGAAGATGCCGAACGCGCTCTGGAAGCCGGCTATCAAATGCAACTGACAAAACCAGTGAACTGGAACGAATTGATAAAGTCTATCTTAACGCTTAGCCGGAACGGGCGTTGATGGTTAAGCCTGCTGGAGCCGATGGTACTGCGCGGTTAACTGCGCGGGGAGAGTAAGAGGTAGCCGGAATTATTAAGCGAAGTCGCTTGGTATTAAGCCGAGCCGTAAAGACTGCTCCTACTGATCAAGTCAGAATTGCTTGGCGAGATAGTGTGACGATCGGATTACAACGGGAGCTGAGCTAACGCAGCTCTGGTCGCTTTCTGCGCGGCTTCAATTTCCTTTGTTTTTGCTTCGCTGGTTTTGGAGAAGTCGCCGTAAGAGGTTCGGATTTGAGTGGCTGTCACGCTGCCTTTGCCCGTTTTTGTCGCGAGTTGATTGCCGTCCCGCATTCGTACGAGCGAAATCGTGAGCGTTACATCCATGCGAGAGTTCTTCACGCTAGCCCATGGACTGCTAATCAAAGTATTGGCTCCCTGCCAACCTGAAACGGTTGCTTTGCACACTACCGCATAATCGGCGTCCGCTCTTCGAGATGAGTTACGATATTGTTCAAAAGATGTTGGACCTTCACCCGTGAATTCGATGAGATTGTATCCTTTCGAGGAGAAAGAGTTTTCGACTTCTGGCCGAATCCCCTGATCGAGATTCTCACTCGCGTTTTGTGTTCCTAGGAAAACTAACCTCCGCTGGTGAACCGTCACAATGGCTGTGTCGCGTGAAGTAGTATTGCCATCTGTAGCTGTTATTTCAAATCTCGTCGTCTCGTTCAATGGAATCTCAACCGAGCCATTAGGCTCAACTGTTTTTGATTCTACGCCCCCCAGTCCGGTAATTGTGACTTTGCTCGCATTCCTGCTGTTCCACGTAATCTTGGCATACGCGCCCAGCTCGACATCCGAAGGCTCCGCCGAAATGTGGACACTAACATCCGGAATGCGGGCGATAACGGTCACGCTTTTGCTGACTATGCCAGCTCTATTCTTAGCCTCAATCTTGAATGTTTTCGTTTTGTTCAAATTAACAGAATGCGACCCCGATGCGTCCACTGGAATAGGACCAGACTCGATTCCGAAGATTAGAATCCTATCGGCATCGCTCGTTTGCCACCTTAAAGTGGCCTCCTCTCCACTCAAAACGTTCGAGGGCTCAGACCAGAAGCTTATGGACGGCGGCGAAAGGATGGTAACGGTCTTGCTGCTTACTTCTGTGCCAAGCCACGGAAGGTTCAAGCTCCTCAACCAGCGGATTGAAGCAACAATCCTAAAAGTCGTTTCTTGGGTTATCACAACTGTTTTTTGGTCAGTCCTCGCAACGTGTTCCGGCTGGGGGTTTGTCCCTATGAATTCAACAATGTCTGCGTCTTTTACATCCCAAGATACGCGGACTTTTCCACCAGAAACGACTTTGGGCGAATCCACAGCGAGTGTGATGGTGGGTTTTGTGGCGACGACGCCCATTAACACCACAATGACTGTACCTATCAAAGTCGCGGTGACACCCACGATAAGCGCAATCAAGGTCTCCTTCTTCATACTACCTACTTTCAATAGAGACGAGCTTGCATAGTCTTAAACGAAAGGTACTTGCAAGGCTGGCACTTATATATGCAGCTATATGCAGCGGGCATTAGAGGACCAGCCCAATAGGCGTGCGAGGTGACAGAACGATATGCTAAAGTCGGCCAGTCAACCGTTAGTTGCTAATCTCGGCAGGGTCACACCGTTCCCATCGATCGGCCGGTCCGAGCAAGTGGACTTGGCACGCGGCATCAGTAGCAACTACGCGTGCATGAACTGTTGCCCTGATTCATTTGCCAATGGGTGGGTTGATCCAGGCGCGGTACAAGGCTTTGTGGGGGACACAACCCAATTCAACGGGTTCGAACAGACTAGGAACTGCTACGGTTCCCTCAATGCACCGTTTAACCCGTGGCCATCATGGGACAGTTCCAACTGGAATGTGGCGTCCTGCGATGGGTCGGGGATGGCAACAGCGGAGGGGCTCGGCACCGCGAATATACAAGCTAGGTGGCTTACGTATGAGTGGGGCAGTTTTGAGTCGGGCAATCCCAACGAATGCTACGAGCGCCCGCTCGATATCTTGGCTGAGGCGATCTGCGATGTCCTAGCGTCACCTGTGACGTTCACAACAGCCACATTGGGGAACAAGACCACCAGCTTCGATGGTGGCCTTCCACGTCCGTCCGTCACATTCAGCGGAAGCAACGTCGGGCTCAACATTTGCGGTAACCTTGGTGCTCGCTTCTTACTGACGGTGAAATTCACACTTCCAGACGAGGCTGTGGCACTTTCAGATAGCCGTAGTCGGGCAAGGGGCTTTGGCGGCACTAATGATGCCGATTTTGGGGTTGACTGGTTTCGATTTGAAAACGTCGATCTCACTTCAACACCAAAGAAGGCGGAGATGCTGATTCAGGCTTTTACCCGGAGTTCATTGCCCACTGAGCCACCTTTTAATACGATTCAAGTCTCTGTAGCTGGCGATTACCCGGCCGGGACTTTCAGGGGTGAAGCAAGCGTAAAGATCAACTGTCCATAACTGCCGTCGGAAGGAGTTAGACAATGCGATCCGTCATAAGTATTCTAGTTGTGGTCTGGCTGTGTGGATTGTGCATAACAAACGGACAGCAAGGCGACTCGCAAAAGGAGAGGTATGTAGTTTTACCTGCGGATCAGGGATTACTTGCCATAGCTTACCAACCAGATTGTCCGCTTCAGTTTGAAAACGCGAAACTCCTGCGTAAAGTAAACGGCCCCTGGGCTCAAACCTTCAGCCTTACAAATCGGGGCACGAAGGCAATTAGAGCCTTTAGCATTGGCACTTCCACCGGCAGTGAGTGGACCTGGGAAGCAATCGATCCAGACCATTACATCGTGCCGCAACAGACGGTCCCTGATCGTGAGCGTCTCAAGGTTGAAACGCTTCCGCTAACGGATGAGTTGAGGGATAGCTTGAATATCCGCGGGCGAATGAAAGGAGTAGTGGTGTTAATGGTCGCCCGCGTGAAATACGCGGATGGCACTACCTACGATGCACAATCAGCCTTCACAGCGATGCAGGAATACTTCGAAGAAGTCTATTTAAGAATGGACAATGAAAAACCGAAAGCCGGGGCGAACAAACTCACGCCCTGAGCCAGAGCGATCTCCCATAAGAAGCCGGTTGTTGACTCTATCATAGACATGTAGTTTTTCAGTGATTCCCATCCCGGTACTGCGGGGGTAAGTGCGTGTAAGAGTGCGAAGTCGCCGGAATTATTTTACATTTTCGATGTTAGCACCTGAGAATGGATTAGCGCTTGCCCTATCAGGATCGTGTTCCCTCATTTGATCAGATCGTCGATAGTTGAGCCGGGCTGAACTTCGAGCGGCTCAAAACCGCGGCGGAAGATGCGCGCGTTGGTCCTCCCCTGCAACAAGTGAACACCCTGCTCCACGCGAATCATGCATCCTTCGCGTAATCCCACCACCGGCGTTTCGTTCTCTTCCAGATACTGCTTGAGTCGCTCCTCTCGAGTCTCGCCCATGTGGGTAGAGTTGGGATCGGGATCCAGATAGTGGGCATTAATCTGAAAACTGATGAGCCCGAGAGAATCGAACGACTGAGGTTGCACGATCGGCATGTCGTTCGTCGTCTTGATCGTGGGTGCGGCCACCACGGCGCCGGCGCTTGACCCAATGTAAAGGATGCCTTCCGCAACGCGCCTGCGTATTGGCAGCAACAGATCAGCCTGGTAAAGATTGTGCAAGAGTCTGAACGTGTTGCCGCCGCCGATGAAAATTGCTTCCGCCGAGGCAATGGCAGCCTTCGCATCCGGCGCTTCATGAATCGAGTCAAGCCCATAACCCATCCGCTCAAAACGCTCGCGCGCCTGGGCGGCGTAAGCGTCCCGATCATGGAGAGCGAAAGGAATGAAAAGCACGCGTTTGACTGGACCAAGCGCGTCGCGAAGTTCCGCTTCGGCATGATCCAGGTAGCCACTGCCGTGCAGCGTTGAATTGCTAATCAAGAGCAGGCGTTGCAACTGACTCGGCATTATTCACTCCTTACTAATGCGAAACCACTGCAACAATGGTGAAGCATCCCTGCTTTGAACTCAAGGGGCACGCGATTCGCGTTTTGTCATACACATACTGTGCTCTTACAAATTGTTGTAAGAGATTCGTACAAGTCTAAGTTGTTTTGTCTGCTTTCTAAGCAGCCAGGCAAGGCGGCTTGCGAAAAGAAACAAGGGAGGTAATTATGCCGAGAGGTGACAAGTCGAAATACACCGACAAACAAAAGCGGAAGGCTGAGCACATCGAAGAAGGTTACAAAGAGCGCGGCGTTTCTGAGGAAGAGGCTGAACGGCGCGCGTGGGCAACCGTGAACGCCATGCACCATGGCGGTGAAAAACCCGGCGGCGGCGGCTACGGCAAACCCGTGAACAAAGAACCGGCGCGCAAAGGCGGCCGTAAGGGCGGTAGTCATTGACAGTTGCTCTTGCTGGGACCGCGGGCGTCTCGCCCGCTTTCGTTGAATGCCACTTTGTCAGACTTGGCGATTCAATGTTGACTTGAATGACCCCGTTGCTTGAGGCGGGCGAGACGCCCGCGGTCCGGGTAGGAATAACCACTCGGCCACCCGCTCACGCAGGTGGTTCTGACAACCGTTTGATTTTTACCCCGATTTTGGTTACGATTTTTTCACCTTTCCCCGTCAGTTCTAAACATCCCGACAGAAGCAGTTCTCGGAATGCTCAATCGCATTTCGTATTAATTATTGAAGGAGCTAACCAATGAGCGCTAATGAGAGCAAGAAGATTCGAATGTTCACCGTGGTTTGTGGCTTCTCCCTGCTATTGGCGATAACACCGCTGATTTTTGGGCAAGTATCAAACACACAAACCGTGGGAGCCCGAAGTACAAACATACAAACCATTCCCAGCGGCGCCAGGATGAAATTTCAGGGCGTCGTAATTTCCCGCGATGCCGACGTCTTCACGATACGCGACCGGACTCGTACGGATTACCAAGTCCTCATAACTGACAACACCAGTATCAAGACGCATGGCGGCTTCCTGCGCAGCGGCAAGAAATATCCGGTGACGGATATTTTGCGCGGGCTCATTGTGGAGGTAGAGGGGCGCGGTGATGCGCAAGGTCAACTCGTCGCCGATAAGATCAGGTTCAATGAATCGGACATGAGGGCAGCCGTTACCTCCGATACGCGCGTCACGCCGGTCGAAGAGAATCAGCAACGCATTGCGGGGCAGATGGATGAGCTGTACGCCGTCGCCGCGGAAGCAAGGAAAGAAGTGACTGCGGTAAACGAACGTGTGTCCGCTCTGGATGACTACGACGTGCAGGACTCGGTCGCGGTAAACTTCAGAGTAAACAGTGCAGTACTTTCACCGGAAGCGAAGCAGAATCTTGACACGCTCGCAGAAAAAGCCACAAACGCTCGCGCGTATATGATCGAGGTGGCGGGATACACTGATTCGACGGGCAGCGAAGCGAAGAATTTCCGGCTCAGTCGGGAGCGTGCCGATGCAGTGGTCCAATACCTGGCTGTGAATCATAAGATTCCTCTCAGGCGTTTCGTCACGCCCATGGGTTACGGTAAGACGGAAGCTGTAGCGGACAACACAACCGCAACGGGACGCGCGCAGAATCGGCGGGTGGAAGTTAAGATTCTTCTCAATCGCGGCCTGAGCACGCCGGTGAGTTCCACAGCCAAGCCGTAGCGTTCTGCTCCCGCCAAGCAGCGATAACGAACAAGGCTCAACACACAGAAAGGCCCTCCCCGAAAGGGAAGGGCCTTCTGTTTTAAGAGGCGCGGCTAAAAAATGAGGGGTGAGTTTATGGCTCACCCCTCGAATCGCCTCAATGGCCTTCACGTTTACTTGGTAACCGTCAACGACACCGAAGCAGTATGACTCAAAGCACCGCTGGTTCCGGTGATGGTTAACGGGAACGTGCCCCGCGTATGGCCTGCCGTAACGGTCATGGTCGTCGAACCCGAACCAGTGACCGTAGTCGGGTTAAAGCTGGCGGTGGCTCCGCTTGGCAGCCCACTTACCGCAAAGCTCACAATGCCGTTGAAACCATTTGAAGGAGTCACCGTCACCGTGTAAGACGTAGTGCCGTTACGTGGGACGGTTTGAGATGCCGGCGTCGCCGAAAGCGCGAAGTCCGCGGTTGGATTAGCGACAACCAGGGTCACCGAAGTCGTGTGACTGAGAGTGCCGCTGGTGCCGGTGATAGTCAGTGGATAGCTTCCCACCGGCGTGCTGGTGCTGGTGGTGACGGTCATCGTTGACGACCCGGAGGTGTTCACCGAAGCAGGGTTGAAACTTGCCCCCGCCCCTGCCGGCAATCCGCTGACACTGAAAGTCACAGTTCCGGTGAATCCTCCGGATGGCGTGACTGTCACCGTGTAACTGGTGGATGCTCCAGGCGCGACTGTTTGTGAAGCCGGGCTTGCCGACAAACTGTAATCGGGAGTCGGCACGCCACCACATCCGGGAAACTTGAACGAGCCGATGCGCGTGCGCCAGTTGAAGCTGGTGGTAGTCACGTAGTATTCCGTGGTGTACCAGAAAGTACAGTCGTCCACCGGATCGATTGTCATGTCACTGTAATCACCCCAACGGCCGTTAGTGCCCGTTTGGCTGCCAGTGCCGGCAAACAGGGTGACTTCCGCCTGAGGCAGGGTGTTCACCGCGTCGGTCGCCAGCCTGCCGGCATAACGAATCTGCGGATTGATACTGCCGCTTGAAGCGCTATAGCCGAGGGCAATATTTCCCTGCTGGTCCATCGCCGCACTGCCCATCCAGCGATGAGTTGTGTCGGGCTGATAAGTGCTCTGTTGAGCGACAGTCACTGGTCCATTGGTGACGTTGCGTAACTCGAACCAGCGAGGCGCCGCCACTCCACCGGATTGGACGGTGAAGTTACCGACAGTGGCTTCGTGACCGTCGGCAAAGAAGCGCGTGGCGGCGCGAAACATTAGCCTGTCAGCCAGCGGATCCAACACGTCACCGACTCCCAGTTGGGGTATACCCGCCGTGCGTGCCGTGAAGGCTGCGGAAGCTGGACTGGCGAATAGCGTGAAGGTCGAGTTAAGTGGAGTGACGAAGTCCACATGGAAGTGGAAGATTCTGAAGGCGTTGGCTCCGGGAAATTCCACGAACGATGCAGGCGCTCCTGCTGGTGGCAGGTTTGAGCCGTCGAGGTCGGCGGGCAGGTATGTTTCCTCGGTCGGGCCGCCGGTGATTCCCGTGGTGATGAAAGTAGCCGGTTGGCCGGCGATCATCTTGGCGCGGTCAAACGCGAATGGCTGTGGGCCAAGGAAGGCCGTGCCGGCCGAGTTGAATACGTTCATGGCCATGTAATAAGCATCCGGCCAGACACCCAGGTGTGGGTAATCGAAAAAGTTGGTGCCGAGGTGAAAGCCGTAGCGGTTCCAGGTGCCGGTGGCATCGCTGGTCGTGGATACCGCGATGCATTCGTCAGTTGGCACTCCGGCGCCCGCAAACTGGCTAATCAGCCAGCGATTGGCAAGCTGATCGTAAAGCGCGATAGGGTCGCCATGGCCGGCTGTTTCGCACGGGCCAGTAAAGCCGCTCCAGACTGTAGCAATACCGACAGGCCCTAACATCGAGGCGCCAGTCGTCTTGTTAAAGACCTGGAAGCCTTCGTTAACAATTTGCACGTACTGCGTCGCGCCCACCTCACCGTTGGTATCGGGTGGTGCGCAGTTGCACGCCACACCCGGGAACGGGATGCCGTTAAAGTTGAGAATGGGGGCGGGCATGTTGGGCGTTATGAGAGCTTTCATGTCGCTGAAGCTGCCCTGGACTACCGGGTCGGGGCTGTCTATGTGCCTGTGTGGGATCTTTGGATTTTCGTTGGCCTCATGCTGGCCTTTGGAAAACACCGGCTGAGGCTTCATGTCGCGGAGCGGCTTCGAGGTGTCGTTGTGATATGACTCGACAACTGTGACGTCGCCCCTTTGATCCTGTGTCGGATCCTGATTGGGATTGCTGCTGAGCACCGGGTTAACTGCCGGAGCCTTCTCGGCGCCGGCCCACTTGAAGTGTTCGGCCTCAGAAATTCTTGGAGGCAGTGTTAGTAGGCCGACTAACAGAGCTGTTGTGAGTACGATGATCCATCTTGCGCGCATCTTCATTTCTTATCCTCCCAGTTCATCAACGAACTGCGCTAGTAGTTGAAAACACGAGTCGGCTCTCGCCATTTTTGCGAGAGCAAAACTCATGCAGTTGCTATTTAAATGTCGGGCATTCGTGAGAGGGCTACCCACGTTTTATGCGCAGCAAACTATCACAAGGGTAAGACTTGGGCAAGAACTTTGATTGTTGCATTTGCGTGACGGGTTAGCCCGCACCACGCTCACCGCCGAGGCGCCAAGAACGCCGAGCTAACGCAGAGAATTGCAACCAGAGACTACCCCGGTCGCGATCTGATTCGTGCTGCTTCGTTCTCGTCTTGTGTTACTTCGTGGATCGTATGCTTTGTTTAGCAGAGGAAAACCTCCCACGAAACTACACGAATCGCATACGAAATCACACAAAACCGATCACCACTCTACCGCTGAATGGGTCGCGAAATTTTCAAACTGCGGTAGAATCAAACTAATGGCAAATGATAACCATCCTACTCTTACGAACGGAAAGATCTGTTACCTCGAGATGCCGGCTCTCGACATCAAGGCTTCGGCCCGTTTTTACAAAGAAGTTTTCGGTTGGTCGATTAGGCAACGCGGTGACGGCAGTATCGCCTTTGACGACACGGCGGGTGAGGTGAGCGGCACATGGGTGCTAGGCCGAAAAGCAGCGACTGAGCCCGGCCTTTTGATCTACATCATGGTTGACAATGTGGCGAAGACCATCGAGGCGGTTGTCGCTGGTGGCGGCAAGATTGTGCAACCCCTCGGTATGGACGCACCCGAGATAACCGCAAGATTTAGTGATCCGGCAGGAAATGTAATCGGCCTCTATCAGGAGCCGACGGGAAATTGATCATAAGAAGGGTCCGTTCTCACGCCAACGGCGACTGCACTTCACGCAGCCTCCGCTCCAGGAAGCGACGCTCGCTCTCATTTGTCGCCAACGCGAGCGCTCTCTCATAACTTTTTGCCGCTTCCAACATGGATCCCATTCGGCGCAGCAGATCGGCGCGCGCCGCATGCAGCAAGTGATAGTTGTCGAGATCGCCATCTGCCGCGAGCGCATCGATAAGCACCAACGCAGGCCCCGGGCCATCCACCATCGCCACCGCTACCGCGCGGTTCAGTGAGACGATAGGAGATGGCTGAACGCGTTCGAGCATGTCATAGAGCCGGACGATCTGTGCCCAGTCAGTATCTTCGGCCTGAGCTGCCTTACAGTGCTCGGCCGCGATCGCTGCTTGCAGCGCAAACGGACCAGGCCCGCTGCGAAGCGCTTCGTCCACCAGCGGCAAAGCCTCAGCAATCTGCTCTTGATTCCAGCGGTGGCGATCCTGTTCTTCGAGCACGACCAGATCACCTGCCTCATCTACACGGGCATCGCGGCGTGAATCGTGTAACAGCATGAGGGCAAGCAGCGCCGTCGCTTCCGCTGCCGCGGGCGCCATCAACATTTTCACGAGACGGCCGAGGCGAATCGCTTCAGCGCATAGATCGGTTCTCACGAGCGGCTCGCCTCGAGTAGATGCATAGCCCTCGTTGAATACGAGATAGATCACCGTCAGTACGGTGTCGAGGCGCGCCGGCAGATCACTAGTGTCGGGTATCTTATAAGGAATGCGCGCGTCGCGAATTTTCCGTTTCGCTCTGACCAGCCGCTGCGCCATTGTCGTCGCCGGAACCAGGAATGCGCGCGCAATCTCGTCTGTCTCGAGGCCGCCAAGCGTGCGCAGCGTTAGCGCGACCTGCGCCTCAGGAGCCAGCGCCGGGTGGCAGCAGGTAAAAATCAAGCGCAGCCGATCGTCGGGAATTTCTTCAGTGTCGTAATTCGGCTCCTCGATGGTGGCGATCAATCCGGACGCCACATACGATTCAACTTTTTCCTTAAACCGCGTCTGGCGCCTGATGCGGTCAATGGCTTTGTGTCTGGCCGTCTGGATGATCCAGGCCCGCGGAGATTCCGGGACGCCGTCAGTCCGCCACTGATCGACGGCAGCCGCGAAGGCCTCTTGCGCCGATTCTTCCGCGACATCAAAATCACCGACAAGCCGAATCAGGGTGGCAACAATCCGTCCCCAGTCGGACTGATACACTGTATCTACGGCTGCATTTGCGTGCGAAAGCATAATTGATGATAAAAACTTTAGGGCCAAGTGTCGATCTGCGCACTCCCCGTTCGACTTACTGATGAAGACAGATAGCCCCTACATTGAAGGGACCGACGATATGAAATACATGCTACTGGTTTATCTTGATGAACAAGCAATGACTGACGCAGAACGTGAGCACTGCTACGTCGAGTCTGCACAGCTCACACAGGATCTCAACTCGGCTGGCCAGTATCTGGACGCCAGCCCGCTGCATCCGGTGGCAACGGCGACGAGCGTTCGCGTGCGCGATGGCAAGGGGCTGGTGACTGACGGTCCGTTCGCCGAGACGCGCGAGCAACTCGGCGGCTACTACCTGATCGAGGCCAATGATCTCGACGAGGCGATCGGCATCGCCGAACGCATTCCACCGGCGCGATTCGGTACCATCGAGATTCGCCCCGTAATGGAGATCGCGGGCTTGCCTACCCAGTAATGGCGGGCTGCGGGAACAACTAATACGATCCACGAACGCACACGAAAATGAATTCGAGTTAATTCATGTCAGTTGCTGGACAGCCTTGATGAGTTAGCTTCGGCAATGGAAATCAAGAGGAGAAACTACGATGAGATTTATGGTTATTGTTAAAGCGAACAAAGATTCGGAAGCAGGTGTGATGCCTAGCGAAACAATGCTTACCGAGATGGGGAAGTTCAATGAAGAACTTGCGAACGCGGGCGTGATGCTCGCAGCCGAGGGACTCCACCCAACTTCGAAAGGCGCGCGCGTCAAATTCTCGGGCGGCAAGACGACCGTGATCGACGGGCCCTTCGCCGAGACGAAGGAGTTAGTCGCGGGCTTCTGGTTGTGGCAAGTGAAGTCGAGGGAGGAGGCGATCGAGTGGCTTAAGCGCGCCCCGTTTGACGAGACCGAAGTGGAGATTCGCCAGGTGTTCGAAGCAGAAGACTTCGGCGCCGAGTTCACTCCCGAGCTAAGGGAACAGGAAGAGCGTGTGCGCGCGCAGATGGATGTGAAGAAAAGTGCTTGAGTGTCCGACAAACTTCAGTTTGTCGATCGACTGCGAGTCGTGGTCGTGGTCGTGATCTGATTCGTGTTGCTTCGTTCTGGTTTGTGTTACTTCGTGGATCGTACGCTTTTGTTTAGTGGGAAACTTCCCCCGAAACTACGCGAAACGAATAGGAAATCACAAAAACAAATCACCACTCCCTAGCAAGGGGAGGAGATCGTCTTGCAGAGCGACAAACTAAAGTTCATCGGACAATTTGTCGGCGGTAATAAAGCAAAGGAGTGTAACGATGCAATTGAATCCGTATCTCTATTTCAACGGGGACTGTGAAGCAGCATTCAAGTTCTATGAACAGCTTCTCGGTGGCAAGATTGAAGGAATCATGAACCACGCGGGCACACCGGCAGAGCAACACGTGCCTGCTGAGTGGCGCGATAAAGTGCTTCACGCCCGCATGACCGTGGGCGACACGGTCTTGATGGCTTCCGACGCTCCGCCGGGCCATTACGAAAAACCCAGCGGCTTTTCGGTGTCGATTCAGCTCAACGACCCGGCTAGAGCAGAACGCATATTCAACGCCCTGGCTGAAAACGGCAAAGTGCAAATGCCGTTCGCGCAGACCTTCTGGGCCGAGCGCTTCGGCATGTGCGTCGATCGCTTCGGCATACCCTGGATGGTTAACTGCGACAAGGCGGCGTAGGCGCGGAAGTGTCCTGGCCTCTAACCAGTTTTCAACAGTCCACTGGAGCGCGCGGGTACTCGTTCTTTACTTGTTCTTTCCTTTCGACGTTGTAGAATCGCTGCGTCTTCTGCCAACTCTGACGCAGCAAGGAAGAACAGTGGAAATCGTTTCGGTCACTCTCGAAGGTCAACACGTACGCCTGGAACCGCTCTCACCGTCGCACGCAGAATCGCTCATCGCTGCTGTGTGCGATGGTGAGCTGTGGGACTCCCCGTTCACTGTCGTGCCCTCGCGTGCCGCCATGACCGCTTACATCGAAGAAGCGCTTCATGGCCAAAGCTTGAAGGACCATCTGCCATTCGTCATCATCCGCAAGGCGTCGGGCGACGCCGTCGGCCACAGTGCAGTAGCCCGCGCGTCAGCAAGGGCTCCCGATACTCATCCTAAGCACGAGACGGATGAAGTCGTTGGCACCACACGCTTCTACGACATTAGACCTGACGATCGACGCGTCGCCATCGGCTACACCTGGTTGGGACGGAGCGCCCAACGCACCCCGGTAAACACTGAAAGTAAGTTGCTATTGCTCACGCACGCCTTCGAGCACTGGCGTTGTAACCGCGTCGAGTTCATCACCGACGTCCTCAACCAACAGTCGCGCGCGGCCATTCTTCGCTTAGGCGCAAAAGAGGAAGGCATCCTTCGCAATCACATGATCATGCGGGGCGGACGCATACGCGATTCCGCGATCTTTAGCATCATCACCTCAGAGTGGCCGGAGGTAAGGGCGCGGCTTGCGGCTAAGCTCGCGCAATCCAGCGGGGCAGTAGCCCGACCGTGAGGTTGGGCGTCGGCCGAAAATTGGAGAAAGCCATGAAGACAACAACCATCCTCTTCTTGCTTTGCACCGTCGTCATCGGTTGTCTAGCGCAGACACCTCCGTCCGACCGGCAACAGTTCATCCGCGTGGAAGCGCCGCTGGTGGCCTTAACTCACGTACGCGTGATTGATGGCACCGGCGCCGCACCGCTCGAGGATCAGACCATTGTGATCAGCGACGGCAAGATCCAGTCGATTGCGCCGAGCGCAAGCGCGAAAGGACAGTCGAGCGCCCAGATACTCGATCTCAAAGGCTACACCGTCCTGCCGGGCTTGGTCGGCATGCACGATCATATGTTCTTTCCGATGGGCGGCTCGCCTCCAATGTATTCGAACATGGGAAGCAGCTTCCCGCGCCTCTATCTCGCGCTCGGCGTCACCACGATTCGCACCACCGGCAGCGTCGTGCCTTTCACTGATCTTGAAATCAAGAGACTGATCGACAGCGGCCGGATGATCGGCCCGAAGATGCACGTCACCGCGCCCTACCTGGAAGGACGCGGCTCATTCACACCAGTGATGCACGAACTCACCGGGCCTGACGACGCGCGCCGCATGGTGAACTTCTGGGCTGACGAAGGCGCAACCTCGTTCAAAGCTTACATGAACATCACGCGCGAGGAGCTGCGCGCGGTTGTGGAAGAAGCGCACAAGCGCGGGCTGAAAGTTACCGGTCACCTCTGCTCGATCGGCTTCCGCGAAGCGGCGGAGATCGGAATCGACAACCTCGAGCATGGCTTGTTCGTCGATTCGGAATTTGTTCCTGACAAAAAGCCCGATCAGTGTCCGGCCGCGGCGGTCAGCGCCAGCTTGCGGCTATTAGATCTGAAAAACCCGGCCGTCCAGGATATGATCCGCACGCTGGTCGCGAAGAATGTCGCGATCACGTCCACGCTGCCTGTCTTCGAGGCCAGTGGCGCTCCCTTAGCTCAGAACGGCATCGGCGCGTCGAGCGCGCTGCTGAATCCGCGCGCGCTCAACGTCATGAACACCGACGCGCGCGTCCGCTATCTGACGGCGCGGGCGCGCGTCTCTTCGACCTCGGATTACCTGACGCTGTTTCGCAAGGCAACGGATTTCGAACGCGCCTTCGTCGCGGCCGGCGGGCTACTCATCGCCGGCCTCGATCCAACCGGCAACGGCGGCATCGTCGCCGGCTTCGGCGACCTGCGCGAAGTCGAGCTCCTCGTCGAAGCGGGTTTTACTCCCATCGAGGCAATCAAGATCGCCAGCTTCAACGGCGCCAAGTTTCTGGGAGAGGACGCCCGCATCGGATCCATCGCCGTCGGCAAACAGGCCGACTTGATGATCGTCAAAGGCAATCCCGCCACGAATATCGCTGACATCGAAAAGGTCGAGATCGTTTTCAAAGACGGCGTCGGCTACGACTCGGAGAAGTTGATTCAATCGGTCCAGGGATTGGTAGGGATCCGATAGCTCGAAGTCAACGGGGAGCGTCATGGAGTGCGCCGGCAGAGCGAAGCGGCGACGGCGCTTTGGATTCACCAGATGCAGCACGCAATCCAAAACCATCAAAGGGAGGAAGAGCGCAACGCTACCTGATCGTCGGAATTCATATTGAGCACTCGGATCGTAGTCCTGCCTGTGGCTGTCTTGCCAACGAGATAGACTCCCTGCAACCCGAAGTGTTCGTTCCACTCTTGCCGTCGCGGATGAAACAACTCCGTAACTTCATTCGTTTCGGGATCGATCCCCGTCAGATTCGTTCCTTTGTGTAGATTGCAATCGATGCAGGCAAGAGCCAGATTGACGAGGTCATCGCTTCCGCCATGAGTCCTTGGAATGATGTGTTCGACGTGAAGCGCGGCCAGCGGCGAATCATCCTGATGCAGATGGCAATACTCGCAAGCGTTTTGGGCGCGCTCGCGAACCTGGGTCCTGGTCTGCAATCCGATCATCTAGGACTGGGAGTTAGTGATTTGCTGCGCTTGGCGTTTAAGAATGGCGACAAACTTGTTGGCCCGTACATAGCCTGCGTATTCCGCCCGCTCGTCGTCAGTGAGTTTGCTTTCAGTTGATTTCCGGGCAAGTTCTTCTATGCGGGCTTGCAACTCGGGGTCGGCGCGAAAGCCGATAACCTGATCCGCCTTTTCCGGGAGGACAATCTCCAGTACCGGCCGCACGCCGCGATCAAATGCCACGCTCTCCGAGGTTGTTGCCATGCGCTGAACTTATCACGCTGATCGAGCTTTGGCAATGCTATCATGACGCCTAACCCAATCGCTGCGCGACGAGAGCATCAACGCAAGTCCAAAGACGGTGAACATTCCATGAACAAGATTGACACGCACGTTTACGACTACTTGCGGGCGAAGCGGTACGTGATTCACGAAGAGCAGGAGCGATTTATCCGGCCGGAAACGCTCGCGGAAATGCGCGAGTATGAGGCCGTAGAGTTCTACAGCCGCGAGCGCATTCTTGAACTCTCACAGAACGGTCTGATTCACCACGAACTGAAGGCGCGCATTGATGAGCTTGCCAGACTACGACGAGAGCATCCTGGAGGCTCGAATGCCGAATGTATTTGCATGGACATGATCACGGAACTCATCTGCAAGCTCAATCTCGAAGACTTTCGCATGCTGAAAATCGAAAGAATCATCGACGCCCCAAACGCCTAATCATGCGGTCAGTACCACCTCGGTAAGGGGCCTAACTCTTTCTCAAGATCGAAAAACTCTTAACGAACGCGATGCTACGATGTAAACTGCTCAGCGTTCAAAGCCCGTCTGAATTTGTAGATTAATAGGGAGGTGCGTCTTGATAAAGAAACTTATTCACGCTTCCGCAGCCCGGTCGCTACCGCTCCGGGTACTGACAAGTCAAAGTTGGTCACTATCCCAACGAGTCGGGATTCTGATAATCCTGTCCTTGGTGCTGTTGTTCTCGGCAGTGAGCGCGGTCGCGCAGGACCAGCCGACGATTGCAAAAGACTCTGTGCAAGTCACGGCTTTCACGCTCAGTTCCTACAAAGGAAATTTCAAAATCTTTAGTTGGGTGCCGCGGACTCAGTTTCGTGTTAATGGACCAATCCCGAGCGGCAGCCAGCTCTATGTGGAATTCACCGTGCCCGGCACCGGCGCGTGGGTGAAGTTCGATTGCAAGACAAACGAGGTGCAGAAAGGCTACTGGTGGGAAACCGAGTGCGGCGGCCGCGACGGCATTCCGGAAAACAAAGGCATCACCTACACCGGCCCGGTCAACTTCACGATCAAGATGAGGAATGAATTGATGGGCGGCGACGTGACGCTCTTCACCGGCAAGATGAAAGTGGCGAAGGTCCATTCCAACGAGACCGGACCTGACTACGTGAATCATTTTGTCTATTACGTGGACCACGATTGGAACTTGCCGATTGGTTACATGTTCCTGGAGCCGGACGACGTAGCCGAATGGAACAAGCCCAAGCTGGCTTTCGCGGTCTGGGCGCGCGGCGAGATGAATGGCTCGTTCGAGCCGCATCTTTTTCATGGCGGCAAGGAAGTCGGCAAGATGTTTTATAACGGCGAGGAGGTGGGCAAGCCGAGCTGCGGGACCGACGAGATCCAGAACAACCCGACGCACATCACCGAGCCGCACGGCCAATTCATCTGGACGCGGATGAAATGCGACTTCTCGAGCGTGCGCGCGTGGAATAAGACGGCAGATAGTAACGACACCATGTTCGGGCGGCTCTACCTGCTCAGCGAAAACCCGGGCGACTACGAGATCAAAATCCTTTATAAAGGTCACCTGGTGCGTTCGATCAAATTCGCGGTGGATGCTGATGGCAAAATCACTGACAACGGCATCGCCACCAGCAACAAGCTCGGCAACAACCGCGTCATTGTGCCAGTTCAAGTATTAGGAGATTCGGACGGCCAGTGGAACCGAGCGGCCTGGAAGACCGAGGCGTTTTATGGTAACCCGCTTACAGGCTTCACCGCGCCGCCGTAGTTGAACGTTGCCCCGATCACCAACACGCGGGCAGGGACGAGCCCTGCCCCTACGATCTGATTCTAGTTTCCGCTGTCCATATGCCAGCCGGGATTCACCCATTGCCCTTTGCGCAGGACGAAGACCTCGGTGACGCGGCCGGATTGGTTGATGTGTTGGCCGCCGGTCTCCAGCTCGTACGCATAGTTCGAGTAGACCACGGCGGTGTAGCCATACACCTGGATTTCGGTTTTGGGAAACTCGAGCTTGACGAGCTTGCCGCCGCTTTTGGCGAACTGGGTCGAGCCGTCAAGAATCGTCTGACGGTTTGACCAGAGGTTGTTGTCGCCGGCTTCGATGGTTACCGTCTCTTCCGGGATCAGCCTTTCCAGTGTCGCGCGATCGCCGGCGAAGTAAGCGCGCCAGACTGCCTCGCGCGCATCCAGCAGACGCTGCTTCATTTGATCGCCCAAAGGCCGCGGCGACGCCGATTGTTCTTCAGTCGATTCCGGATGAAGCGCAGTGTCACTGCCGTTTTGGATCCACTGGCCGTTTGTCTTCGTGTAAAAATCCGAGATGCGCAGCGTGCGATGGAACGGACCGTTCGGTGTGTTCGACTCGACGTCGGCGACGAAGCAGACAAACGCTGCATCGCCTTTGAAGATCATATCAAACTCGCGCACACGATAGCTCTTCATGCCGTAAGGACTTTTCGGATCGACCTGGTTCCAGTCCATGTAACCGTCGATGCCTTTGATCATCGTGCGCGAACCTTCCAGGTAGCCGAGCCAGTTCTCGGCGTGCGTCGCCCGCAAGGCCGCGGCGTCTTTTTTGATGAAGGCCTGGAAGATGCTGTCGATGTGCGCGCGAATAGCTTCCCGATCAGCCGAGCGGTCGTCCTGAATGTTCACAGCCGCGCCTTTTTTAACGACGCTGATAACAGGAGTTGTCGCGACGGAAAACGCGACGCCAAGAACGAACGAGAAGAGGGAAAAACCGAAGAGCCTCAAAGTCATCTACGTAACCTCCGTATGAGTTGTAGAGAGCAGTTTACACCAGAGTCCTCGGAGCGGACGGTAGCATTAAGCCTGGGCACGAGCCCCAGGAAAGCGTCAAGGAAGATTCACGAGCCGGCGAAGCGGCGACAGCGGAATCGTGAGGATCGCGTTCGAAACCCATCACTGTTTCATCATTTTGAAGCGCGACTCTATCGCCCTCTTCGTGGGCTGATGATTCTTTTTCGTTCGAGTCCTGGGGTTCCGCTCCGCTCCACCCCAGGCTTTATGCTTTCGCCTGCTACGCAGGCTAACATGTGCGAAAAGGGGTGACGACCAATCATGCGATCCGCGAAGATCATTCTATGCGTTCTCATCATTAGCTTCTGCCCAGCGCGACGAATTCAGGCTCAGA
>Ga0137409_10000060_pt2 | contig 42937 bp, 34 predicted proteins | sample CZODoug1_16funga_FD_122059 | JGI IMG/M metagenome (GOLD analysis project Ga0137409, IMG submission 122059) | Vadose zone soil fungal communities from Angelo Coast Range Reserve, California, USA - CZODoug1_16fungal (Hybrid Assembly) | ecosystem: Environmental > Terrestrial > Soil > Vadose zone...
CGTCGTGGTCTTGCCGGCGCCGTTCGGGCCGAGCAACCCGAAACATTCGCCGGCCTGAACCTCGAGATCGATGCCGTTGACGGCGACGACGTCTTGGAAGGCTTTGCGAAGATCGCGGACGCGCAGGACCGTTTCGGGCATGGACGTGAAGGTTTCCGTCGCAGCCGGTTGCGCGGCTGCGCATGTTTCGGGGTGAGGCGGAAATCATGACCGGCAAGGCGTATGAGTGCAATCGATGCGGTTCCACGCGAGCGTGGGAATCGCATGGATGGAGACCGCGTCAGATCGGGCAAGCTCGAGCGGCTCTGCCGCTACGTGAGCCGTCCGGCCGTGCCGAGGAGACGACTCGCGCTCACCGAGCGCGGCGACCAGTCAGCCTGACTAGGCCACCGACACAGTGAGTTTGACGCCCAAGCTCTGCAGAACTTTCAATACCGTGTCATAGCGAGGCTTAGCGCCGGGAGCCATCGCCTTGTAGAGACTCTCGCGCCCTAACCCCGTGCTCTCGGCAATCGCACTCATGCCGCGTGCTTTTGCCACGTTGCCCACAGCCGCCAAGAAAACCTCGGGATTCTCATCCTCGAGGGCGGCCGTCAAATATTCGGCGATCACTTCCTCGTTATCGAGAAAAGCACTCGCGTCGAATTCCTTCACTTTCACTTTGGCCATAGGTCTAACCCTCGATCTCTTTCAGTAGACGTTTGGCGCGTTCGATGTCTCGCGCCTGAGTGGACTTCGATCCGCCGCAAAGCAGGAGAATCAGCGTACTGTGCCGTTGCACGAAATAGAGCCGATATCCCGGACCGGCGTGAACGCGCAGCTCGCGCAGCGCACCACCGACGGCCTTCCAATCACCCAGATTTCCGAACCTGACCGAATCGAGCCTCGCGAGGATCCTCGCTTTCGACTTCCGGTCGTCCAGCCCAGCCAGCCACTTTTCGAAAGCGTCAGTTTGTTGAAGCCGATACACTCGCGTAGTGTATCCATGTGGATACAGTCGGTCAAACGACGCGCTCTCGCCAGCGACAGGGCAGCGATCGTAGCTGCGGACTCGTTCGCTATCGCGGGACGCGCGCACAGGGGTTGGCGATGCCGTTCGGTGCGGGCCGCGTCGTGGTGCTCGGCGAAGCGGCCATGCTCTCAGCGCAGATCGCCAAGCTGCCGGGGCAGGCTCCGTTCCCGTTCGGCATGAACGTGCCCGGCAACGACGACAAGCAATTCGCGCTCAACGTGCTGCACTGGCTCACGCGAGCGCTCGACTAGCGCCGCCGAGCGCGACGCGCGGGCCGGAGCACCTGTGGTTCGAGCGCACGGGCTCCGTGTATGGTGTGCACGTGACCGCGAAGCACCGCAGCTCATCCACCCTCGTTCGTGCACTGGCTTTTGTCGGCGTCATCGCCGTTGTATCACCGGTCGCCGCACAAAAAGAGTTTCGCGTCTATCCGAGCTTCGAGGGCGAGTCGGCCGAGGCGCCGCTGCCCCCGGATTACCAGGTGCCGGGCGAGCTCGTCACCGGCCACTTGATGTTCCCCGATGCTCGCACGGGCGGGCAATGGCGCTACGGCGGCACAGGCTGGACCGACGACTATCCAAAGGGCGACCGCGCACTGATCGAGATGCTGCGGCGCTTCACGCGCACTCAGGTGCGCGCCGTCGAGCAGCCCGTGAACCTCGAGGACGGCGACGACGTGCACTATTGGCCGTTCCTCGTCGCCGGGCTCGCATTCTCCATGGATTTGAGCGACGAGCAGGCGGCGAAACTGCGCGAGCACCTGCTGCGCGGCGGCTTTCTGTTTTGCGACAGTTTTTTCGGTGACCGCAACTACGCCATGTTCACGGAGAGCATGAAGCGCGTGTTTCCGGATCGGCCGATTATCGATCTCACCGACGAGCACCCGGTCTTTCATACGATTTTCGATTTGCCCGAGATGACGAAGGTCGCCATCCCGAACGCGAGCGAGGCATTCTATGGCGGCCGCATGGGCCGCGGTCCGCCGCGCTGGCAGGGCATCGAGGACGACCACGGCCGGCTCATGGTGCTGATCGCCTACAACAACGACGTGCAGGACGCGTGGCAATGGGCCGACGATCCGCGCTATCCCAGTGAGCTCGTGAACCTCGCGCTAAGACTCGGCGTCAACGTTGCGATGTACTCGATGACCCACTGAGCCGGGGTCGCGGCGTCAGCAGCGCGATCAAGCCTTCGGCGGACGCGGAAGGTCGAAGCCAAGGGCGCTCGCCGGCACGCGGCCGGCGCTCGTGTGGATGTCCGGCACACCATCCTCACCGACGACCCAGACTTCGCGTGCGCCGGCGCCGAGATAGGCCGCAACTTTTTCGCCGATCTCGGCGCGCGTATTCGTCGGCGACAAAACCTCGACGCAGAGGTCCGGCCCGGCGCGAAACTCGCTCTCCGCGCCGTGGCGCCGCATGAACTCGGGCGATGCCCAAACGACGTCCGGGACCCGCACGCCGATCTCGGTCTCCACGGGGCACTCCGTGAACGTCGTGCCGTCGGGCCGCTGCAGCCGAAGCTCGTGGCTCACGTAGGCCTGTAAGAACGCATGCCGAGTGGTCGGCGGACTCACCTCGATCGCACCCTTCTCGTTGAGCTCGACTTTGTACGGAATCGCCGCTACCAAAGGATCGGCGGCCAGCTGCTGCCAGCGCCGGCGCAGCTCCGCTCGCGATAATCGATAGCTAGGTTTCGGCTTGGCGACCGTGGCGGTCATGAGTCTCGTCCGAGAAATCGGCAGCTCGATTCTGCTCGCCGAACCCTTGCCGGCGCAACGCTCGAATCTGGGCTCATCGCTCGGGATCGATGCGCAGCGACAGTTTGCGCGAGCGCGCGCGCGGAGCACAGAATGGCGCGCGATAAAACCTCCTGGAGAGACACATGGCTAGATTCGTGCTCGTGCATGGCGCATTTTCGGGGGGCTGGATTTGGGATTCGCTCATCGAGAGTCTCGAGGAGCTCGGCCACAGGGGTGAAGCGTTCGATCTCCCGGGATTGGGCGAAGATCGCACGCCCGCCCGCGACGTGACGCTGGACGCGTATGCGGCGCGCTTGTGCGAGGTGCTGGCAACGAGCCGCGAGCCGGCCATCGTGGTGGGCAGCAGCATGGGCGGGGTCGTTGCCAAGCAAGGCGCGGCGCGTTGTCCCGAGCGCGTGGCAGCGCTCGTCTACGCAGCGGCCTTCAACCCAAGGGATGGGCAAAGCCTGCTCGACTTGACGAAGCTCCCAGAGGGCGCGGGCGATCAAGTGCAAGCAAACCTCACCGTGTCGGGCGACCCGCCCGTGGGAGTGATGTCGGCAGCCGCTTCGCGGCAAGCGCTCTACGAGTGTTGCACGGACGACGTCGCGGCGGACGCCATCGCGCGGCAGCAGCCGCAGCCGGTGGCGCCGTTCGTGATGCCGGTGTCCTTGCCGGCAGGAGTGCTCGATCGAATCCCTCAGTATGCGGTGGTGTGCACGCGCGACCGCGCTATCCCGCCGGTGTTGCAGCGGCGTATGAGTAAAGAGAACGCATGCGCCGACGTGGTCGACATCGACACCGATCACACACCGCAGCTGTCACGTCCGAAAGAACTCGCAGAAGCGCTCGATCGGTTCGCGAAGCACGTGGCGCGCGGGCTGCGCTGAGCGGCGGAGACACGGTGCCGGCGCCTCCCGGGCCATATGAGTGCAATCGACGCGGCCGCTACTGCCACTCCGCCCCTACGGGCGCGCCGGCTCGATGCGGCAGCGTCGCGTCCTGCTCGGGGCGAAGACGCATGCCGAGCGCGTTGTACACCGTCGTGATCGTCAGGTAATCGCCGGCCAGCGCCGCAATCTCCACGGCGCCACGAGTGCCGAACAGGCGCGCCGCGGCCGCGAACGTTTCGGGGCGAGCACGCCCATCGCGGAAGAGCTCGCGCACGAGGGTGATCGCAACGGCGTCGCGCTCGTCGAGCTCCTTCACGTCGCGGTCGTCGCGAATTGCGTCGAGCACCGCTTGGCCCGCGCCCGCGCGCGCGGCACCGCCGCCGTGCACGAACCACTGATATTGGCTGTTCATCTCGCGGCCCGTCGTCGCGATCACGATCTCGGCCGTCCGTGTTCCGAGCGCGCCCTTTTCCCGAAGCGCGGTGTTGAGCTGCTGGACCGGATCCACGAGCTCCGGGCTCAGGAACGTCATGCCGACGGGCCCGCGGGGTACCGCGTCGTGATCGGCACCGACGACTCGATCGAAGATGTCGCGGCCGCGCGCATCGAGCTCCTGGCGCCGCAGCAACGGCAATCGATAGTACGAGTCTTCGTCGACGTCGCTCGGCAGCGGCGGCCGATCGCCTAAGGTCACGAACTCGCCGATCCGGCCCGCGGGCGTGCCGACACCGGCCATCGGCCGCAGGGGCTCGGGGTTCGGCGGCTTAAGATCCACCGCACGTTGCAGCATGCCGGACGTAGCGGGGTAGGCGAGCAGCATGATCGCGTCGAACGCCCCTTGGCGGCCGAACCGCGAGACGAGCGCGGCGAACGACCGGCTCTCGACGCGACGCTGACGGAAGAGCTGCCGGCCGAAGTCGATGAACTGCGCGTCGTCCGGCGAAAGCCCCGAGAGCGCTGCGTTGCGCCGCACGGCGTCGATGACCGCGGGGTCGAGGCCTGCCCGCGACGCGGCGTCCTCGCGCAGGGCCCACTCGTACGCGAGGCTCATCTCGCGCGCGGCGACGAGCGCGAGCAACGCGGTGACCCGCGGGCCGAGGCGGGTCTCGTTCCACAGATACTCTTCGATGCGGCCGAGTGCCGCGGCGGTGTCCGGGCTCGGAAGCGCGATCTCCCGCGTGGTGCGCGGCGATGGGCTCGGCTGCGGCGCGGTCTGTCCCCACGCCGTACCGAGGGAAGCGAGCAGCGCAAGAAAGATGATGGCTCGCATCCGTTCTCGCTCTCTACGACCCCATCGGCTTCGGGAGCGCAAGCCGCTGCTTCAACGCGCCGCCGTCGGCCTCCCATTTGAGGCCGAGCACCTCGAGCTCGCCGGAGTCGCGCGCCGTGAGGCCCTCGCAGATTTCGATCGTCGTGGTCTTGCCGGCGCCGTTCGGGCCGAGCAACCCGAAACATTCGCCGGCCTGAACCTCGAGATCGATGCCGTTGACGGCGACGACGTCTTGGAAGGCTTTGCGAAGATCGCGGACGCGCAGGACCGTTTCGGGCATGGACGTGAAGGTTTCCGTCGCAGCCGGTCGCGCGGCTGCGTGTGTTTCGGGGTGAGGGGGAAATCATGACCGCCGAGGCGTATGAGTGCAATCGACGCGGTTCCGCTCGAGCGTGGGAATCGCGTCGATGGAGACCGCGTCAGATCCATAGCGCTCGCAGCTCAAGCTCGAAGGCATCGAATGGGCGCGGACGCACGCTTGCGTTGCCATGATGCACCCCGAGCGGCTCTAGACGCCCGCCTTCGACCGCCAGCACCTCGAGCGTTTGGTGCGAAGGATCAACGAGCCACACGTGACCGACGCCTTATAGCGATGTGCACGGCCGTTCCGATAATTCGAGAATTCTGAACTCGTCATCAAACGCACATTGGCCCCCTCGTTAGCGTTATCTCTACCGTCTCGCCGCCTGGCGACTGCCGAGATCGAACTGTAGAAAGTTCATCGTGTCGTCTCACGTCGCTTCATGTTACGTGCCGTATGCACGCCCTAATGCACGGTAGTACCATCCGATTCCGTCTTGAGCAGAGTCCTTTGTTCCAGAGGAAGTGCAAGTAAATACTTGCGATCGCCAGACTTCTGATAGAGAACGTGCGCGGTGAGCATTTCAAGCGGGATTTTCGTTTCAGGGAGATTCGAAAAAAGACGGTTCAACTCGTTCAGAGTGACAACCCAATCATTTACTGTACCGAGGAACTCACTAGGATCCTCTTCTAGAAGATGGGTAAGGATCCCCGCTACGGTGCCCGCTGGCGCATGCGTTGCTAGCAACGGTACCAAGCCCCTAACTCCCGCTACTAACTCGTTCGGGCCGTGTCGCGAAAGGGAGATCCGCAGGATCTCAGCTATCTGCGCGGCGTAGTCGTTCGTCGCCCAATCTTCGTTTACTGTTGGCCAGACAGTGGTAATCACTTCGGCTAATGCGGAGGCGAGGGGCTCCAAGCCGGCGCGCGCCTGAGATAGAAGGATGTACGACCGAAAGTTATGTGGTGCGTTTTCGATGGCACTGCGAGCGGCGACAACGGCGTCGGCAAACTTGTCCTCGGTCAACAGTAACTCAACTCTTGTAAGCAATGCCCGCTCGTCGCCAGGCGCAAGCAACAACAAACGATCGACGAAGCGATGGGCTTCGGCGAACTGCCCGAACGCGAGCAATATTTCGGCCGCGTAGGCTAGGGATTGAGGTCGGTCAACTGCCAGAAGTCTTCTAAGACTCTCGACTCCGCGCTTCACCTTTCCGCGTTCAAGCAAAGCTACCCCTCGGACATAGTGGCCATGAAAGTGGGAAGGATCTATCGTTAATACTCGCGCTGCCGCCTTCTCCGCTTTTTCAAAGTCACCGCTGTAGAGGAAGGATCGGCTTAGGCCGCAATAGTCACCCGCCCGCTGCCGCTTCGACTTCTTAATTGCCGATTTGAAGTCTGCGATTGCGGCTGGATAGTCGTGCTTCGCTTCAAGATATATTTGGCCCCGTGCGCGTAGCGCAGACGCATCGTTGCTGTCGATATGCAAAGCCTTAGTGGCCGCCTCCTCAGCGAGATCGATGTTTCCGTCATTGGCCTCGACCGATGAGACGGCGACCCAGGTTTCGGCGCGGTCAGGGGCTTTCTGCAGAAGTTCGTCGGCGTACACGCGTGCCTCCTCAGTTCGATCGAGGTTCAGCAACGAATATATGATTTGATCATAGGAGTGCCAGTGCTTGGGCTGTAGGTTCAGCAGCGCCTTTTCGTTTTCGACGACGTCCAAGTACCGGTCGAGTTCATACAGCACGTTGCCGCGAAAGCAGCGGTAGGCACTTTGCGACGCGTCTAGAGTTATCGCCCTATCAATGTCATTCAGCGCGTCGACATACTGATCCAGATACCAGTGGCATCGGGCGAGAGCAAAGTGCACTTCCGGTTCGTTAGGTGCGATCTTTTCTGCTTCGCGGGCTGCATCGAACGCAAGTTCGATCTCACCCCGATCCAAAAGGACGATTGCGGGCATAGCATGGCTAGACGAGTCCCCGGTTTCCTGGGCGATTTTTGTCTGTACCGTTGCCAGACCCGGAAAGTCCTTCGATTCCAGGCACCGGAAGCCCTCCTCCAATAGCGCCTCTATAAATGGTTCCTTGTGATCTATCGAATATCGGTGCATCGCCTCGCTTATGTGATCGCGATCGAAGTTGCGGTCTATCTTGTGCTCGGCGGCGTGCGTTAGGCGCATCCCAAGTTCTCGGCTGCTAAACCATCGACGTAGGAACTCGACAAACAGCTGAAGGTGCTCTGATCTGTTGTCCTTAATCTCAATGCAAATGCGCATTAACGGCTCTGCGAGCTCACACATAGTGTTGCGCCCCAGTTGAACCCGGTTAATGAATCCGTCTTTGGCCAGGTCTCCCAGTTGCTTCGCCGCGGTTTGCTGCGACATTAGGCAGGGGATTGCGATGTCCTTGACGGTAAGCGGCACGGCGTGTCTGCACAAGAACTCGACTATCTTTCTCTTGGCGGGGGCGAGTTGGCGCATGCGATCCTGGTAGTACGGCGTCAGGTCATCAACCATCTGCATGAATGGGCCAACGAGATCGTTGAGCGATTGTTTGTTTAGGAAGTCGGAGAGCACCACGTATACGCGATGATTCCCTCCGGCAAGATGATGGATCGCGCGAACGCGAGCGCGTCCAATTGGCGTTTGTAGAAAGCTAGCGAGTTCCGCCTTTTCTTCATGTAGGGCTTTGCGGACCAACAGTTCGAGTGCCGTCTCATAGTCGACTTTGCTGAGGTGTCGAATCGTAAAGAAGCCGAAGAACGGACAGTTCTGAAGGCTGATAGCTGAGAACAGCGCGGGAGTCGTCGCAAGAATCGTCCAGTTCCCGGTCTCTTGAATCAGCGTACGCCAGCGCTTTTGCCCCTCCTCGCCAAGCCCTTCAAACAAATCGACAAGGTTCTCGCAGATGAGCAACAGCGTTTTTCCTTTGAGGTGTCGCTTGAGTAGGTTCTCCGCGAAGGCGTGGGCCTCGCGCTGACTCTTGGAAAACTTCGAAAAGATCCGATCGATGTCGGTCGACAGAACGCCCGTGTCGCCTTGCGGAAGCGAACGCAGGATCCTGACGATGAAGTCGAGGTATGACGCTACTCCCCATTCCTCCTCGTTCAGGAACGCGATGACTAAGTTTGGTAGTTGTGCCGCCTCGTCCTTGAGCCGGTGATAAGCCAATGCTACGAAGTGGGTCTTTCCCGATCCCCGAGGGCCGACTATCAGGAAGTAGTGCTTCTGATCCCCGGTCGACGAAGAGCGGATCTTGTTGACGACATCGTCGAGTGCACGATGGCGACCGACGAACAAGGATTCGAGCGAGTCGCGGTCCATGTTCCCCGGGCTGTATTTCGAGCTCTTGACGAGTCCGCGTCTCATAGCCTCGCTTCCTTCCACCATTGCTTCACGAGACGCCATCGGAATGAGAACTTCAGCTTGCGGTCTCGCTTGGCGGTTAGGAGGTAGTGATCCTCAACGAGCAGTCGCAAGACTGATCGCACGGTCTCTTGGGAGAAAGCATCGCTGCCGTGATTTACGAGGTTCATGATTTCATCGGCAGTCAATGGACCGTCAGCTGCGGAGACTACGTCCAAGACCGCCAACGCTGATGTGCGTTCGTTGTCGTCGTAGTAAGCCCCGATTCGGGTCACGTAGTAGCGCAGGTTGGCGGGATCTCTGTCGCCATAGATCAGTTGCTCAACTGCGTGATCTACATCAGCCACAGAGACCCGTCTTCCTAGTTGATCGAGTTGGTCGACTACGTGGTGGATGTAGTACGGGAAGCCGCCGACCAGATTTACGATGTGCTTACTACACAGCGCAACCTCTCCTGGAGAGATATCAATCTGCGCTAATAGACCAATGCATAGACCCTCAGCGTGGGCGAGCGCCATTGGCGGAACGGTTTCCGCGTACATGTCATTTACTGGATCGTTCGCATTCCCCGCACGCTGAAGCGCGCGGATGATGAGATGCAAACCAACGGAGCCGGTAAAGAGAAATCGAAGTTGATTAGAGTGAAGTTGTCTGAGCTTGCGCAGATGATCAAGTAGTTCTATGGGGTCGGCAGTTCCTTCCCGTTTTTGAAGGTTGTAAAGCATTAGCGGGAACTCATCCCATATCAACAAGACTGTCCTCGAGTCCGCGACGGCAACGACGTCTCGGATTGCCTGATCAAGGATGGCCTTCCAGTGGTCTTTAGCGTCGGGAAGTTCGAGTCCGGCGAGGCGCGTCGGCACCAGCCGAGACCAGTCAGCAACTTTTGCGCGTGCGCGACCGGCAGCTGATAACGAATCCGAGACGGCGCTATAGAGAGCTCGCGCTAATTCCAGCAGCGAGTGCACGGACTCCAGATCCTGATAGAAGACCAGATAGTCGTCAGGACATTCGTCGCGCATCTTCAGAACAATGTGTGTTTTCCCGATCCGCCTTTCCGCCGACAAGATCAGGCCTTGGCGACGGAGGATCTTCCAGTACCGGAGTATTTCGGCGTCGCGCCCGACAACATCTTTGATCGGAAGGCGGCCGCCAGGATTGATTTCCACAGCGAGTACTCGTATGCAGTGATCGGCGCCAATCATACGTCGTAAATGACGTACGTCAAGATCGGCGTATATTGCGCGGCCTGGACTATCGAGACGAGGTGCTACCAAGGCCTGTGTGGACGCGGTATCGCCACGAATCGGGCTCGTCGGACGATCGACGGCCGTTTCCATCACGATCGCCGCTTAGGTCGGATTGGCCGCCGCGGTGTCCGGCGCCGCTTCCGGATCGTCGGAACCGGCCGGAGCGTCCGGACCGTCGCTCCTTGAATGAGCCCGGCTGTCATTAGTTTTCCATCGCGAATTGCGCGAATCGCGCCGGCGTCGCATCATGCGAGGTCTTCCAGGCAGCCGCGCTACCCTGTGCGGCAGTACCGGGTCATCTTCGAGTACGGGGGTTGATGTCGTGAGCAAAAAGAGTCGCTCGGTCCTTCTTGTATCGCTCGTTCCCACATTCCTGCTCGGCGGCGCGTTCGCTGTCGCTCAGGCTCAAACCGGCTCGCCGGCGGCCACGCCGACGAAGTGGTCCAATCCTGACAGCTGGCCAAACCACAAGGTGCCGGTCGCAGGCGACAAGCCCACCATCGGCAGAGACAAGGACGTGATTCTCGACGTCAGTCCGCCCGCGCTGGCCGGCCTGTCCATCGACGGCAAGCTCACCTTCGCCAAGGATGCCGACCTCGAGCTGACCACCGAGTGGATCATGCTGCACGGGGAGCTCGCCATCGGCAGCGAAGCGAGCCCCCACACCCGCAACGCGACCATCACCCTCACCAATACCGTCAAGAACGAAGACGTGATGGCCGGCATGGGCGACCGCGGGATCATGATCTCGGGCGGCACGCTGAACTTGCACGGCACTACCAAGAACACCTGGACCAAGCTCTCCAGCACGGCTAAAGCAGGCAGCACTTCGATCGAGGTCCTGAACGCCGCGGGCTGGCGCGTGGGCGACCAGATCGTCCTCGCATCCACGGATTACGATCCCCGGCAGGCCGAGCAGCGCACCATTTCCGCCATTAGCGGCAACAAGCTCACGCTCGACAAGAAGCTCGACTACATGCACTTCGGCAAGATCACCTTCGAGGTGGACGAGCGCGGCGAAGTCGGTTTGCTGACGCGCAATGTCAAGGTTCAAGCATCGGCCGATGCGGAACAGTCATTTTTCGGCGGTCACATCATGGCGATGCCGTCGAGCCACATGTATGTCGAAGGCGTCGAGCTGTATCGCATGGGTCAGAACCTCACGCTTGCCCGGTATCCGATCCACTGGCATCTCGTGGGCGAAGGCAAGGGGCAGTACATCAGGAACGCCGCGATCCACGACACCTACAGCCGCTGCGTGACCGTGCATGGCACGAATAACCTGCAGGTCGAGAACAACGTGACCTACAACAACGTGGGTCACTGCTTCTTCCTCGAAGACGGCATCGAGACGGGCAACCAGTTCGTCCACAACCTGGCGATCCAGACCAAGTGCCATACGTCCAAGCCCTGCGACCCGACCAACCTCGCCCCGTTCGGAGCGAACTCGGACGGCTTGAACTTCAAGACCACCGGCCAGGACTCCAAGGAGGTCCTGATCCCTTCGGACAACACGGTGTCGACCTTCTGGATCACCAACCCGGATAACGTCTTCCGCGACAACGTGGCCGCGGGTTCCGACGCGACCGGCTTCTGGCTCGCCTTCCCGCAGCATCCCACGGGCCAGTTCGAAGGCACGGACATCAGCAAGGCTACGTGGCCAAGTCGCACGAAGCTCCGCGAGTTCAAGGGCAACGTTTCCCATTCGAACTTCGACAGTTTCATGGGCGACCGCGCCCCCAGGGCCGATGGCCATTTCGCCGTCGGCGGGTATGTTTCCCTCGTCAATCCCGCTGACGCGAACAGCGCTCTAGCGGAGTCGGTAGTCGAGGATTTCACCAGCTACAAGAACCGCAATAGCGGCATCTGGGCCCGCGGTGAGTTGCGCCTCTATAAGAACCTGAAGATGGCCGATAACGCCATTGGCTTCACGCAAGCGTCCGGCAACTTCGGTCAGTCCGCTTATACGTCACGGGTGGTTGACTCGCGCTTCGTGGGCGAGTCCGACAACATCGGCAACCCCAGGACGCCGGCGGAAAAGGCTTACGGCCGCAGCTTGCCGCACCCCGAAGTCGCGGATTTCCCGATCCGCGCCTACGAGTTCTATGACTACCATCATGAGCTGGACAACGACACGTTCGTGAATTACCAGGACAACGCCACCCGCAAGACGGGAGCGATCTCCTACCTGCTGTATACCAGCTTCGGCATGAGCTCCAACAACATCGTGCAGCGCTCGAAATTCATCAACGCCAAGCCGGTGTATTTCCCGCCGATCGACAACCGGTGGAGCAACGACGACTACGGCAATACGGTCTACAAGACCTCGGTGTTCAAGGACAAGGACGGCACCATCACCGGTGTCCCCAATTCCTACATCGTCAACGCCACCGGAATCGACGCCGACAAATCGTGCGAGGCCAAGCCCACCTGGAACGCCTACGTTTGTAAGGGCGATGTCGGCCGCATGAATGTCGGCGGCGGCGGTGGTGCTGTCGGGTTCGGCGGCTTCGGCGGCGGCGGCCCTCCTGGTGCCGGTGGTCCCCCCGGTGGTGCCGGTGGTCCCGGTGCCGGTGCCGCACGAGCCGCAGCTCCCGGCGCTGGCGACGCCGGTCCTGGTGCAGGTGCCCCCGGTCCTGGTGCCGCTCCTGGTGCCGCTCCTGGTGCAGGTGCCCCCAGACCCGCTGCTACGCCTGTTGTCTTTCCCATTGCGCCGGGTGGTGGTCGAATCAGAGGTACCCGTGCACCTTCAGGGCCGCCGGTGGTCCTCAGCCGCAATGGCAAGGAGTTCGCCGCCGACGGGGAAACCAACGTAGTAGCGGGCAGCGAGTACAAGGTGACCACCGAAAGGCCGTCCGTGAATCTCATGGTGAAGGAGCTGGATGCCGGTTCGTGGGTGATGTTCGAGCTGCCGGGATTCACCACTGCAAACTCGGGTACGGCGGTGGACAGCCTGGACGCGCTGCGCAAGGCCAGCGACACCTCGTACTACAAGGGCAACGGATCGCTTTGGGTGAAGATCGTCTCCACCGGTGACGTCCTTGGCACCGGCCCTGGTAAGGGCCCTGGAGCTGGAAACACCCTGCAGGCCAGCCGGTAAGCTGAGCTGCCGCGCGAACAAGAGCCCCCGGCTTTAGGGCCGGGGGCTTTTTTCGTTGATCGAGCGGCAACGCCCGCCGGCTAGTGCCGGGCCATCACGAGCCGGAACCGCTCCTCGGCGCCGATCATGTGGTCGACGTCCTTCGCAGCGTCGGCGATGTCGATCCGCACCCAGTTGACCTTGCCGGTGAACGCGTTGTCGCGCGGCCCGTAGTCTTCCGAGACCGGCTCCCCCATGTCGCAGCCGATCTCGAGCGTCTCGTCCATCGAGAAGAACAGCGCGTGCGTGCGCGCGACGCGGCCTTTGCCGATCTTCTTGCCGTCGGCGTACAACGCGATCGCTGCGCCCTTGCCCATGCCGCCGCCCGCGTATGTGAACTCCATGCGCACTTGGTGCGTGCCCGCTCGGAGCTTCGAGGTCGCCGTCACGCCGAAGTGCAGCAGCCCTAGGAAGTTGTAGAAGTATTTGAGCCTGCCTTCGTGCGCGTAGAGGCACCAGCCGCCCATTGCACCGCCTTGCGCCACGATCACTCCGTTCGCGCCGAGCTTGGGCACCTCGATCTCGGCGGTGACCGAGTGCGATTTGTTCTTCGTGTTGATGACCGCGTTTTCTTGGATTCGGCGCATGCCGGGAAACAGCAGCTGCGTGTTGCCGTGAACCACCGGCGGCCGGCCCGCGATGTCGGGATTCGCGCGCTCCGCCTTGCGGTCGTCGAGCGGAAACACGTTGTACTTCGAAGCCTCGAGATCGAACAGCCGTTTGAGCGCCGCCACTTTCTCGGGCATCTCGGCCGCGAGGTCGTGCGCTTGCGACCAATCCTTGGTGGTGTCGTAGAGCTCCCACACGTCTTCGCTGAGCGGCGGTTGCTCGCCGAGCACCACCCACGGGAGGCTGCCGTGCCGCGTGACGGCCGTCCAACCCTTGTGATAGATCCCGCGGTTGCAAACCATTTCGAAATACTGCGTCTCGTGCCGCTCCGCCGCCTTCGGGCGGTCGAACGAGTACAGCATGCTCACGCCGTGCAGGGGCTCCTGCAGCACGCCGTTGACGATCGTCGGCTCGGGGAGCCGCGCTGCCTCGAGGATCGTGGGCGCCACGTCGATCACGTGATGGAATTGGCTGCGCAGCTCGTCCTTCGCCTTGATGCCGTTCGGCCAATGCACGATCAGGCCGTTACGCGTGCCGCCGAAGTGCGACGCCACCTGCTTGGTCCACTGAAAGGGCGTGTCCATCGCGTGCGCCCAGCCGACGGCATAGTGATTGTTCGCGCGCGTGGAGCCGAAGTCGTCGATGCGCTCGATCAGGAGATCGGGCGTCATGAGGTCGGGCGCTTCGCCGACCGCTTGCTCGTGGAACGAGCCGATCAGCGTGCCCTCGGCCGACGCGCCATTGTCGCCGATGATGTAGTAGACGAGCGTGTCGTCGAGAATGCCCAGGTCCGCGAGCGAGTCGATCACGCGTCCGGCGTGGTGGTCGGCGTGCTCGAGAAACGCGGCATAGATCTCCATCTCGCGCGCGAGCACCGGGCGCAGCCGCTCCTCGGTCTCGTCCCACGCCGGGATCTCCTTCGGCCGCGGCGTGAGCTCGCAGCCCTTCGGAACGACGCCGAGCTTCTTCTGGCGCGCGAAGGTCTGCGCGCGCGCCTTGTCCCAACCCTCGTCGAACTTGCCCTTGTACTTCGCGATCCAGTCGGGCGGAACGTGGTGCGGCGCGTGCGTCGCGCCGGGCGCGAAGTAGACGAAGAACGGCTTGTCGGGCGCCATCGATTTCTGCTGCCGAATCCAGCCGATCGCCTTGTCCGCGAGGTCCGACGTGAGGTGATAGCCCTCCTCGGGCGTTCGGTCGGGCTGAATCGGCACCGTGCCGTCGTAGAGCGCGGGGTAATACTGGTTGTTCTCGCCGCCGATGAACCCGTAGAAATGCTCGAATCCGGAGCCCGTCGGCCAGTGGTGAAAAGGACCGATCGGGCTCGACTCGAACACCGGCACCTCGTGGCACTTGCCGAACTGCGCGGTGGAGTAGCCGTTGAGCTTGAGGGTCTCGGCGAGCGGCGCGCACGTGTTCGGGCGCAGCGAGTTGTAGCCGGGCGCGGACGTCGCGATCTCGGTGATCCCGCCCATGCCGACCGCATGATGATTGCGGCCGGACAGCATCGCAGCGCGGGTCGGCGAGCAGAGCGCCGTCGTATGGAAGCGGTTGTACTTGAGGCCGTTCGCGGCGAGCCGCTCGGCGGTCGGAGTCTGGCACGGCCCGCCGAACGCGCTCGACGCGCCGAACCCCACGTCGTCGAGCAGGATCACGAGCACGTTCGGTGCGCCGGCCGGCGGCCGCAGCGACGCGATCGGGGGGAACTTCGTGTCCTTGTCCTTGGCATCGTAGGTCGTCAGGCCCACCGGCTTGCGGTCGGGAATCGGCAGCACGCCGCGCTGAATCGAATCGGTTGAACCCATCGCACAGCTCCTGGCCTTCACGCTCGGCCTCGATGCAACCCTATAGCGGCACGCGCGCGCGGACTTCGCCCCAAGGTCCCATCTGCTTCTCGCGCGCTTCTGCTTAGGCTGGCGACATACTCGAACCCGAAGCTGCCGCGACCACCGGAAGCCCTCGGAGGGCCACGCAATGCCGAGCAGACGCGAATTCATCGAAACGGCCGCACTCGGTGCTTTGACCGCGACCTTCGCAAGCCCGGCACACGCGCAAAGGCCCGCGCCGGGTGCGGCCGCGTCCGCGCCGAAACCCAACGTGCTCTTCATGCTCGTCGACAACTTGGGTTACGGCGAGCTCGGGGTTTACGGCGGCGGGGCCACACGCGGCGCGCCGACACCCCGGATCGACGGTCTCGCAAGCGAGGGGCTGCGCCTCACGAACATGAACATGGAGGCGCAGTGCACGCCGAGCAGATCGGCGATCTTGACCGGACGCTATGCGATTCGCTCGGGCACGCACTCGGTGCCGTTCGGCGGTGTCGCCGACGGCCTCACGCAGTGGGAAGTGACGCTTGCCGAATCGTTGTCGGCGGCCGGCTACGCGACCGCGTTGTTCGGCAAGTGGCATCTCGGAAGTCACGACGGACGCCTACCCAACGACCAAGGCTTCGACGAGTGGTACGGAATCCCGCGCACCACGGACGAGGCCTTGTGGCCGAGCGCCGCGGGCTACTCCCCCGACGTGATGCCTCCCGAGCAGATCATGGAGGGGCGCAAGGGCGAGAAGAGCCGCGAAGTGAAGGTCTACGACCTCGATCAGCGCCGCCTCATGGACGCGGAGATCACACGCCGCACAATCGAGTTCATCGAAACCCAAGCACGCGCGAGCAAGCCGTTCTTCGCCTACGCCACGCTCACGCAGCCCCACTTGCCGACGCTGCCGAACCCGGCGTTCTCGGGCAAGACCGGCAATGGCGACTGGGCCGACATGCTCGCCGAGATGGATCACAACGTGGGGCAAATGCTCGACGCGGTCGATCGTCTCGGCCTCGGCAACGACACGATCGTGATCTTCGCGAGCGACAACGGCCCCGAGTTCGTCCAGCCGTGGGACGGCTGGGCGGGACCGTGGCGGGGCAGTATTTCACGGCGTGGGAAGGGGGCATTCGCGTGCCGTTCATGATCCGCTGGCCCGGCAAGGTGCCGGCGGGCCGCGTGAGCGACGAGATCGTGCACGCGGTCGACCTCTTCCCGACGATCGCCGCGTTGCTCGGAGCGAAGCTGCCGGACGATCGGCCGATCGACGGCGTCGATCAGTCCACGCTGTTCCGTGGCGAGAGCGACAAGTCGAGGCGCGAAGGGATCCTCGTGTTTTGCGCCGATCGCTTGCAGGCGGTGAAGTGGCGCAACTTCAAGGTGCATTTCTACGAGCAGGACACGATGGTGTCGCCCGCGCTCAAGCTCAGCGTGCCGCTGCTCTTCAATCTCTACACGAACCCGCGCGAGGACACGGGAAAGGTCATCACCGACTCGTGGATACTCGGGCCGATTCTGCGAATGGTCGCGGAGTTCGAGGCCAGCGTGAAAAAGTATCCGTTGATCCCGATGGGAACGCCCGATCCTTATCGGCCACCCGGTCGCGGTCGCTGACGTGATCCGATCGACGCGAAGCGCGCGCGACCGCACCGCTCGAGTGCGTGCGCTCGGCGTGCTCGGCGGCTGCGCGCTGCTCTGGGCCGCCGACCCCGCGGCCGCGGACGAAGGCGGCGTGAGCTTCTGGTTATCCGGAAGCATAGCGAGCTTCGCCGCGACGCCAACGGATCCCGGCTGGGTCATGCCGGGCGTCTACTACCACGCGGGTCTGGATGCGGATGTGTCGAAGAGCTTCGTCACCGCCGGCAATCTCGTCCTGGGTCTCGATGCCGACGTCGATCTCGTGTTCCTATCGCCGACCTACACGTTCGAGCGCAAAGTCGCCGGCGGCCAGGCCGCCGTGAGCGTCGGATGGGGATACGGCCATCAGAGCGTCGAGGCGAGTGTCGTTCTCACCGCGCCCTCCGGCGGCGCGATTTCGGGTAGACGCGCCGACAGCGTCTCCGGAGGATCCGATCTGTATCCGCTCGGCACGCTCAAGTGGAGCTCCGGCAATCACAGCTGGATGGCGTACGCCCAAGGCGGCATCCCGGTGGGCGCATACCAAGTCGGCCGGCTCGCGAATCTCGGGCTCAACCACGCGGCGCTCGACGGCGGCGGCGGGTACACGTATCTCGACATGAGCAAGGGCCGCGAGCTCTCGGTCGTTGCCGGCTTCACCTACAACTTCGAGAATCGCGACACGGATTACCGCAACGGCACCGACGGTCACGTCGACTGGGCCGCGTCCTGGTTCTTGAGCGAGCGAACCCATGTGGGCGTTGCGGGTTACGCGTACTACCAATTGTCGGGCGACAGCGGCGCGGGCGCGGTGCTCGGAGCGAACGAAGCGCGCGTGTATGCGATTGGACCGCAGTGGGGACGGTTTTTTCCGCTCGGGAAGCAACAAGGCTATTGGGGACTTCGCGGCTACACCGAGTTCGGCGGGCGAAACCGCCCCGAGGGCTGGAGCGCTTGGCTGACGCTCTCGCTTCCATTGGCGCAGCAATAGCTCGCGGATCGGCAATCGGATGCCGGCGTCGAGGACCCGGCGCTCATCGAGCGGATTCTGGCGCAGCTCGAGCAGCGGCCCGAGGATGACCCGCCGCGCTCGCCGTTCACCCCTCGAGCACCGCCGCAGCCGTTGCCGCTCTGCTGATCATTGTTCGCTGTGGCGTCCCGAGCCCGCGCTTACGGCCGGTCGCTCGAGCGAGGCGCTGCGGGCGGATCAGATTGCCGGTGTTCGGCGGGATCTCCGGCTGGGACAGGATCACGTCGAACATCGGACGCTCCGGCGTCGATCGCTCACGCTGCCGCCAGTGGTCCGCCGGTCCGCGGACTCCGGCAACCGACCTACTTCTTGTGCTCCTTCTCGATCAGATAGCTCGCGATCCGCAGCATGTCCTGATTCGACTCTCCGCGCACGAGGTAGCGGCCGTTCACGACCAGCGAAGGCGTGCTGGGAACGCGGCTGCGCTGCATGCGCTCGGTGGCCCTGCGAACCTTGGTCTCGACTCCGAAGCTCTTCATCGTGTTCAAGAATTGGCTCTTGTCCACGCCGAAGCCGGAATAGAACGCGGCGATTCGGTCCTCGTCGGGCTTGTCGCCCTCGGCGGGAAGCTTGTGGGTGAGATGAATGGCCTCGTAGACGGCGGCGTGCGTCTTGTCGACGATGCCGAGCGCTTCCGCGGCATAGTAGGCGCGCGCGTACAGCATGAAGTCGGCGCGAAATGTCGCGGGCACGTGCACGACCTTCGCGTAGTCCGGCAACTTTCCAGTCCAGGACAACAGCAACGGCTCGAACCCGAAGCAGGCCGGGCAGATGTAATTGAAGAACTCTTCGACTACGACCTGATTGCTCGTCGGATCTGGGGGGGTTCCGTTCGAAATCTCGACGTAGTCCTTCCCGGCAACGGGCTCGTTGGATTGGGCGTTCACGCGGCTCGTCGCGCCGGCGAGCAAGATCATGAATGCGGAAACGACAAGGCTTTTCATCGCGGATGGGCTCCGAAGTTCGTCGAGTGACATGCTAGCGCGGGCTTCGTCCTCAGTCCCGCACCGCGGCGGCGGATTTGACGCTGGTGGGGCGGCGGGAGCATCGTGGTCGAACCCCGTCAACGCGAACCGAGGGGCACACCCGATGAGCGACGCCGGATGGCGCAAGACATCGAAGGACGGCCGGGCGTACGGACGGCCGCCGCAACATCCCGACCCGCTCTTGTCGCAGACCGCGTGGCGATGGGAGTACGCGCCGGACAGAAGGCCTTCACGCTGCACGGTGCCCCCGGCAGCTCGGCGAGGAGGAGAGGAGGGGGGGTTGTGCGCGCGGCGGGCTTCTCGCTGCACGCGGGCATCGGCATCGAGGCGCAGGCGCGCGGCAAGCTCGAACGGCTCTGCCGTTACGTCAGCCGCCCGGCGGTGGCCGAGGAGCGTTCGCGCCATCCTTGACGCCCACACGGCTGATGCGCCAAAGTCATGCGCACACAGGGTGCGCATACGTGTGAAATGACGCGAAGACAATCGAGTCCGAAGCGTGCTGCCAACGTCAGCATTCGAAGCGAGCTTCTCGACGCGGCGCGCGCGGCAGGCTTGAACCTGTCGGCGACGCTCGAGCGAGCGCTCGAGCGCGAGCTCGCGAACGAACGCCGCAAGAGATGGCGGCAGGAAAACCGTGACGCCATTTCGGCGTACAACGACCACTTCGAGAAGCATGGCACCTTCTCCGACGACGTGCGGAGCTTCTGATGGAGCAGTTCACGGTTTATCGGAACAAGAACCCACGCACGAAGACCGCGTTCCCGTTGCTCGTGGACGTCCAATCGGATCTGCTCGAAGACTTGCAGACGCGCGTCGTGATCCCGTTGACGAAGGCGCCGGCCTTGACGCGCAAACCGATGAGCGATTTGACGCCGACGCTGGCATTCGATGGCGAGGATTACCTGCTCATGACCCCGCAGCTGGCAGGCATCGCGCGGACCGAGCTGGGCACGCCCGTGGGCAATCTCGCCACCGCACGGCAGTCGATCATCGCGGCGGTTGATTTCCTGCTGACAGGTTTTTGAGACATTCGACAGCGCATGAACGAAGAGCGCGCATACCACGCGCCTACTCATGAGTCAGCTCGCCCGGCCAGCGTTTCAAAGAAGTCGACCGCGAACAGCTACCGAATTACCTCAAGCACGAGATTGACCGGCGTCCGCGTCGCAAGCCATCACGTCAACGCGGCGGCGCGGGCGGCAACGCCTCGACGAGCTGCTTCACCGCCCCGGCCATCGGCACGCGGCCGTCGACGTACGGCTGCCAGACGCGCTCGAGCGACTCTCGATACCCCGTCGGCGAGCGCTCGAGCACTTTCTCGCTGTAGACGTACGGTGTGTAGTCGCGCACGCCTTGCTCCGCGAGCCGAGCTTGCACGGCCTCGCCAGTGGTAAAGGACAGCAAGAGCCGAGTGAAGTCCTCGGGCACGGGCTTCGACGCCGCGGTCGACGCCAGCTGCAGCGCCTGCCAGAGCGGACCGGGGGTTCTCGACGAGAACAGCGTCGCCGAGGCTTGTCGAAACAGCGCCTCGAGCGCGGCGTTGCCGGCCGTCACCGGTCTCGCGCTCGAGATCAGCAGGTGATGCGTATTGAGCACGGCGAAGCCGCCGTCGACTGTCGTGTAACCGACGACGTCCACCGGCAACGAGCGCGCGAGCTCTCCGCCGTAGAGCTGCGTGAGCCGCGCGCGCAAAGCTCCCTCGTTCGCTTCGAGCAGCGGCACAAGGCTTGCGATCCAACGCCGATTGCGCGCGTCGTGCTCCTGCCACCAGCACGCTCGGTACGCGGGCGTGGCGGGCGCGAGCTCGGCGGTAGCGGCGGCGATCTGCGCCGCGTCGGCGAGCGCGACGTCGCCCAGCTTCGCGAGCCGCCAACGCATCGAGAGCAGCACGCGGTCGTTCGCGCCGTTCGCGAACGTTTTGGCGTAGTAGTCGCGCGCGTGCTCGAACGCCGCGCGCTGTTCCGGGGGCAGGCCGCCGAGGCACTCCGGTTTGGGCTCGACCGGTTCTCGCGAGAGCGCGTTTACCACCAAGAAGTCGTGCAGATTCGTGGTGACGTCGCTGTAGAGCTCGAAGGTGCGGCTGGCCGCGACGAGCGCTTCGCCGCGGTCGGGCAGCTTGTGCGCCGCGACGATTTGCTGCAACGCTTCGGCCCTCGGCACGCGGCCGTCGAGGTACGGCTGCCACAGACGCTCGAGCGGCCTCCGGAATCCGGGCCACGCGCGCTCGAACAAGCCTTGCGAATAGAGATATTGCCGATAGTCGATTCCGCGCTGGGCCAAACGCGCTTCCACCGCGCTGCCCGTGGTGTAGAACAACATCGTGTGCCAGAAATTCGGCGCGAGCGGCGCGCCGTCGGCCTTCGCCGCCGCCTCGAGGTCGATCCAGAGCTGCCCGTCCAGACCGGGGCCGAACACCGTGTGCGACGCTTCGTGGAACACGACCTCGAGCGCCGCGTAGCCCTGGTTCGCCGGGTTGACGCTCGAGATGCGCAGGTGATCCGGATCGACGACGCTGTCGGCGCCGGTGTTGTTTCCGTAGCCAACGACGTCGACGGGCAACGGCCGGGCGAGATCGTCGCCGTAGAGCTCCTGCAAGCGTTCGGTCAGCGCGTCTTCGTGCGCTTCGAGCAGCGGCCGGAGCGCTGCGATCCAGCGCCGGTTGCGCGCGTCGTGCGCCGGCCACCAACACTTTTCGTACGCGGGCGCTGCCGGCGGCAGCACCGCGAGCGCGGACTCGATCGCGGCGCTGTCCGCGTCGCCGAAGTCGCCGAAGCCCGCGAGCCGGTAGCGCAACGCGAACAAGAGCCGATTGCCGTCTCGTCCGGCGAACACCTTGTAATGCTCGAGCGCACGTTCGAACGCCGCGCGCTGCTCGGCCGGCAGGGCGGCGAGGCAATCCGGCGCGGGCTCTACGGGCTCGCGGGAGAGCGTGTTCCAGACGAGGAAGTCGTGGAGGTTGAACGTCCGATCGCTATAGAACGCGAAGGTGCCGGTGGTTGCGACGAGCGCGTCGCCGCGATCGGGTAACCGAGGCGGCGATTGCGCCATCGCCGGGCCGAAAACCGTTACACATACCAACGGAGCGAGCCAGCGCAGCATGCAACCCCCCGGTCGGCGGCACTTGAACCCGAACGACAGACTCGGCACTTCGGCGGCGCCGGCGATGGAGCCACGCGCGCCTCAACGATGGACAAGGGACAAGCCAAAGAGTTCGGAGGATCGCTCGGCTTCTTTCACCGCAGTCGTTACGTTCCACGGCGACACCACGATCCGCAAGCGCAAGTGACGGCGGTCGCGGCTATTCGTGGCGCAGCACGTCGGCGGGCTTGAGCCGCGCGGCGCGCCACGTCTGGCTGCCCACCGCGAGCCAGGCGATCGCGACAGTAACGACGAGTGAGGCGACGAACGGCAGCGGCGTGATCGGGATCGGATTCAGGAACTGTTTGAGATACAGGCGCGCCCCGACGAGCCCGAGCGGCCACGCGAGCAGATTCGCAACCACGATCGGCTTCGAAAAGCTCGTGAGCAGCAGCTTAAGCACCTGCGCCGTGCTCGCGCCGAGCGTCTTGCGCAAGCCGATCTCCGAACGGCGCCGCGCGCTGACGAGCGCAGCCATGCCGCATAGACCGGCCACCGAGATTGCGAAAGCCATCAGCGCGAGCAGCCCGAATAGCTGGTTGGTCTTCACGAACTGCGAATACGCCGTATTGAAAATGTCGTCGAGGAACCGCCGGCTGAGCGCGACGTTCGGCGCGAGCTGCCGCCAGAGCGAGTCGACTTGGGCGAGCGCGCCGGAGACGTTGCCTCGCGAGATCCGCACTACCGTGTTCTGCGCCCTGGGGTCCAGGTGATAGACCGCCGCTCGCGCGTCGCCGGAGCCCCAATAACTGAACGCACGATCCTCGACGACGCCCACGATCCGCCAAGTCGTGGGCTCCTTCGGGGGCGGCCTGCTCGATCCGAGCCCGGACAGGAACAGATAAACGGCGTTGCCGACGGCCGCCTCGGGCGTCGCGTAGCCGAGCTCGGCGGCGAACGCGCGGTCGATGACGACCTTCCTCTCGAAGCCCGGCTCGACCGGAGGGATCAGCACGCCGGGCGGCGGCAGGTCGGTCGAGTCGAACAGCCGGCCGGCGAGCCGGTCGATGTCGAAGACGCCGAAGAAGTCCAGACCGACGCTGCGCTGTATGACGTGATGCTGCGGGCTCGTGGGATCGGGCGAGCTGTTCACCGTCGAGACCAGCGTCATCTCCCACGGCACGGACGCGACTTCGGTTACGCCCGTCACGCCCGGCACGCGCGCGAGCTCGGCGCGCAAGGTCGCAGCGTCGACCTTGGTGACCGCGGGGTTCTCGATCAAGAGCAACGGGTCCTCGGCCACGCCGAGGCCGGTTCGCTCGAGCTCCCTGTTCTGAAGCGTCACGAAGGTCACCACGAGCAGCAGCAAGCTCGCGATCGCGAACTGCGTGCCGACGAGCACCAGGGAGAAGAGCTTGGAGCCGAGCGTCACGTTCGCCGTCGCGATCGCGCTCACGGGACGCACGCGCGACAGCACGAGCGCCGGGTAGGCGCCCGCCAGCAACGTGACCGCGACGACTACGCCCAAGAGGAACGGCCACGCGCGCCAGCTCGCGAACAACGTGGGCGCGAGGTCGATGTTGAGCAATGCGCGCATTACGGGGCCGCCGAGCAGGAACGCCGCGACGCCGATCACGAGCGCGCCGGCGGTCAACAGCGCGGCCTCGACGAGGCTCTGGAGCAGCACCTGCCTCGGCGTGGCTCCGATCGCCTTGCGCACGCCGATCTCGCGCGCGCGGGCGCTGGCGCGGGCCGTGGCGAGGTTCGCGTAGTTCACGCACGCAACCGCGAGTACCAGCGTGGCGAGCGCCAGCAGCAGGTCGCCGAACGACAAGCCCGTGCCGTACACACCGCGCTCGGTGAGGAGCCCTCGCAGCGCCACGACGCCGAACGAGTATTCGGTGACGGCCTGCAAGCGGTCGGGCGGAACGTGCCGCTTCACGAAGGCATCTAGCTGCGACCCCAGCGCTCGCGCCGTAAGCCCATGCTCCGGCAGCACGATGTAAGTCGTCGCGCTCGAGAAGAACCAGTTCTCGGCCTGGGCCTTGCTGGACTGGGGCAGCATCGTCGTCGTCGCCAGTATGGCCTCGCGCACGTCCGGGGACAGGAGTGCGTCGAACTTGAGTCTCGCGGACGGCGTTTCATGGCCCATGTGCGACGGGTCGGGCAGCCGCGCCAGCACGCCCGTCACGGCGGCGTCAACCGCATTCTGCAAGATCACGTGTTGCCCGAGCGGATTCTTCTCGCCGAACAGCCTGCGCGCATATTCCTGCGTGAGCACCACGCTGCCCGGCGACCGCAGCGCGGTCGCCGCGTCGCCCGCGACGAACCGTAGCGGGAAGATTTCGAGAAACTCCGGATCGACGCCGACGGCAGTGAGCCGCTCGGCCTGCTCCGCGCTCGCGATCATCGTCTTGGTGCCGAACTGGAGCGAAAGAACGCGGGCGATCTTCTCGATCCCCGGAAAATCTTCGCGCAAGTAAGCCGCGGTTTGCTCGGGCACCGATATGTTGGCGCTGCTACGGACGTTGGGGAACGGGTTGTCCTTCGACGTGTAGCTCATCGTCAAGAGGTGGATGCGATCGGCGCTCGGAAACTGCGTGTCGGCGCGGGCGAGAAAGGCGGTGTAGGCGTACGCCGTGACCATCGCGACGAGACCGATGGCGAGCGTGAGCATGTTGAGGACGGCGGCGCCTGGGGAGCGTCGCAGGTTGCGTAGTCCGGTCTGGACGTAGTGCCCCAGCACGAGTCTTCTCCCCGCACCGCGAATTCGCGGCGTTCGAACTTTACTTGATGCCGAGACGGTCGTCAGCGTCGCAGGTGTTCCCGCGAACGCCCGCGAGTAGCGAGCGGGAGCTTCTTCGCGAATCGCTACTGAGTGACTGTCGACACGTCGGTCAACGGATTCGACGCGAGCTCGCCGTCGGCCGTCAGCGCGGGGTAGGGCCGACCCTGCTGCCTGCAACGTTCCGCGATCTCGGGATAGGACCACTCGAACAGCGTTCGGTCGCGCTCCTCGGGCGTGAGCCGCGACTTCTCGTAAAGCCCCGCCGCGAGCCGTTGCCGTTGAGCCTCCGCCAGGATGATGCCCAAGGCCACCGAGACAGTCAGCGACGTGCCGAGCCCTTGCATCGGAATCGTGATCTGGTCGTCGGCCGCCGCACGAGCCGCGTCGCTCAACCCGATGGCTTCGGCCCCGACGACGACCGCCACCTTCGCCGTGTAATCCACGTCGCGATAGTCGCGCTTGCCGCCCCCATGCGCCGCCACGATCCGCCACCCTTCTTCGCGCAGCGCTGCGAGCCCGACGCGCGCCGAGCGATGCAGCATGACCGCGACCCAGTGCTTCGCGCTCCCTGCGATCATGTGGTGCAGTCGCAGTGCATCGTCCGAGGTCGCATGCAAGCGCTGGATGCCGACCGCGTCCGCGGTGCGGACGATTGAGGTAAAGTTCTGCGCCTTGTTCACGGCATCCAAGAATACCGTGAGGTCGGGTTGACGACGGTCGAGTGCGCGGTGGAGCTTGGCGAATCGCTCAGGTGTCATCGGATCCTTCCCTGGAGCCAGCGAACAGCCAGTCGAAACCTGCGAGCATCCTAGCAGCCGTGGCCAGGGTCGAGCATCGCCTGTCTGACCTAATGCTCCAAACTGAGATCGAGTTCACAAGAGCGATGCTTACGCCTCGCTCTCGATGATAGTGTCCGTTTCGACGCCGGCGTAGTACACCCAAGCGTTCTCGTCGCCGGTCAGAAGCTCGATGTACTTCGGATGCACGAACAGCGACTCGCGGCCGGCATTGAGCTCGCGTAGCACGCCGATCTCCGCGAGCGACTTCAAATAGACCGACGCCGTCTGGCGCTTCGCGAGTCCGGCATCGACGACGTTCGCGATGCGGGAATACGGCTGCTTGAACAAGAGCTCGACGAGCTCCCACGTGTAGATCTTCGGCAAGCGGCGGTGGATGAAGTCGCCCGTGTGGCGCATGAGGTCGCGGATAGCCTTGATCTTCTCCGTCGTCCAGCCGCACGTGTTCTCGATACTGTCGAGCATGAACACGATCCACGGTCCCCAGCTCTGCTTCGTCGTGACCTCGAGCAGCAAACGGTAGTAATCGGCCTTGTTGCGAATGATGTAGCGGCTCAGGTAGAGAATCGGCGTATCGAGCAGGCCTTGCTGGACGAGATAAAGAATATTGAGGATGCGGCCCGTGCGGCCGTTGCCATCGGCGAACGGATGAATCGCCTCGAACTGGTAGTGCTGCACGGCGCAGCGAATCAGAGGGTCGAGCTCGTTCTTCGCCGTAAGGAACTCCTGCCAGTTCGCGAGCATCGCGCGAATGACGTCCTGGCCGACGGGCGGCGTGTAGATGACGGCGCCGCTCGACATGTTGCGCAACGTGGTGCCGGGCTTCGAGCGCAGCTCGAGCTTCTCGTCTTTGATCGTGCGGCAAACTTCGATCGCGGTTTCGACGGTCAGCGGGCCCTTCTGCACCTTGCGCACGCCTTCGAACAGAGCGCGCCGGTATCGCAGCGCCTCCTTGGTCGCGGGATCCGCGGCGCGCGCCTCGGGCGCGTCGACGTACTCGAGCAGCTTGTCGGTAGTCGTCACGATGTTCTCGATCTCCGAGCTCGCCTGCGCTTCGAGTAACGGCAAAGCGTTGACGAGCACGGACGCGTTCGGAATCAGCTCGGCGGCCTGTTTCAGCTCGGCGAGCGCCACTCGGGCGCTGATGCACTTCTTCAGGATTGAGCTGGTTTCGATGCTCTCGACGGGCGGCGGCAGCGGCGGGAGCTCGTTATAGGCAAGCGACGGATCGAACGGCATGTGTACGAACCCTCTGTGTTTTTCGACCTATCCCAGGTCATGCGTCGAGTCGATCGACAGATCGGCGGTATATGTCGAAATCTGTCAGAAATTTCGACATATAGAGCCCGTGTGTCGACGTCGCCGACCGGTTCCCAGTACATGTCGAAAAACACTCAGAATTTCGACATATTGGTTGGACACGTCGATTGCGTCGACGCATCGCTGCAATATGTCGAAAACCCGACAGATTTTCGACACGTTCAGAGTATAGGGGGCCCGTCGGCCGGCTTTCCGTGAGCCGCGTCTCAGAGCTTCAGCGGCAAGGGGCCGAAGACGATCCCCCAGATCTCGCCCGCACCGGTGAGGGCCGTGCCGGTGCGCGCGGTCCCTCCGCGGAGCCCCGACGGTCCAACGGCGAAAATGTAACGTAATAGTTACAAATAGTATGAAATACTATACTCGTTGTCGCATACATGTTACCTTGCAGCCCGTTTTCACGCCGTCGACGCCCGATGTATCGCGCACTCATCGCCGCCATCGTCATCGCTACTGCCGCCGCGCTGTACCTGCGTGCGTCGTCCGCGCCTTCACCTGCGGTCGATGCGCCGGTCGCAAGCGAGGTGCGCGCCGAACGCCGCACGTTGACCGTGTCGACGGTCGCGATCGGCACGGTCAAGCCGAAAGTCGGTGCGGAGGTCAAAGTTGGCTCGCGGCTGTCAGGCGTCGTCAAGGAGCTCGCAGTCAACGTCGGCGACGTCGTCCGGCGAGGTGACTTGCTCGCGCTGCTCGACGACGCGGAATGGCAAGTGCGGGTGGAGGCGCTCCAGGCGGAGCGCGACCAGGCCGAAGCGGAGCTCGCGTACGCGCAGGCGCAGCTCGAGCGCGCCGACGCGCTGAACGACACGATCGCGTCGTCGGAGCTCGAGAGCGCGCAGCGCAACGTCCGCGTGCGCCGCGCCGCGCTTGCCCAGGTCGCGGCTCGGCTCGCGGAAGCGCGCATCCAGCTCGGCTACACGCGCATCACGGCGCCGGTCAGCGGCACGATTGCATCCGTGTCCACCTACGAAGGCGAGACGGTGGCCGCGAGCTTGGCCGCGCCGACGTTCGTGACGATCGTCGATCTCGCGCGCCTCGAAGTGCACGCGTTCGTAGACGAGACGGACGTCGGTCGCGTTCACGTCGGTCAGCCGGTGACCTTGCGCATCGATGCGTTTCCGGGGCACGAGCTTACCGGCGCCGTCGACGCCATCCGTCCGAAGGCCGAGCTCGTCAACAACGTCGTGAACTACGTCGCGGTCGTCGACATCGCCGGGGCGCACGAGCTTTCGATTCGACCGGAGATGACGGCGCGCGTCGACTTCGCTCTCGACCGGCGCGCCGACGTCCTGACCGTGCCGCGCGGCGCGGTGCGGCGGGAGAACGGCGAAACGTTCGTTGCGGTTCGCACGGCCGACGGCTGGCGCAAGGCGCCGGTGCAGATCGGCCTCACTACGCCGCAGCACGTCGAAATCGTCGCGGGCCTCGAAGAGGGCGCGATCCTGAGCCAATCCGGAGAACTGCCATGATCGAGCTGAAAGACGTCGAGAAGACCTACCGCAAGCCGAAGCAGCCGCCGGTCCGGGCCATCGCCGGCATTTCCCTGCGCGTGCAAGCGGGCGAGTTCGTGGCGGTGCTCGGACCCTCCGGCTCGGGCAAGAGCACCCTGATGAACGTGATCGGCCTACTCGCCCGGCCGGACGCCGGCGAATATCGCCTCGACGGCACGCCCGTCGCCGAGCTCCGTGACGATGAGCTCGCGCGGGTGCGCAATCGCGTGATCGGGTTCGTGTTCCAGTCGTATCACCTGCTGCCGCGGATGACGGCGGAGGAGAATGTCTGGCAGCCGTTGCTCTACTCGAGCTCCGAGACGGGAGACTACGAGGAGCGCAGCGCCGCCGCGCTGGCCGCCGTGGGGCTCGCGGACCGCCGCAGGCATTTCCCCGGCGAGCTCTCGGGTGGCCAGCAGCAGCGCGTCGCGATCGCGCGCGCGATCGTCAACGAGCCGAAAGTGCTGCTCGCGGACGAGCCCACGGGCAACCTCGACTCCGAGTCCGCGCGCGATATCGTCGGGCTCTTCAAGCAACAGAACGCGAGAGGTACCACGGTGATTCTGATCACTCACGACCCGAACGTCGCCCGCGAGGCGCGGCGCATCGTGCGTATCGTCGACGGCGCCGTGCTCGTCGACGAGCACGTAGCTCCGGAGGCGGCATGAACGGCAGATTGCTGGTGCACACGGTTTTCGCGCGGCTCGTGCGGTACAGGGGCAAGACCGCGCTGCTCGTCCTCGGAATCGCTCTCGGCGTGGCCGCGATGGTCGCGATCACGTTGTTCGCCGACGGCGCGATCCGGTCGTTCGCGCGCTACACGCGGATCGTCTATCCGACGGATTCGGTCGTCGTCGCCGGCGACGAAGGCGGCGCGATCACGCTCGCCGACGTCGAAGCCCTGCGCGCGGCGCTTCCGGAGATCGTCGATTGGGACCCGCTCGTGCGCGCCGGCGGCCGCGTGCTGAAGAACGGCGATCGCAACGTGCGCGTGGGCGTGCAGGGTTACTCGGAGCGAGCGGCGCAGGTGCGGCGCCGCGGCGTGCAGCAGGGCGACTTCTTCACGGCCGACGACGTGGCGACGCGCGGGCGAGTCGCGCTGCTCGGTACCACCACGGTCGAGGCGCTGTTCGGCTCGACGTCGCCCCCGATATCGCCGATAGGCGCGGAGATCTTCATCGACAACCTGCGGTTCGAGATCCGCGGCGTGCTCCAGAGCGCCGGCGCGGATCTGCACGGCGGCGACCTCGACCAAGCCGTGTGGATCCCGTTCACGACGGCGCTCGACCTGACGAAGTCCGATTCGCTGACCAGCGCGTCGCTGCAGCTCGCGGACCCGGCGCTCACCGAAGGCGTCGGCGAGCGCGTCGCGGCGACGCTGCGCGAGCGCCACGCGATTAAGGTGGGCTATGCCGACGATTTCGCCGTAACCACGCCGCGCGGTATCGGCAACCGAGTGAACGGCATGTCCGCGATGATCGATCGGTTCATCACGGTGGCCGTGACGATCGTCTGCACCGTCGCCGCGCTGGTGGTGGTCGGCGTGATGCTTGCGTCGGTGAAACAGCGCACCGCGGAGATCGGGCTGCGGCGCGCGCTCGGCGCGCGCCGCCGCGACTTGCGTTTGCAGATCGTGCTCGAGGTGGCTGTGTTGTCCGTGGCCGCATGGGCGCTCGGTCTGGCGTCGGCGTGGGGGCTGCTCCGCGCGCTTGCGCCGCTGCTGCGGGACGGCGTCGGCGTCGAGGTGGCCGCGCCGAGCGCGAGCCTGGTGCTCGCGACCGTCGCCGCGGCGGCCGTGACCGGGCTCATCGGCAGCCTGCCGGCCGCGCTCAAGGCGGCCAGGCTCGATCCGGTCGAGGCTTTGAGGTAGTCGCTTGCACGCTCGGCTCCGGCGCGCCGGCGCGCACAGCGCGGTCGCGCTGAACGAGCTGCGGCGCGGCGGCGTGCGCGTTGCGCTCGCGATCGGCGCTGTCGCCCTGGGCATTGCAGCGATGACTTTGACACTCGCCGTCGGCGCGGGGTTGCGCGCCGCGCTCGACCAGGCCGCGGCCGGTCCCGGGCTGCGGGTGCTCACGATCGTCACCGGTCTCGTCGATGCGCCGCCCGGCCGCGGCGTTGCGTCGTTCGTGTCTACGCGCCTCGACCTCGACGACGTTGCCGCGCTGCGGGCGGATCTCGGCGGCGAGCGCTTGGTCGCGCCGATCGCGGAGCGGACGCTGCGCGTAAAGCTTGGGCATAACGAGGCGACGACGGCCGTGCGCGGCGTGACGTCCGAGTACTTCACGGCTCGCGGATTCGAAATAGCGCGCGGGCGGTTCGCGGACGAGCTCGACGACGCCGCGCTCGCGCGCGTCGCCGTGGTGGGCTCGTTCGTCGCGGCGAAGCTCGGTGGCCGCACGCTCGGCGAGTCCTTGACGATCGGCGGCGTGCCGTTCACGGTGATCGGCGAGCTCGAGCGCAGCGGCGTCGCAGCGGACGGCTCGAACACGGACGACCAGATTCTCGTGCCGCTCGGCACCGCCCAGCGACGTCTGCTCAACGTGCGATCCTTGAGCGCTGCGCTCGTCGAGATCACCGGCCGCGACGATCAAGCGCGCCTGCGAGCCGAGGCTCGCGAGCTGCTGCGGGGCAGTCACGAGCTCGACGCCGCGGCGCGTGACGATTTCGACATCCTGTCCCCGATTGCAGCCGACCAGAGCCGGCGCGGGCAGGCCGCCTTCGTTCAGCGGTTGCTGCGCCCGCTCGCGCTGGTGACGGTGGCGATCGGCGGAGCCGCCGTGCTGGTGGTGACGTCTCTGAACGTTCTCGACCGCACTCCGGAGATCGGCCTGCGCAGAGCGATCGGCGCACGACGCCGCGACATAGCAGGGCTGTTCATCCTCGAAGGCACGTGCTCGAGCGCGCTAGGCGGGCTACTCGGAGCAGCGATCGCGTGGCTCGGAGTTGCGACGGCGCGGGTCACCCTCGGCTGGCCGATGGCAGTCGACGCGCGAGCGCTCGTGTTGCCGCTCGCGGCCGCGATCCTGCTCGGCGTGGCTTGCAGCGCCGGGCCGGCCCTGCGCGCGGCGCGATTGACGCCGCTAGAGGCCCTGGGGCGCAGCTGAGCGAGCCGGTTCGAGCGTATTTGCACGGCGTTTGAGCCGACCACGCCAGCCGGCCGCGGCCGTGGCGCTCGGGATGCCCCGAGCGGCCGGCATCAAAGCATGTCGCGATGAGTTGGGTGTTTCTCGCCGTTGCAATCTCGCGTGGGGGCGATACATTAGGCGGATCGTCGCCGGCCGCGAGAGAACGCTAACAATTCGGCCGGCCTACTTCACGCAACGACAGAAGAAGTCGACAGACCCGTCATGGCCGTGGATTACAAGGTCAGATCCGGCGACTGCATCAGCAGCATCGCGTTCAATCACGGTTTTTTCTGGGAAACGCTGTGGGCTCACGGCAAGAATTCGAGTCTCAAGCAAAAACGCAAGGATCCGAACATCCTCAGGCCCGGCGACCTCGTGCACGTTCCGGATCTTACGTCGAAGGAAGAATCCTGCGCGACGGACAAGCGGCACACGTTCAAGGTCAAAGGCGTCCCCGCCAAGCTCCAGCTGCGCCTGATGCGGCCGAAACAACAAGAGGAAGAACAGGAGCCACCGGATTCGTCGGCCCCGCCGGGATTGGGCGCTCTGGGCGCCTCGCTGCCGGTATCGCTCGGCGGAGGCAGCGATGACGACGCTTCGAACCTCGCCGACCCCGAGTACAAGCCGCCGACGGAAGAAGAGGAGCCGATCGCGAACGCGCCCTACGTCTTCGAAGTGGACGGGATCCGTGTCAAGGACGGCAAGACCGACGGCGACGGCCGCGTCGCCATTCCTTTGCCTCCGAACGCGCGCATCGGACTTCTGACGGTTCATCCCGGCAAGGAAGACGAAAAGACATTCACGCTCGCGCTCGGCGGCGTGGACCCGCTCGACGAAGTGTCGGGCGTGCGCCAGCGCCTTGCCAATCTCGGGTACTTCTGCGCGCCCGATGGGCCGGATGACGGCGACGACCTACGAACGGCGCTCGAGAAATTTCAGGAGCAGAACGGCTTGAGTGTCCGGGGCAGGATCGATGACGAGACCAGGGCCAAGCTCAAGACTGCTCATGGTTGTTGACGGCTGCTCGCAAGGGTCCGATCCATGCCGGTGACCAAGATCAAAATCAGCTTCGGAGCCGTGGCTGTCAACGACAGCGCCGATATCTGGGGCGAGGGCGAATGGGTCTTCGACGCGAAGATCGACGGCAAGCTCGTCGGCGATCGCAAGGAGCACGCCGCCGTTGAACGCACCCTCATCCTTTTGGAGCCCGAGGACGCGTGGTCGGCGATCGTGGACGTCAGCGGCAAAACGAAGCCGACCGATACCGTCAAGGTGAGCTTTTCGGGCAAGGATATCGACATCCTGAGCGACGACGACCTCGGCGAGGTGACCTACGAATTCAAGTTTCCGTTCGCCAAGCCACAGATCATTCCGCTGAAGTCACCGGTGCAGAAAGGCTTTCTGTTCTTCCCGGATCGTCAGTACTACAGCCTCACGGTGAAAATGGAGGTGCTCGAGATCAAGGCGACAGCCGCGATCACCGGACCGAAGTCGGTCGCCGTGAGCCGGCAACACGACGGCAGCAGCACGTTCACGACGGTGGGGGGCAAGGCCTTCGTGCCGCGTGCCGAGGTCTGTCCCGTGGTGCCGACGCCGCAGACGCCGTCCAAGCTCCCGCAGCGTCCGGACATTTCCATCCCGCTCGGGTTGACGCCCGGCAAGGACACGCCGTACAGCCAACCGGTGCCGCTCTGGCCGCTGCCGAACCCGAATGCGCTCTACAACCCGTCGCTGATCCCCATCTTGAACAAGACTGCCGCGGACTTTCAAAAGAAGGCCGCGCGCCTCGCCGTGACCTACGTCGAGCCGGGCGATCTCGACACGGGGTTTCTCACTTGGCACGTGAAGAGCGGTCCAGTAGAGATCGTCGGGTCGAACGAAGGCCCCGAGATCATCGTGAACGGCACCGGCGCCGGCGCTTCGGACGAGCTCGCCGAAATCGAGCTGCGCTGGGACGGCGACAAGGGCCCTCTGTTGTGCACGTACCGCGCTTGGGTCGGCAAGGTCAAGACCGTGAAGTACCGCATCAACCTGATCAACGGAACGAACGCCGCGTCGCAGATGGTATTCGTCTCGACGGACTACGCGAACCAGATGAAGATCGCCGGTATCGTTTACTGGCAGGTGGGGCTCGAGCTGGTTCCGGACGACAACACGACGTGCTGGGATGGCGCTTCCACGACCGAGCTCGACGGAGTCACGGCGTTGCCCAAGGGCATGTTCAACGTCCCGGTCACGAACAACACGTGGACCGTGAACGTGAACAACTTCGCGCCTACCATCGCGTCGCGCCTGAACTTCCGCGCCGGCGTCGTTCACGCCGTGTACGTGCGGTCAACCACCACGGGCCGAGCCGCCGCCACGGATATCCAGGGTGTCGACGGCAAGCCCTACGAGATGGACGGCAAGCCGAGCGCTTCGTGGGTAAGCCCGAGCGGCGTGCCGCCCGATAAAGACCCGAAGAAAAAGTTGAAGCTCAAGACGTTCGCTTCGAGCAAACGGCTGAAGAACAAGGCGCCCGGCGACGGCAAATACGTCACCGAGCGGGCGAAGGTGGATGCGGGTTTTGCGAGCGCCGACATGGAGCGGATCTACGCCGCGGTGCTGCCCTCCGATTGGACGAACTCGGCTACGGGGACTGACGCGTCCGCGGGCATCAATTTGGCCCACGAGCTCGGTCATGTGCTCGGGTTGGAGCACCGCGGCAGCGGCGATGCGTCGACGCCGCCGCTCTCCAACGACGGCATCAATTCCGTGGACACCAAAGGCAAGCAGCGGGGCCACCCGTGGGACGAGAATGTCATGAGCTACGGTTACACCGGCGCTCATGCGGCTGCGCCGCGGGCTCTTGACATCGACATCATTCAGAGTCCCGTCGTGCGCAAGCACCCGGCGTGCACCTGAGATCCCCCTGTGCCGAAAGACGCTAACATCCTACGCACCGCCAAGGATCCCAAACTACTCGTCGGCTCGGCCGTCGAGTTCGCCGCGAGCGCGAGCCCCACAGATCAGGCGACGCTGCTGGGATTCCTCAATTCGAAGGACTTTCTGCTGAAGCTCAACACCGCGCGTGAATACGACACCGCGCGGCCCAAGCAATTGCGCGTCGCCAAGATCATCCGCGTGCTGCGGGACAGCACGGAGCCGGCCGCGAAGCAAACCCTGCTCAGCCTCGCGCGCGGCGGCGCGTTCATCGACAACAATTGGTTGCGGGAGGAGCTGCTCGTGCGTGCGCTCGTGTCGATACGGCCCGCGCCTCCCGAGGCCATTCGCTATTGGGACGCGCAAAGCACGCCGCGGTCGGTGAATCGCCACATTGCGATCGACATGCTCTGCGAGAACGGAACCGAACCAGCCATCGCGTTGCTCGAACGGAAACTTCAGGACCCGGAGCAGGAGCTCGAGTTCAAAATCGTCTGGATGCATGATCCGATGTTGCGGCACCGCAACGACGTGCCGTTGCTGCTCGCATCGGGCCGGATGATCACACGGACTCTCCAAGGCGAGCTCCGCTTCACATTGGTCGAGTCGTTGTGTTCTTATGATCCACGTTGGTATCTCGGTTGCTTGAAGCCTAGGCCGCCGTCCCGGGCGCTCGCCACGCCGGAGGCTCGCGAAGTGTTAAGACGCATCTGCAAATTCGCCAAGGAAGCCATGGAGCTTCCGCCTGAGCTCAAGGTTGCCGTCGAAGCCACGTTGACGGAGATTGGCGGGGAGAACGAGCGCAGGCCCGGTTGATGACACGTTATGGAAAGCTCGCACCGAATCGCCGCGCCACTTCTCAGCATCGCGCTCGTGATGGTCGGCACGAACTGTTCGGCGCAGAATAGCAACGTGAATTCCGTTGGCGCGCCTCCTCCGCCTCCTCGTAGCGCGCCGGCGCCGAGCGCAGAAGTGGCTGCGTTGCTCGAGCACCTTCGGGGGCTCGCTGCGAGCACGGCGCTTGCGGACCAAACGGAGCTCGCACGGCGCCTCGGCGAACCGCGTACGCTCGATCAGCTCGATGATCCGGCAAGCCGCGACAGGTCGCGCACCCAGGATTTGCGCTTGGCGCGCGTCATCGACGGACTGCGGGACAATTCTTCCGCGAGCGCTGCACAAACGTTCGTGACGTTGGTCGGTGACGATGAGTTTACGGCCAGTGCGCAACGGAGCGAGCTACTCGTCCGCTCGTTGGCTACGCGCCGCCCACTGCCGCCGGAGCTCCTCGCGTTTCTCGACGCGCAGGCGCGGCCCGATTCAGTGAATCTACATCTCGCCATCGACACGCTCTGCCAAAACGACACCGCAGCCGCGTGGGATCTCGTCGGGCGAAAGCTGGCGGACGGTGCGATCGAGCCCGAATACAAGATCGCGTGGTTGCGCGGCCCGGTATTGGAGCACCGTCGCAGTGCTGCGATGCTCGAGCTGGCGGAAAAGCTGCTCGAGGACGGCTCGCTCGATCGCGAGCTACGCGTCGGGCTCGCCGAAGTGTTGTTCGAGTACCGTCCGGATGACTGGTACCCGGGCCGTGACGGCGTGCCGCGTCCGCCGGACGAGAAGCTCACTTCGCCGCAGGCCGCCGCGCAACTGCAGCGTATCGGTACGATCGTCGCCGGCCCCGGATATCCGCGGAGGGTCGTGGAAGCGGCGCGGCGGACCCTGAGCAGCCTCGACTGAGCCGCGTCGAGGGCCTCGATCGGTCCAGTCCCGCGCAGTTCGGCGAGAAGGAGAGGGAGGGGGTTGCGCGCGCGGCGGGCTTCTCGCTGCACGCGGGCATCGGCCGGACCGGTGAACAAAGCGCCGCAGCCCGGACCGGACCCGAACGAGGCCTGATCTCAGGAGCACGCACTTGCGAAAGTCACTCGTCTTCGCGGCTGGGCTCGCCGCTTTTTTCGCCGAGTTGCTCGCAGGTAGCGCCGCCGCGGTAGATCGCACCGGCGACCCCGCGAAATGGCGCGCGCTCTGGACGCAGATGATGCCGGTGTACATGCACCCTCGGTGCTTCAACTGTCACAACAAAGTCAATCCGCGGTTGGACGACAGTAAGAACAACCACGGCGGGGGTCAGCTCGAGCTCCCGGAGCAGTTCGCGTGCATCGGCTGCCACACGGCAAACACGACGGTGGTTGAAGGTACGTGCGAGCTAAACCAGTTTTCCGGCAAGGGCAAGGTCACGGTCGACGGCAAGACGTCAGACTCGACACCGTGCGTGCCCAACGAGGGACCGCAAAAGATACGCATACCGACCGGACCTGTATGGAACGCCCGCGGCCCTGATTTCAGCGAGGACATGCTCGAGCTGTGCCGGATGGTGAAGAACAGGAAAACCCCGGAGCAGCTCGTGGAGCACGTGCAGAACGACGCGTTGATCGACTTCGGCTTCAAAGGCACCGCGGGGATGGACGAGCAGAGCCAATTCTGGCCCCCCGAGTTGGAGACACCGCCCCTGACCAAGCCGGAGTTCGTGAACTTGCTGACGCGCTGGATCACCGAGGCCGCCATGGCCTGTAGCACCGACGGCACTGTCGTTCTCGCCGACAAAACCACGATCGACATGCAGCAAGCGCCGTTCGGCGGCGCTTCGGCGCGCAAGACCGTCGACGCGACGATCGACATCAAGAGCGGAGTCGCGATGTCGAAGTTGCGCTACACCGAAACATCGACGTCCGCGGTCACAGTGCCGACGCCGGGCTGCAAAGCGAAGGACAACGCGGAGGTGCAGTCCACGGCGGAGGGCAGCCCCGACACCAAGTACCAGATCGACATGCGGCCTGGCGGCATGTACCGAATGCAGTTCTTTTTGGGCTCCATCGAGGCGCAGACGGATTACTCGGCCAAGGTAAGCGTGTGTCGTCCCATCCACAAACAGAAGGGGCAGATCCCAACGGAACCCACGGAGGAGCAAGAGTTCAGCGTCGAAGGCCAGGCGCAGCCAATGCCTGGGGATCCTGGCGCATGGATCCTGAAGGGTTCCACGCCGCCGCCGGCCACCAACGGCATCGCCCTGCTCGGTGTCACGGCCCGCAGCGAGCGCACGGTGACCTGGGACATCGTCATCCGGTAACGCGATCAACAAACGCGCACGACGGACCGACTATTCGCTACTCCGGGGGCGGTTGGCGCGTGTACTTCCAGTCGCCGGACACGGCGCCTCCTCGATTGACGAGGTGGGGCGCGGCCGCCGCGAGGTTGCTGCGGCGCAAGGCGGTCGCGGGGGGCGTCTACCGAAATCTTTGAATTGCGCCGTTGCCCGAGATGTGCTGGGCGACGGGGCAATCGCGCTATGCTCTGCCGCCAGAGTACCGAGTCGTCTTCGAGTGCGGGGGGTTGATGTCATGAGCAATCGCTCGGTTTTTCTGGTGTCGCTCGTTCCTGGATTCCTGCTCGGCGGCGTGCTCGCCGTCGCTCAGGCTCAGACGGCGGGATCGCCGGCGGCCACGCCGACGAACTGGTCTGATCCTGCCAGCTGGCCCAACCGCAAGGTGCCGATCGCGGGCGACAAGGTCACCATCGGCAGAGACAAGGACGTGATCCTCGACGTCAGTCCGCCCGCGCTCGGCGGTCTGTCGATCGACGGCAAGCTCACCTTCGCCAACAACGCCGACCTGGAGCTCACCACCGAGTGGATCATGCTGCACGGCGAGCTGGCCATCGGCAGCGAAGCCCAGCCCCACACGCGCAACGCGACCATCACCCTCACCAACACCGTCAAGGGTGAAGACGTGATGGCCGGCATGGGTGACCGCGGGATCATGATCTCCGGCGGAACGCTCAACCTGCACGGCGATCGGACCAACACCTGGAGCAAGCTGTCGAGCACAGCTAAAGCAGGCAGCACTTCGATCGAGGTGCTGAACGCCGCGGGCTGGCGGGTAGGCGACGAGATCGTGCTCGCGTCGACGGATTTCGATCCACGGCAGGCCGAGCGGCGCACGATTTCCGCCATCAGCGGAAACAAGGTCACGCTCGACAAGAAGCTCGACTACATGCACTTCGGCAAGATCACCTTCGACGTGGACGAGCGCGGCGAAGTCGGTCTGCTGACACGCAACATCAAGATCCAGGCATCGGCCGACGCGGAGCAGTCGTTCCTCGGCGGGCACATCATGGCGATGCCGTCGAGCAAGATGTTCGTCTCGGGCGTCGAGCTGAACCGCATGGGCCAGCACATGACGCTGGCTCGCTATCCGATCCACTGGCATCTGGTGGGCGACGCCAAGGGCCAGTACATCAAGAACGCCTCCATCCACGATACGTACAACCGCTGCGTGACCGTGCACGGCACGAATGACCTGCGCGTCGAGAACAACGTGACCTACAACACCGTGGGTCACTGCTTCTTCCTGGAAGACGGCATCGAGCACGGCAATGAGTTCGTCAGGAACCTCGCCATCCAGATCAAGTGCCATCCCTCGAAGGCCTGCGTCCCGTCCAATCTCGCCCCAAACGGAGAGATCAGCGAGAATCGCCAGACCATCAGGCAAGCCAGCATGTCCGGCAAGGACACCCTGCTGCCTTCGGACAACACGGTGGCGGCTTACTGGATCACCAATCCGGACAACACCTTTATCGACAATGTGGCCGCCGGTTCCGATGAGAATGGTTTCTGGCTGTCGTTGCCGGAGCACCCGCAAGGCCAGTTCCTGGGCACGGACATCGCCAAGAACACCTGGCCACGCCGCACCAAGTTCCGCGAATTCAGGAACAACACGGCCCACTCCAACTTCGACGGGTTCATGTTCGACCGGAACATCAATGTGGAAAACGTCTTCGGGTTGGCCGGCCCCTCGTACATGCCCAAGGAAAACCCTGCTGACCCGAACAGCAAGAGCGTGGATGCGCTGTTCGAGAATCTCACCTCCTACAAGAACCGCAATGGCGGCGTCTGGGGCCGCGGCGAACGGCACGTCTTCAAGAATCTGAAGTCGGCAGACAATGCCATTGGTTTCACGTCTTCAACCGGTTCCTTCGGCGATGACTTATTTACCTCACTGGTGGTTGATTCGCTGTTCGTGGGCGAAACCGACAACATCGGCAACCCCGTGACGCCGGAGGAAAAGGCCTACGGTCGCAGCCTGCCGAAGCGCCTGATTCCCGACTTCCCGATCCACGCCTACGAGTACTACGACTACCGCCATGACGTAGTGAACACGACCTTCGTGAACTTCCAGGACAACAAACAGCGCGGATCAGGAGCGCTTTCATGGCTGTTGTTTACGGGCGCCGGGGTTACCACCGAAAACACCGTCAAGGGTGCGAAGTTCGTCAATGCCAAGCCCGTGTACTTTCCGAAAATCGACCCCAGGTTCGATAGTGACAACCGGAGTGGTTCGGCCTACCGGACCGCGGCGATCCACGATCTGGACGGCTCGACGACCGGCATCCCTGACTCCTATGTTCTGCTCCACGACGGCGAGAACGACAGCGTCGCCACGGACGACACCTGCGAGATTCATCCCACCTGGAACGCCTCTGTGTGCGCGGGCGATATCGGACGCATTCAGTTCAGCATCAGGAGGCCCGGACCCACAAGGGGTGCTGGTCTTGCGCTGAAAGATGTTGCTGTGCGGTCAGCTGCGCCAGCGGCTGCGCCTGCGCCGGCGGCTGCTCCTGCGCCGGCGGCTGCTCCTGCGCGGGCGGCTGTTCCTCAACAGCCAATTGTCCTGAGCCGCAATGGCAAGGACTTCAAGATCACGGCCAACCAGAGCACTGTGCGCGCCGGTACCGAGATCCGTGTGAAGACCGAAAGACCGGAAGTTGCAATCAGTTTGAGTGAAATGGCCAAAGACTCATGGGTCGTGTTCGAGCTGCCGGGTTTCGCCAACGCAGCCTCCGGGAAGCAGCAGGACAGCATTGACGCCCTGCGCAAGGCGACCGAGACTTCGTATTTCAAAGGTCCGGATGCCGTCTGGGTGAAACTGGTAATCCCGACCGCCCCCAAGGGCGTTGGCAGAGATCAGTTTGGCCCGTTGGACACTCAAACCAGCATTACGGTAAGCCGATAAGCGAACGCCTGAACGAAAGCCCCCAGCTCGCGAGACCCGGGGGCTCTTTTTTCGTCATCTTCGAGTATGGGGGTTGATGTCATGAGCAATCGCTCGGTTTTTCTGGTGTCGCTCGTTCCTGCATTCCTGCTCGGCGGCGTGTGCGCCGTCGCTCAGGCTCAGACCGGCGGATCGCCGGCGGCAGCGCCGACGAAGTGGTCGAATCCCGACAGCTGGCCAAACCACAAGGTGCCGGTCGCAGGGGATAAGCCCACCATCGGCAGAGACAAGGAAGTGATCCTCGACGTCAGTCCGCCCGCGTTGGCCGGTCTGTCGATCGACGGCAAGCTCACCTTCTCGAACGACGCCGACCTGGAGCTCACCACCGAGTGGATCATGCTGCACGGCGAGCTCGCCATCGGCAGCGAAGGCAAGCCCCACACGCACAACGCGACCATCACCCTCACCAACACCGTCAAGGGTGAAGACGTGATGGCTGGCATGGGTGACCGCGGCATCATGATCTCGGGCGGCACGCTCAACCTGCACGGCGATCGCACCAACACGTGGAGCAAGCTGTCGAGCACGGCGAAAGCGGGCAGCACTTCGATCGAGGTGCTGAACGCCACGGGCTGGCGCGTCGGCGACGAGATCGTGCTCGCGTCGACGGATTTCGATCCGCGGCAGGCCGAGCGGCGCACCATCTCCGCGATCAGCGGAAACAAGATCACGCTCGACAAGAAGCTCGACTACATGCACTTCGGCAAGATCACCTTCGACGTGGACGAGCGCGGCGAAGTCGGTCTGCTGACACGCAACATCAAGATCCAGGCATCGGCCGACGCGGAGCAGTCGTTCCTCGGCGGGCACATCATGGCGATGCCGTCGAGCAAGATGTTCGTCTCGGGCGTCGAGCTGAACCGCATGGGCCAGCACATGACGCTGGCTCGCTATCCGATCCACTGGCATCTGGTGGGCGACGCCAAGGGCCAGTACATCAAGAACGCCTCCATCCACGATACGTACAACCGCTGCGTGACCGTGCACGGCACGAATGACCTGCGCGTCGAGAACAACGTGACCTACAACACCGTGGGTCACTGCTTCTTCCTGGAAGACGGCATCGAGCACGGCAATGAGTTCGTCAGGAACCTCGCCATCCAGATCAAGTGCCATCCCTCGAAGGCCTGCGTCCCGTCCAATCTCGCCCCAAACGGAGAGATCAGCGAGAATCGCCAGACCATCAGGCAAGCCAGCATGTCCGGCAAGGACACCCTGCTGCCTTCGGACAACACGGTGGCGGCTTACTGGATCACCAATCCGGACAACACCTTTATCGACAATGTGGCCGCCGGTTCCGATGAGAATGGTTTCTGGCTGTCGTTGCCGGAGCACCCGCAAGGCCAGTTCCTGGGCACGGACATCGCCAAGAACACCTGGCCACGCCGCACCAAGTTCCGCGAATTCAGGAACAACACGGCCCACTCCAACTTCGACGGGTTCATGTTCGACCGGAACATCAATGTGGAAAACGTCTTCGGGTTGGCCGGCCCCTCGTACATGCCCAAGGAAAACCCTGCTGACCCGAACAGCAAGAGCGTGGATGCGCTGTTCGAGAATCTCACCTCCTACAAGAACCGCAATGGCGGCGTCTGGGGCCGCGGCGAACGGCACGTCTTCAAGAATCTGAAGTCGGCAGACAATGCCATTGGTTTCACGTCTTCAACCGGTTCCTTCGGCGATGACTTATTTACCTCACTGGTGGTTGATTCGCTGTTCGTGGGCGAAACCGACAACATCGGCAACCCCGTGACGCCGGAGGAAAAGGCCTACGGTCGCAGCCTGCCGAAGCGCCTGATTCCCGACTTCCCGATCCACGCCTACGAGTACTACGACTACCGCCATGACGTAGTGAACACGACCTTCGTGAACTTCCAGGACAACAAACAGCGCGGATCAGGAGCGCTTTCATGGCTGTTGTTTACGGGCGCCGGGGTTACCACCGAAAACACCGTCAAGGGTGCGAAGTTCGTCAATGCCAAGCCCGTGTACTTTCCGAAAATCGACCCCAGGTTCGATAGTGACAACCGGAGTGGTTCGGCCTACCGGACCGCGGCGATCCACGATCTGGACGGCTCGACGACCGGCATCCCTGACTCCTATGTTCTGCTCCACGACGGCGAGAACGACAGCGTCGCCACGGACGACACCTGCGAGATTCATCCCACCTGGAACGCCTCTGTGTGCGCGGGCGATATCGGACGCATTCAGTTCAGCATCAGGAGGCCCGGACCCACAAGGGGTGCTGGTCTTGCGCTGAAAGATGTTGCTGTGCGGTCAGCTGCGCC
>Ga0137409_10000506_pt1 | contig 42937 bp, 43 predicted proteins | sample CZODoug1_16funga_FD_122059 | JGI IMG/M metagenome (GOLD analysis project Ga0137409, IMG submission 122059) | Vadose zone soil fungal communities from Angelo Coast Range Reserve, California, USA - CZODoug1_16fungal (Hybrid Assembly) | ecosystem: Environmental > Terrestrial > Soil > Vadose zone...
ATGAAAAAACCCGCCGCCGAATGGCTGCGTTCGTAGACAAGTTGTAGGTGCGGTTTCGCCCTCTTGCTTGCCTCTCGGCAGCCAGCACTGATTCTTTCCGCAGTCCCCTCGCCCCTCGTTCCTACAACAGGCCTCTTCCCGCCAGATTGCGCATCAGGTCGTTGACGCCGAAGGTCCAGGGCACAACCTTGTCGCTATGGTTGACGCGGTTCACCAGCATGCCGAGCGCATCGGCCCGGATGCTCACGATATCGCCGAGCTTGTGAGTGAATCCCTTGCCCTTCTCGCCGCGGTCCTTGGTAGGGGCGAACTGGGTGCCGAGGAACAGCATCGTGCCGTCCGGGTACTGATGCGTCCGGTTCACCGCCTGCGAAGCGAGGTCCAGAGGATCGCGGCTGATGTTGGCGAGATGGCTTTCGCCGCTGAGCCGGTAGCCCTCCGGTCCCGCTACCTCGATATGGATGCGAGTCTTGCGCAGGTCGTCGATACCGTAGCGCTCGTCGAACAGGCGTATGAACGGCCCGATAGCGCAACTGGCATTGTTGTCTTTGGCCTTGCCGAGCAGCAGGGCGCTGCGCCCCTCGAAGTCGCGCAGATTGACGTCGTTGCCGAGCGCAGCCCCGACTATCGCGCCGGCACGGTTGATCGCCAGCACCACTTCCGGCTCGGGATTGTTCCAGGACGAATCGGCCCGAATGCCGATCTCCGCGCCAACGCCGACCGCCGACAAGGGCTGCGACTTGTTGAACACTTCGGCGTCGGGGCCGATACCGACCTCGAGGTACTGCGACCACAGGTTGCGCCTGATCAGCGATTCCTTGAGGCGCATTGCTTCCGCGGAGCCGGGCTTGACCGATTTCAACTCGGCGCCAATCTCCGCGCCGATGCTGAGGCGTATCTCCTCGGCTTTCAGCGGATCGCCCTTGGCGTGCTCTTCGATCACGCGTTCGAGCATGCTGGCGATGAAGGTCACGCCGCAGGCGCGCAATGCCTGCAGATCGCAGGGGGCGAGCAGATAGGGCTTCCTCGGATCGCGCCGGTCGGCATGCGAATTGGAAATCAGGTCGGCAACCTCGCCGATCTCTCTGGCCCATCCCGTTTTCACCGATTCCCGCGCCATCTTCACCGGGTCGCGGCTGTTGAGCAGTTCGCTCACGGTTGGGGCAACGCGCGCCAGATCGTGAACCCTGCCGCCGGCGATCACGACAGGGCTGGGCCCTCCCATGCGTCCAGGTACCCATGCGCGGCCGATCAGCGTCGCCCGCTCTGCATCCGTTGGAAGAATCTGCGCTGTCGAAAGATCCATGTGCCCGCCCCTCTCTAATCGATCTTCTGCATCAGGAACAGGTACTCGGGCGCGCATTCGGGCGCGCACAACACGACCCAGCCTCCGCCGTCGGAGCGAAACCCGAAGTAGGCGTCCATTTCATGACCGAGGTCGTTATGCGCGACCAACTTCACCAAGCGCATCGGCGGAGAAGTTTCCCGGTAAGTCGGCAGATCCTTCGCAAACATCTCGTGACGCTTCCTTGCGTCGGCCGCACTGAGTTCGGTCGCCTTGAATTCGGTGAAATACCGCGGGCCTCCCGTTTGGCGGGAATCCATGGGCGCATAGGCAGGTATGATCGGCCGGTCGAAGAAGCTGCCGGGATAACGCCAGCTCCAGCCGTCGCGGGCCACGATGGTCTGGGCAGAGGGATTACACTCGACGCTTGCCACTTTCGCGAGCGCTTCCGGCAGCATTTTTACCAGCAATTGCGGAGGATGTTCGCAGTCCAGCAGCACCGGACCGCTGGTCTCGCCTTCGGAATGCGCCAGAGCCTGAGCAGCGGCGAAAGACAGGAATAACAGGACAACATGAAACGTCACGGTCTCCTCCTCTTGTTGTGCCGGGGATTATACCGTCGCGAGTATTGCTTTCCGCGGACGCTAACCGTGCATGAAGGTCCAACTGGCGAATTCCATCACCGCGTGAATTATCCGAATCTCCATTGTTTCAATGGCTTGATTCTCGCCCGAGAGGCTGGACATGCTTGACCATCCGCTGGTATTCCTCGATCTGGAAACCACGGGGGCAACGGCGCACTGCGACCGCATAACCGAAATCGGTTTGGTGGAAGTGGATTGCGGGCGCCATGTCGGCGAGTGGAGTTCGCTGGTCAATCCGGAAATGCGCATCCCACCCTCGATTCAGACGCTCACCGGGATTACCGATGCCATGGTGGCGAACGCCCCCACCTTCGCCGATCTCGCCGAGTCACTCTATGACCGGCTCGAAGGTAAATTGCTGGTGGCCCACAACGCCCGCTTCGACTACGGTTTCCTCAAGCACGAGTTTCGCCGTCTCGGGTTGCGCTATCAACCCAGGGTGCTGTGCACCGTCAAGCTGTCGCGCCGGCTGTATCCGCAGCACCGCCACCACAACCTCGACAGCCTGATAGAACGGCATGGCCTGCCCTGCGACGTCCGCCACCGAGCGCTCGCCGATGCGCGTGTGCTGTGGGAATTCACCCGCCAGATCCATCTCGACCTCGGGCCCAAAGTGGTCCGTGCCGCCGTGGAGGACTTGCTGAAAAAGCCGGCGCTGCCGCCGGGCCTGCCGGCCAACGTTCTCGACGACATTTCCGAAGGGCCTGGCGTGTACGTCTTTTACGGCGAGAACGACATTCCGTTGTACGTGGGCAAGAGCATCGCCTTGCGTTCGCGGGTGATGTCGCACTTCAACAGCGATCATCGCGTCGCAAAGGACATGCGCATCTCACAGGAAATCACGCGCGTCGAGTGGATCGAAACTGCGGGGGAACTGGGCGCGTTGATCAAGGAAGCGCAGCTGGTCAAACGGCTCGCGCCCATCCACAACCGGCGGCTGCGGCGCAACAACGATCCGTGCGTCTTCCGCTGGGATGCGGTGAACGGACCGAAGACGCCACAGCTGCTAAGCGCCGCGGACATCGATTTCTCCGGACTGGATAAGCTTTACGGCATGTTCCGCTCGCGCCGGGTGGCGTTGAACGCGCTGCGGGAAATCGCCGATGAACACGAGCTGTGTCACATCGGGATCGGGCTGGAGAAGGGCAAAGGCCCCTGTTTTGCCTACCAGCTCAAGCGTTGCCGCGGTGCCTGCGTCGGCGAGGAAAGCGCAATCTCCCATTCGATGCGCGTCACAGAAGCGCTGCATTCGCTGCGCATGCAGGCCTGGCCGTTTCCGGGGCGGATCGGCATCCGCGAGCACGATCCGCACGGCAGGCGCACTGAAATCCACGTTCTCGACTGCTGGTGTTACCTGGGCACACTGAACTCGCAGATGGATTTGTTCGACATGCTGCAGACCCGGGCCGAGCCTTCGTTCGATCTCGACACGTACAAGATCCTCACCCGCTACTTCAAGTCCAGGCCGCGCAACGTCGAGATCGTCCACCTGCCGGAAAGCGTAAGGCGTGAGGGATGAGGCGCAACCGCCGAAGCAGAATCGGGTTGTTCCTCAGCTCTCAAATATGCACACGTGAATCGTTTGACGCTAACCGTGCTTTGAGAGAAAGCTGAGCAGTGCCTTGTTGAATAACTCGGGCTGTTCCAGGTTCGACAGATGTGAGGCCGAAGGGATGATCACCAGCTTCGATCCGGGGATTGCATCGTGGATGGCACGCGACATCGCCACCGGCGTGCCGACGTCCTGTTCACCAACGATGACCTGCACCGGACAGGAGATTGCGCCAAGCCGGTCGGTCAGGTTGATGTTCGGGATGGCGTGGCAGCAGCCGATGTATCCCGCCGGCCTGGTGGTGCGAATCATCTGTCCCACCCGCTTCATCATCGCCTTGTTACTTTTGTAGAAGGCTTCCGTGAACCAGCGCTGCAGCGTCGGTTCGACCAGCGGCTCCATCCCCTGCTCTGCGGCGGTCTTGATGCGCCCCTCCCAAACCGGAGTGGCTTCTGCTGGAATCCTGCTCGAGGTATCGCACAGCACCAGGCTGCGAAAACGATCCGGATGCGCGAGCGCGAAAGTCATGCCGATCATGCCGCCCATTGAAAGTCCGACGAAATGCGTTTCCTCGATACTGAGGCTGTCGAGAAGGCCCAGCAGGTCTTCCGCCAGCATGTCCAGGGTGTAGGCGCCGTCCGGTGCATCGCTGCCGCCGTGTCCGCGGGTGTCGAAACGCAACACGCGATAGTGCCGCTTCAACGCGTCCGCCTGTTCGTCCCACATCGAATGGTTGCACGCGAGCGAGTGGCTGAGAACGACCCACGGCCCCTTGCCTTCGACGGCGTAATTGATCCCGATGCCGTTGCTGTTGACCTTCATGTCTCCTCCCGTGTGCCGGCTGCAGTATAGGGCGGCGAGCGCAGCCCTTCAACGACCCACAGCCGCGGCAGCCGCAGATTCGTCGTAACATTCGCATCGCAGGTAAAGCAATCACAAAAATCGGGAACAAAGGGAGGTATCTTGAGACTCGTTCAATTCAAAGACCGTTCCGGCGCCCGCAAGGTCGCCGCGACATCGGAGGACGGCCAGACGCTGCGCGTACTCGCGGGCGTGACACGCACTTACGACCTGGCACTTGCGGCCGCGCGCAACAAAACACCGCTCGAGGCCGCAGCGAAAGACAAGATCGGGGCGGAAACGGCAAGCTACGACGAAGTGGTCAACGATCACCGCTTGCTGCCACCGCTGGACCATCCTGATCCCTACCACTGCCTGATCTCCGGTACCGGGCTGTCGCACCTGGGCAGTGCCGCCGCGCGTGACTCGATGCACGTCAAGCTCAAGCAGGCGGAAACCGAGATGACCGATTCGATGAAAATGTTCAAGTGGGGCGTGGACGGCGGCAAGCCGCCGCCCGGACAGATCGGCGTTGCTCCGGAATGGTTCTTCAAGGGCGACGGCCGCTGCGTGGTCGCGCCGGAAGAACCGCTGGAACTGCCGTCGTATGCGCTCGATGGCGGCGAGGAAGTGGAAGTAGTCGGCCTGTATATGGTCGGGGACAAGGGCGCGGTGCTGAGGGTTGGCTTTTCACTCGGCAACGAGTACGCGGATCACGTGATGGAGCGCCAGAATTATCTGTATCTCGCGCACTCGAAATTGCGGCCGTGCAGCTACGGGCCGGAGTTGCTGGTTGGCGAGTTACCGAAATCCGTTTCCGGCCGTGCACGGCTGATGCGCGACGGCCGGGAGATATGGGCCGAGGACTGGCTCTCGGGCGAAGACAACATGTGCCATTCGATCGCCAATCTCGAGCATCATCATTTCAAATACCGTGATTTCCGTCAGCCCGGCGACGTGCATGTGCATTTCTTCGGCGCCGCCACCGGCAGCTTCATCAAGAAAATAGAGACCAGGATCGGTGACGTCTTCGAGATCAGTTCGCCGCAGTTCGGCAGACCGCTGCGCAACCCGCTCGGTCCGGCGCAGGATACCGGCAAGCTGGTAACCGTCCGAGCGTTGTGAGCGACGTGCAAGGCGACATCGGAGCCGTATCCGCCGCGCAGAAGGCCTTCGACAGCGTGGAACGAACGGGACTCCATCGTATCGCCGCAGGCAAGGTCGTCCGCCTCGCCAGCCGCCGCCACTGAGCGCAGTTTTCCGGGCTTCGGTTTCTGAAGCTAAAAAACGGGCCGCGATGCGGCCCGTTTCATTATCGCTGTGGGTTTTATCAACGTTTCCCGACCTTGTCCTTTTCGATCAATGCATATGCGGAGTGATTATGGATTGATTCGAAGTTTTCACTCTCTACCACGTAGGCATCGATGCGCTTGTCCTGGTTCAGCACCGTAGCGATATCGCGCACCATGTCCTCGACAAACTTGGGATTGTCGTAGGCGCGCTCGGTGACGTATTTTTCGTCCGGACGCTTTAGCAGGCCATAGAGTTCGCAGGACGCCTGGTCTTCGGCGATACGGACCAGGTCCTCGATCCACACGTGCGTGTTGGTGCGCGCGCTGATGGTCACGTGCGAGCGCTGATTGTGCGCACCGTATTCGGAGATCCTCTTCGAGCACGGGCACAGGCTGGTGACCGGAACCACCACTTTCATGGTGAAAACGTACTGGTTCCTGAAAACCTCGCCAACGAACGTCACCTCGTAGTCCATCAGGCTCTTGACCCCGGACACGGGCGCCGCCTTGTTGATGAAATACGGAAAAGTCATTTCGATATGGCCGAACTCGGCCTCCAGCCGTTTGACCATGTCGCGCAGCATCGCCTCGAAGGACTCCACCGAGATTTCACGTTCGTGCGAGTTCAGGATCTCGACGAAGCGCGACATGTGTGTGCCCTTGAAGTTGTGCGGAAGCCCCACGTACATATTGAACGTGGCGATGGTGTGCTGGACGCCGTCGCTACGGTCCGCCACCCGCACCGGATGGCGGATGGCCTTGATTCCGACCTTGTCGATGGCGAGCCGGCGGGTGTCCGCCGAACTCTGTACGTCGGGGATCGAGAAGCCTTCGGGGGAATTCATGACTGGGTCCCTGGATTTGAGCACATGCGGCCGATTATAGACGCCGCCAATAGTTGAGTAAACTACTCGGCTAATTTTATCGCAATTGACGCGTGGATGCCCTCCGCATCCAGTCCGCATTCCTTGAGCAATCGCGCCGGGTCGCCGTGATCGACAAAACGATCCGGCAACCCGAGTTGCAAAACTTTCTTCTGAATTCCTTTTTTTTCAAGAGCTTCCAGGACTGCGCTGCCGGCACCACCGAGGATGGTGTTCTCTTCCACGGTGACCAGCCATTCGTGTGAGATCGCCAGTTCTCGGATCAGTTCTTCGTCCAGTGGTTTCACGAAACGCATGTTGGCAACTGTCGCGTCCAGTTTTTCTGCGGCTTCCACGCAAGGCTTGAGGAGCGCGCCGAAAGACAGGATCGCGACCCGCTGGCCGCGGCGGCGCACTTCGCCCTTGCCTATCGTCAGCGCCGTCAGGTCCTTCTGGACTGGCACGCCCGGCCCGCTGCCGCGCGGGTAGCGCACCGCCGCCGGGCCATCGATCTGGAACCCGGTATGCAGCATCTGGCGGCATTCGTTCTCGTCACTTGGGGCCATTACCACCATGTTGGGCAGACAGCGCAGGTAGGTAAGGTCGAAGCTGCCGGCGTGCGTTGGCCCATCGGCGCCGACCAGCCCGGCGCGATCAATTCCGAACAAGACCGGCAGGTTCTGGATGCAGATGTCGTGGATCAACTGATCGTAGGCGCGTTGCAGAAAGGTCGAATAGATTGCCACCACCGGCTTCAAACCCTCGCAGGCCAATCCGGCGGCAAAAGTGAGCGCGTGCTGCTCGGCGATACCGACGTCGAAATACCGGTCCGGATACTCCTGGGAGAAACGCACCAACCCAGAACCTTCGCGCATCGCCGGAGTTATTCCGATCAGGCGCGAATCCAGAGCCGCCGTGTCGCAGAGCCAGTCGCCAAATATCTGGGTGTAGGTCGGTTTCCCGCCGGACTTGGGTGTGATGCCCGCGTCCGGGTCGAACTTGGTTACCCCGTGGTACAGGATCGGGTCCTTTTCCGCCGGCTCGTACCCTTTGCCTTTGCGGGTGACGATGTGCAGGAACTGCGGTCCCTCGAGTTTTTTCAGGTTGCTCAGGGTCGACAACAGCACGTCGAGGTTATGGCCGTCTATCGGGCCGATGTAATTGAAGCCGAACTCCTCGAACAAGGTGCCGGGCGTAACCATGCCCTTCACGTGTTCTTCGGCGCGCTTGGCCAGTTCCAGCATCGGCGGCACCACTCCGAGCACTTTCTCGCTGGTCTTCCATGCCGCGGCATAGAAACGCCCGGACATCAATTTCGCCAGGTAGTTGTTGAGCGCGCCGACATTTTCAGAGATCGACATGTCGTTGTCGTTCAGTACGACCAGGAGATTGGCATCCATCGCTCCCGCATTGTTCAGCGCCTCGAACGCCATGCCGGCGGTCATTGCACCGTCGCCAATGATCGCCACCACCCGCCTGTCCTCACCCTTCATGCGCGCCGCCACCGCCATGCCGAGCGCGGCACTGATCGAGGTGCTGGAATGCGCGGTGCCGAAAGTGTCGTATTCGCTTTCGATGCGGCGCGGAAATCCGGCTACGCCGCCGTACTGTCGCAGCGTCGACATCCGCTCCCGCCGCCCGGTGAGAATCTTATGGGCGTAGGTCTGGTGGCCGACATCCCAGACCAGACGATCATGAGGCGTATTGAATACATAGTGCAGCGCCACGGTGAGCTCGACCGTGCCGAGATTGGACGACAGGTGGCCGCCGGTGTTCGCCACCGAATGAATCAGGTAGTCACGCAATTCCCTGGCGAGCGCCGCGAGCTGCTTGCGTTCGAGTGCGCGCACGTCCGACGGATTGCTGATCTTCTCGAGAAGTTCGTACATGTCCGTGACCGAATTCAGAACCGCCGCAACACGATAAAATCAGCGAGTGGGCGAAGCTGTCCGCCATTCTGAGGAAGCGCGTCCAGTGCGCGCAATGCGTCGTCGCGCAATTCGGCGGCGAATTTGCGCGCCCCTTCGAGACCAAGCGCGCTCACGTAAGTCGGTTTGTTGTTCTTCGCATCCTTGCCCGCGGTCTTGCCCAGCGTCGCTGTGCTGGACTGGGCATCCAGCACGTCGTCGACCACCTGGAAGGCCAGACCGATGAACTTGCCAAAGCGATCCAGTTCCTTGAACTGCGCTTGTGACATCGCGTCGCCGCAACGCGCACCCAGCGCCACGGAGGCCCGGATCAGTGCACCGGTCTTGTGGACATGCATGAATTCCAGCTCGGTTACTGCGAGCGTCTTGCCGGTGGCCTCGAGGTCGATTGCCTGTCCGCCCGCCATGCCGCGTGAGCCACAGGCACGCGCGAGAAATTCGATCATCTCCACCTGGTGCTGCGCGTTGTCGGCCATCGATTGCTCGGATATGACTTGAAAGGCAAGGCTGTGCAAGCTGTCGCCGACCAGCAGAGCGGTGGCTTCGTCGAATTCCAGATGCACCGTGGGCTTGCCTCTGCGCAGCACATCGTCGTCCATGCAAGGCAGATCATCGTGCACCAGCGAATATGCATGGATCATTTCCACCGCGGCCGCCGCGCGATCCACCCGCTGCGGGTCGGCACCGGAGAGCTCGCCGGCCCCGTAAGCAAGCAGCGGCCTGACACGCTTGCCTCCACCCAACACGGCATAGCGCATCGCCGCGTGCAGACGGGCGGGGGCAAGCTCCGCTGCCGGCAACAAGGCATTCAGGGTCTTTTCGATGCGGTCCTGACGGTCCAGCATCCAACCCTGAAAATCATTCCTTGCCGTCGTCACCGGAAAAATTCTGCAGAGTGCCGGCCTCGAGGACCTTCACCTGTTGTTGGGCTTCCTGTAGCTGCGCCTGGCAATACTGGAGGAGCTCCGCACCGCGTTTGTAGGCCGCCAGGGACTGCTCGAGCGGAAGCTGCCCCGCCTCCATGGCAGCGACGATGCTCTCGATCTCGGCGAGTGCCTGCTCGAACGATTGCGGCTTCTGCGATTTGGGTTTGGTCACGGAGGACAGATGATCGGGGGGCGGGAAAGTTCGTAAAAATAGCCTATCCCCGGAACCCGGGTCAACGAATGAGGTCGGATGGCGTTGAACCGACGTGCCATGAATGACCTAAAGACGTTGCGCCGGGTAGGGTTTTAAGGGACAATGCCCAACGGAATTCCGCCCAAACTGTGCGTCAAGCCGGGGGCGGTTTTTTTATTACTGTTTTGCCCCCTGGGGGACATCCGGTTATGACAGATCTGGCAAATGTTTCCGCTTTGACTCGAACGCCGGCACAGCCGCCCGTCGAGTGGTATCTCGATCCGCGCATTGCCAGAATCGAGCACAAAGTGCTGTTCCAGGAGGGGCCAGGTTACGTCGGCCACAAATTGATGGTCCCCGAGGTTGGCGACTATCGCACCCTCGAATGGATGGGGCACGCCAAAGCGCTGGTGCACAACCAGAACGGGGTGGAACTGCTGTCCAACGTCTGTCGCCATCGCCAGTCCATCATCCTCAAGGGACATGGGCGCACACACAACATTGTCTGCCCGTTGCACCGTTGGACCTACGACACGTCGGGCCGCCTGCTCGGCGCCCCACACTTTCCGGGCAACCCCTGCCTGGACCTGGAAACGACACCTTTGGCCCAGTGGAACGGCCTGCTGTTCGCCGGTCCGCGCAATCCGAATCTGGATTTGTCGAAACTGGGCGTGCTTGCCGACCTCGACTTCTCAGGCTACGTGCTCGACCGGGTGATGATCGAAGAATACCCGGTCAACTGGAAGACGTTCATCGAAGTTTATCTCGAGGATTATCACATCGGGCCATTTCATCCGGGGCTGGGCCAGTTTGTCGATGCCGAGAATCTGAAGTGGGAATTCGGCGAGTGGTACAGCGTGCAGACCGTGGGGATCAATCAGGCGCTCGGGAGGCCAGGCACGGATGCATACAAGAAATGGCACGAGGCGGTGCTTCGCTACAACAATGGCGAGATGCCCAAGCAGGGCGCAATCTGGCTCACTTACTATCCGAACATCATGGTGGAGTGGTATCCCAACGTGCTGGCGGTCAGCTCCATCGTGCCGCGCGGACCCGAACACTGCAGCAACGTGGTGGAGTTCTACTATCCCGAAGACATCGTTCTGTTCGAACGCGAGTTTGTCGAAGCGGAGCAACGGGCCTACATCGAGACCGCCAGAGAAGACGAGGAAATCTGTCTGCGCATGACCGAAGGCCGCCGCGCGCTCTACCAGCAGGGCCGCAACGAATTCGGGCCATATCAGTCGCCGATGGAAGACGGGATGATCCATTTCCACGAATTCCTGCGCAATCATATCGAGCCGCACCTGTAAGTCCGCGCGGGTACCGCGAACGGGCGAACTTGCTGCACGGCCGCGGGTGGCGCCGAGACGCTCGATACTCAATCCTCTCGCCTCACAACCCACGCCTTCCGCATGAAGTACACAACTCTCATTTCCGTCGCCGAACTGGCAAATCACCTCGGCAATGCGGAACTCGTGATCTTCGACTGCCGTCACGAATTGACCAATCCCGAATACGGACCGAATGCGTACGCCGAGTCGCATATCCCCGGCGCCCGTTTCGCGCATGTGGATAGGGATCTTGCGGGGCGACTCACCGGCAAAAATGGCCGCCATCCGCTGCCTGACCCGAACGCCTTCGTCGCCTGGCTCGGCCGCATGGGTGTTGGCAGCGGCAGTCAGGTCGTCGGCTACGATCATGCCGGCGGCACCTATGCCGCGCGCCTGTGGTGGATGTTGCGCTGGGTCGGACATCGGAAAGTGGCGGTCGTCGACGGCGGTTGGCAGGCATGGGCCGCCGCCGGCAATCCTGTGACCAAGGAACTGCCGACGCCGACGGCAGCAAAGTTCAGCGGCAAACCCGACCGCTCCTGGGTGGACGCTGCGGCCGTCACCAAACGCCTTAATTCGAAGGAAATGATCCTGATCGACGCACGCAGCAACGACCGTTTCCATGGCCGCAACGAGACCATCGATCCGGTCGCCGGCCACATTCCGGGCGCGCTCAACCGCTTCTTCAAGGACAACCTGAACACCCAGGGTTTCTTCAAGTCGCCGCAGGAACTGCGCGCCGACTTCAATTCGCTGGTCGGCGATGCGTCACCGGAAAAAGTCGTGCATCAATGCGGCTCTGGCGTGTCCGCCTGCCACAATCTGCTGGCGATGGAGATCGCCGGCATCAAGGGCACCCGGCTTTATCCCGGTTCGTGGAGCGAGTGGATCGCCGATCCATCGCGCCCTGTGGCCAGCTAGAGGTCTTCACCCGGCGACGTGAGCGGACTCGCCGACGTCGTTCTCCTGGTCCACGCCCTGTTCGTGGTGTTCGTTGTCGGCGGCCTGGCGCTCATCTGGATCGGGGCCTTGTGCGGTTGGCGGATCGTTCGTAATTTCCCGTTTCGCGTACTGCACCTGGCTGCGATCCTCTTTGTTTGCGCCGAAGCGCTCATCGGTGTCGCCTGTCCGCTCACCGCCTGGGAGGATCAGTTGCGTGGCGGTCCTGCGCAAAGCGATTTCGTCGCCCGCTGGCTGCACCGCATCCTTTACTACGATTTTCCCGGATGGGTTTTCCTGACCCTGTACCTCTTGTTCGCATTGGCGGTCGCGGGATCGTTCCTTCTAATCCGTCCAAGTCGCGATCACGACCGGAATAAGAACGGGCGGCAAAGCCGCCCGTCCGGGTAATTCCACAAACGTGTGTCAGCCGAGCATGTCGGACCAGATATTCCTGCCCCAGGCTTCCGCGTACTGGCCTTCCAGTTCGCTCGCGGCCGCAGACACACCGCTGCCTCCCGGGACGATCTCCATGGTTTTCTTCTCCGGCACATAGGCATGCACGGAAGCAACGTGGATGACTTCCTTGTCGCTCACAAAGCTGTAGCAGGTGTTGGTGACCAGTGGCTGGCTATTGACCGCTTCCCCATGCAGCAGCGCCACCACCGCGGCAGCACAGACTTTCGCGTGCTGGTTGGCCATATGCCCGGATTTGGGCATCTGCGGTGCAGCCATGATGGCGTCACCCAGTACGTGCACGTTCTTCACGGCCGATGACTCGTATGTCAGAAAATCCACACCGCACCACCTGTTGTTCGCGGTGATCAACCCGGCATCTGCGGCAATCTTGCCGCAGCGCTGCGGCGGAACCACGTTCAACACATCGGCCTTGACGTCTTCGAATGCAAGTTTCGCCGTCATGGTGGCTGCATCCACTCCCGTGAGTTCGCTGTTCGGTCGGTACTCGATGATCCCGGCGTAGCGCTCGCTCCACGCTTTCGTGAACAGCCCCTTCTTCGACACCACATCCTCGTTGGCGTCGAGGATGAGGACCTTGGATTTCGGTTTGCTGGTCTTGAAGTACCACGCCACCTGGCAGGCACGTTCGTACGGTCCCGGCGGGCAGCGGTACGGGGCCTTGGGAATCGTCATCGCGTACACGCCGCCGTCCGCCATTGCCTCCAGCTGCTTGCGCAGCGCCACCGTCTGCGGCCCGGCCTTCCAGGCGTGCAGCACCCGCGCCTGCGCCTCGGGCGAATCCAGGCCCGGCACCTCGTTGTAGAGTATGTCCACACCGGGCGCCACGATCAGGCGATCGTATTTGAGGGTGCCGCCTTTGCCCAATCGCACTTCCTGCGCGACCGGATCGATCGCCTTTGCCTCGTCGCGGATCAGTTTGACTCCATACTTGGCCTGAAGCTTGCCATAGTCGCGGGTGAGGTCCTTCAACTGGATGACGCCGGCAAGCACGCGGTTCGAAAGCGGACAGGAAACGAACTCTGCGTCCCGCTCGACCAGAGTGACCTCGATATCCGGCCCCCACATGCGCACATATTTGGCGGCGGTCGCACCGGCGTAGCCACCTCCAATTACCACTACCCTGCCCACGGTCTTGGACGTCGTGGCGGTCGCGCAACCGATGCTTCCGGATAACGCAGCCGAAGCCGACAACCACTTGACGAAATCGCGACGTGTCAAAGCCATTTTCCCTCTCCTCGGTTGCCGGGCTTCACTTCAACGGTTGCGCAGCGAAGAACTCCGCGATTCGCTCGATCTGCTCATCGGAGTAGCCCTTGGCGTGCTGATGCATGACGGTTGCCGGCCTTGTACCCGCCTTGAACTCCTTCATGGCATTGACGATGTACGCCTTGTCCAGACCGGCCAGCAACGGCATACCGCCCTCGCTATGGCCGTTGGTGCCATGACAGCCCGTGCACGTTGCCGCCCAATTGCGCCCATTGATGTTGTTGTCCACCGCGAGTGCGGGAATGCTCGCTCCGGCGAGCAGCAGCGCCGCGTATGTGATGCCTGCCCTTATCATTGCTGTTCTCCCATTCTTGACGCGTGACTGCAACGCCGTGTGCGGTTTATTCGCATACACGTTACTCGCGGCCGGGAGGCGGCGCAACCCGGCCGGTTCGCCCGGGTGCAGTCCGGCGTCACCGAAAAAAAAGCCGGACCTCGTCGGTCCGGCTCGGGTTGCACCATTGCGTTCGTTCAGGCGAGACTTTCTTCCTTGGCCTCGTCGAAAAGCAGCCTGGTCTTGCCTTCGGCATCCACGTCCACAGTAACCTTGCCGCCGCTCGCGAGGCGTCCGAACAGAAGCTCGTCGGCCAGCGCAGTACGTATCGTGTCCTGAATCAGCCGCGACATGGGCCGCGCGCCCATCAGCGGATCAAAGCCGCTCTTGGCGAGATACGCCTTTAGCGCATCGGTGAAGGCCACTTCCACTTTCTTCTCGTGCAATTGCTCCTCGAGTTGCATGAGAAATTTGTCCACCACCTTGATGATGATGTCGTGGGACAGCGCCGAGAAGGAAATGGCGGCATCCAGCCGGTTGCGGAATTCCGGCGTGAACATGCGCTTGATCTCCGCCATCTCGTCTCCGGCAACCGTCTGCTGGGTGAATCCCATCGATGTCTTCGACAGCTCTGAGGCACCGGCGTTGGTCGTCATCACGATCACGATGTTGCGAAAGTCTGCCTTGCGCCCGTTGTTGTCGGTGAGCGTGCCATGGTCCATTACCTGCAGCAGGATGTTGAAAATGTCCGGGTGCGCCTTCTCGATTTCGTCGAGGAGCAGTACCGAGTATGGATGCTTGGTGATTGCCTCGGTAAGCAGTCCGCCCTGGTCGAAACCGACGTAACCGGGCGGCGCGCCGATCAGGCGCGACACCGCATGCCTTTCCATGTACTCGGACATGTCGAAGCGGATGAGTTCCACACCCATTGTGTAAGCGAGCTGGCGCGCTACTTCGGTCTTGCCCACCCCGGTGGGGCCGCTGAACAGGAAGCAGCCGATCGGCTTCTGCGGATTGCCCAAACCGCTTCTCGACATCTTGATCGAGGCGGCGAGCGCGTCGATCGCCTTTTCCTGGCCGAACACCACTGCCTTCAGGTCGCGGTCGAGATTCTGCAACTTGCTGCGATCGGTGGAAGACACGCTCTGCGCCGGCACGCGCGCAATTTTGGCGATGATCTCCTCGATCTCGTGTTTGCTGATGACGCGTTTCTGCTTGGACTTCGGCAGGATGCGCTGCGCCGCGCCGGCCTCGTCGATCACATCGATGGCTTTGTCGGGCAGGTGGCGGTCATTGATGAAGCGCGCGGACAATTCCGCCGCCGAGGTTAGAGCCGAGGCGGTGTACTTGACCCCGTGATGTGCCTCGAAACGCGTCTTCAGGCCGCGCAGGATCTCGACGGTTTCCGCAACCGAAGGTTCGGTCACGTCGATTTTCTGGAAGCGGCGCGACAGCGCATGGTCCTTTTCGAATATCCCGCGGAATTCGGTGTAGGTTGTGGCGCCGATGCACTTCAGGGCCCCGGAGGACAACGCCGGCTTGAGCAGGTTGGAGGCGTCCAGCGTCCCGCCGGAGGCTGCACCGGCGCCGATGAGCGTGTGGATCTCGTCGATGAACAGGATCGCGTTGGGGTTGTCGGTAAGCTGCTTGAGCACCGCTTTGAGCCGTTGCTCGAAGTCGCCACGGTACTTGGTGCCGGCAAGCAGCGCACCCATGTCGAGCGCGTAGACCTGGCAGCGCGACAGAATCTCGGGCACGCTGCCCTCGATGATGCGGCGCGCCAATCCTTCGGCGATCGCGGTCTTTCCCACCCCGGCCTCGCCCACCAGAAGCGGATTGTTCTTGCGCCGGCGGCACAGCGTCTGGATCACGCGCTCGAGTTCGCGTTCCCGGCCGATCAGCGGATCGATCTTGCCGGAGATGGCAAGCGCGTTCAGGTTCATGGTGTAGCTCTCGAGCGCGCCCCCCGAAGACTGCTCCTGCTCGGAATCCGCGTCCGCCTCCGGTTGCTGCTTGGCGGGCGCCGCCTGCGGCACTTTGGTGATGCCATGGGAGATGAAGTTCACCACGTCCAGGCGCGTCACCCCCTTCTGGTGCAGGAAGTACACCGCATGCGAGTCCTTCTCGCCAAAAATCGCGACCAGCACATTGGCGCCGGTGACTTCTTTCTTGCCCGAGGACTGCACATGCAGAATCGCGCGCTGGATCACCCGCTGGAATCCAAGCGTCGGTTGGGTGTCGACTTCTTCCCCGCTCACCACCGGGGTGTGTTCGTTGATGAAGTCGTTCAGGAGCTTTCTCAGTTCCTCGACATTGGCAGCGCAGGCGCGCAGGACCTCTGCGGCGGACGGGTTGTCCAGCATGGCGAGCAGCAGGTGCTCCACGGTGATGAATTCGTGGCGCTTCTGTCGTGCTTCCATAAACGCCATGTGCAGACTGACTTCTAACTCCTGCGCAATCATGTTTCCTCCATCACGCACTGAAGCGGATGCTGATGCTGCCTCGAAAAAGCTATAACCTGCTCAACCTTGGTGGCGGCCACATCCTTAGGATACACCCCGCACACGCCCATGCCTTCCCTGTGTACTTTGAGCATGATCTGGGTCGCCTGTTCTCGTGTCATCGAAAAAAACGTCTGGAGAACGGAGACCACGAAGTCCATGGGTGTGTAATCGTCGTTCAACAGCAGAACTTTGAACAGGGGCGGGGGCTTGACCTTGCTTTTCTCGGCCTCCAGAAGCGTGCTGTCGCGAGTTCCCGATGCCATAACCTGCTGTCTCGCTTCCACTGCCTTCACCAAGATCTAATTTTGCTGATAACCGTGGAAATTACAAGTGCAGCATCCGGACTCGGCCAGAGAATTGGCAGATTCCCTAAAACCGCATTGCAACAACCTCTTGCGAAGGTTTTGGCGTACTTGACTTCCCAAAATAAATGACCTAAAAAGTGGATAGGTGTTTGGCTTCAAGGATACTGCAGTACCGGTTTTGCCGATAACGCGGACTTGAAACTCAAACAATCGGCGGGTTTCCGACCCGCGTTTTTCATCAGGGGAAGGGGAGTATGGCAACTGGCACTGTAAAGTGGTTTAACGACGCGAAGGGCTATGGTTTCATCACGCCCGACGACGGCAGCGAAGATCTGTTTGCCCATTTTTCGGCAATTCAGATGAACGGCTTCAAGACGCTCAAAGAAGGTCAGAAGGTGAGTTTCGAAGTCACCCAAGGGCCAAAGGGGAAACAGGCCTCCAACATCCAGGCCGCCTAAAGGCTGCCGGGCGGCGCAATCGACTCCGCCGGCAGGTTCAGAACATTCGAAGCCCGCGACGCCATCGCGGGCTTTTTGTTTTTGCGGGTTGCTCAATCCTTCATGCGCTCGATCATGGCGTTGCCGAACCCGGAGCAGGAGACCTGTGTCGCCCCGGTCATCAGACGCGCAAAGTCATACGTGACGACTTTGTCGCGGATAGCCGCCTCCATGGATCTGACGATGAGATCGGCCGCTTCCACCCAACCCATGTGACGCAGCATCATCTCCGCCGAGAGAATCAGCGAACCCGGATTGACGTAGTCCTTGCCGGCATACTTCGGCGCCGTTCCATGGGTCGCCTCGAACATCGCCACCGAGTCGCTGGTATTGGCGCCGGGCGCGATGCCGATACCGCCCACCTGGGCCGCCAGGGCGTCGGAAATGTAGTCGCCATTCAGGTTGAGCGTAGCAATGACGTCGTATTCGTCCGGACGCAGCAGGATTTGCTGCAGGAAAGCGTCGGCGATCGCATCCTTGACCACCATTCCGTTCGGCAGTTTCATCCACGGCCCGCCGTCAAGCAGCGCCGCCCCAAACTCGCGCTTGGCGAGCGCGTAACCCCAGTCCCGAAAAGCGCCTTCGGTGAATTTCATGATGTTGCCCTTGTGCACCAGGGTGACCGACCTGCGCTTGTTCGCGATCGCGTACTGGAGCGCCTTGCGCACCAGCCGCTCGGTGCCTTCGCGCGAGACTGGCTTAATGCCGATTCCAGAAGTCCGGGGAAAACGGATCTTCTTCACCCCCATTTCCTTGATCAGGAAATCGATCACCTTGCGGGAATCTTCCGATTCCGCGGCCCACTCTATGCCTGCGTAAATGTCCTCGGAGTTCTCCCGAAAGATCACCATGTCGGTCTTTTCGGGCTGTTTCAGCGGGCTGGGAACGCCCTTGAAGTAGCGTACGGGGCGAAGACACACGTACAGGTCGAGTTGCTGGCGCAACGCAACGTTAATCGAACGGATGCCGCCACCCACCGGCGTCGTAAGCGGCCCCTTGATCGAGACCACGAACTCCTTGCTGGCCTGCAGCGTCTCTTCCGGCAGCCAGACGTTTTCGCCATAGACCGTGCACGATTTCTCGCCGGCGTACATCTCCATCCACACGACCTTGCGCTTGCTTTCATAGGCCACCTGGACCGCCGAATCCACGACCCTGCGCATCACGGGCGTAATGTCCACACCGGTACCGTCACCTTCGATGAAGGGAATGATCGGGTTGGCGGGAACGTTCAACATGTAGTCCTTGTTTACGGTGATTTTCTGCCCTGTGGAAGGAACCTTGATGTGCTGGTACATGAAATCGGCCTCGATTAGACGTGTAGATGGATGTGATTGAATTGCAAGCAGTAATGCGAAGCTGTCAAAGGCGCCAATTGTAAAGCAAGGTCCGCTCGCGGCCCACCGGAACCCGCTCTGAACACACGCCCGATCCTTTAGCTGTGATTTCTCCGGCAACGCGGAAAACGAATCACCTGACCAGCCTTCTACAACGCTCCACGCATACTCGGGTCAGGTGTAGTCCTCGTGGCGACACGCATCCAACCACGGCAATAGGCCAACGAACTCGAATCGGCAAAGTCCTTGAAACCAAATTTCGCATTGCAAAATCGCGCGCCGTGAAAATTCATAAGTTTATATTTTTTAATGTGAAATTCCAGTTCTGCTTTATTGTTGCGGCGCATGAAAATCCTGATGTACTGTCGCCGGCACCACCGTTGCGCCAATAAACGCTGGCGCAACGCGGATTCGAGGCCGAGCTCAAGCACGCTGCCTCCAAGCCGTGTGCCAGATCCGATCTCTGGCTTCCCGTGGTTGAGAGTGCCGGCCCACCGGTACTCGGCAAGCAGGGATCTGTGTCCACGATGTTTCGCGTGACCCGCGACACAAGTACGGCATGACCTGTTGCGAGGACGCAGCCCGATTGCGTCCAAACCGAGACACACACGTACTTGCCGAAAGGAGAATGCTCATGACCCGCGATCTGGAAATCACAAGAATCAAGAAGGATTGGTCTGATCATCCGCGCTGGAAAGGCGTGCAACGTACCTACTCCGCCGAGGACGTCTACCGGCTACGCGGCACGCTGGCCGTCGAGTACACGCTCGCCCGTCGAGGAGCCGAAAAATTGTGGCAGCTTCTCAGGGATGAGCCGTTCGTCAATGCGCTTGGCGCGCTTACCGGCAATCAGGCCTTGCAGCAGGTCAAGGCCGGGCTCAAAGCGATTTATCTCTCCGGATGGCAGGTGGCGGCGGATGCCAACCTTTCCGGCGAGATGTATCCCGATCAGTCGCTTTATCCCGCCAACAGCGTTCCCGCCGTGGTCCGCAGAATCAATAACACCTTCATCCGCGCCGACCAGATCCATCACGCCGAAGGCAATGACGACATCGACTGGTTCGCCCCCATCGTTGCCGATGCCGAAGCCGGTTTCGGCGGCGTGCTGAACGCATTCGAGTTGATGAAGTCGATGGTCGAAGCCGGCGCGGGTGGCGTGCATTTCGAAGATCAGCTGGCCTCGGCGAAGAAGTGCGGCCACATGGGCGGCAAGGTGCTGGTACCGACCCAGGAGGCCGTGCAAAAACTCGCCGCCGCCCGGCTGGCTTCGGACATCATGGGTGTGCCCACAGTTCTATTCGCACGCACGGACGCCGAAGCTGCAAATTTGTTGACCTCTGATTTCGACGAGAACGACAAACCGTTCTGTACCGGCGAGCGCACCGCCGAAGGCTACTACCGGGTGATCAACGGCATCCAGCAGGCAATTTCGCGCGGGCTTGCCTACGCGCCTTTCGCCGACCTGATCTGGTGCGAGACCGGCAAACCCGACCTCGCGTTCGCCAGGCAGTTTGCCGAGGCGATCCACAAGCAGTACCCGGGCAAGCTGCTCGCTTACAACTGCTCGCCGTCGTTCAACTGGAAGAAAAACCTGGACGATGCATCGATCGCCAGGTTCCAGCGCGAACTGGGTGCGATGGGCTACAAGTTCCAGTTCATCACGCTCGCCGGCTTCCACTCGCTCAACTACAGCATGTTCGAACTGGCGCGCGGCTATGCCACCGAGAACATGAGTGCCTACGTGCGGCTGCAGCAGGCCGAATTTGCCGCCGAAGCACACGGCTATACGGCGACCAAGCATCAGCGCGAAGTCGGCACGGGTTACTTCGACGACGTGACCCAGGCGGTGCAGGCCGGACGCTCTTCGGTCACGGCGTTGACCGGTTCGACCGAAGAAGAACAGTTCGTATAGGCGCTTCTCTCCTTCCCGCGCGGCCGCGGTATGGCAAGCTGTGCTTGCCGCCGCGGCCTTTCACTTTTATCATTTCGCGAATTTATTTTTCACAATGTAAAAAACTCGAACCAACCGGAAGCCCCAAATGACTCAGCCGAACATCCCCTCCGGCATGAAAGTGCTTGGACACATCACCCCCGAATACGCGCAGATTCTCACAGGCGGCGCGCTCGCCTTCCTCGCCAAGCTGCATCGGAACTTCAACACCCGCCGTCTCGAGCTCCTGGAGCGCCGCGCGCTGCGCCAGAAGGAACTCGACTCCGGGAAGCTGCCCGATTTCCTGGCGGAAACAAAGCACGTTCGCGAAGCTGACTGGCAGGTTGCGCCGGTACCGCGGGATCTCCAGGATCGACGGGTCGAGATTACCGGGCCAACTGACCGCAAGATGGTGATCAACGCGCTCAATTCCGCCGCCAACATGTTCATGGCCGACTTCGAAGATTCTTCGACGCCGACCTGGGACAATCAGTTGCAGGGCCAGATCAACGTGCGCGACGCGCTCACTCGCAGCATTTCCTTCACCAGTCCCGAAGGCAAACAGTACCGGCTCGCCGACAAGACCGCCACTTTGCTGGTGCGGCCGCGCGGCTGGCACCTCTGCGAGAAACATGTGGTGGTCGACGGCCAGCCGATGTCGGGATCACTGTTCGACTTCGGCCTGTACTTCTTCCACAACGCCAAGGCACGGATCAAGGAGAGCTCGGGCGTGTATCTTTACCTGCCGAAAATGGAATCGCATCTCGAGGCGAGACTGTGGAACGACGCCTTCGAGTTCGCGCAGAAGGAACTCGGTGTTCCACAAGGCACGGTAAAAGCCACGGTACTGATCGAAACCATTCTCGCCACCTTTGAAATGGAAGAAATCCTGTACGAGTTGCGCGAACACTCGGCAGGACTGAACTGCGGCCGCTGGGACTACATTTTCAGCTGCATCAAGAAATTCCGGAACCGGAAGGACTTTATCCTCGCCGACCGGCATCTGGTGACCATGGTGAGCCCCTTTATGCGCGCTTATTCCCTGCTGCTGATCAAGACCTGCCACAAGCGCGGTACCTTCGCGATGGGTGGCATGGCCGCGCAAATTCCGATCAAGAACGATCCCACGGCAAACGAGGCGGCGCTGGCGAAAGTACGCGCCGACAAGGAGCGCGAGGCCAGTGACGGCCACGATGGAACCTGGGTTGCGCACCCCGGGCTAGTAGCGATCGCCAAGGAAGCCTTCGACAAGGTCATGAAGACCCCGAACCAGATCCACAAGAAGCGCGACGACGTCAACGTCAGCGCCAAAGACTTGCTCAATTTCCAGCCCAGGGGGCCAGTCACCGAGGCCGGCTTGTGCACCAACATCAATATCGGCATCCAGTACCTGGGCGCCTGGCTTGCCGGCGCCGGCTGTGTGCCGATATTCAACCTGATGGAAGACGCCGCGACCGCGGAAATTTCGCGGGCGCAGATCTGGCATTGGATCCGCAGTCCCTTGGGAATCCTGGACGATGGCCGCAAGGTCACCAGGGAGCTATTCCGTGACCTGGTACCGCAGGAACTCGAAAAAGTGCGGCAATTGCTGGGCGACAAGGGTTTCGCCACCGGGAAATATCCGGAGGGTGCCAGGATGTTCGAGGAGCTGACGCTCGCCGAAGACTTTGTCGAGTTCCTCACTTTGCCGGCTTATGACTACCTCATCACGCACGAGCACCGCTGAATCCCGCCGGCCCGGCCTTAGCGGGTCTAATCCATGCCGAGGGTTCTCCTCTTCAACAAGCCCTGCGGCGTTCTCTGCCAGTTCAGTCCGAGCGCGGGCAAGCGCACGCTCAAGGACTTCATAGCGGTCGCGGACGTCTACCCCGCCGGCCGGCTCGATGCCGACAGTGAAGGTCTGGTGGTGCTGACCGACGATGGCAAGCTCCAGCACGCCATCAGCGACCCGAAAATGAAGCTACCCAAGACTTACTGGGTACAGGTCGATGGCGAGCCCGATGAAGTCGCGTTGCGGCGATTGCGCTCCGGCGTCGACCTCGACGACTTCCTCACGCGACCGGCAGGCGCACGGCGCATCGACCAGCCATCCGGGCTATGGGAGAGAATTCCCCCGATCCGCGTCCGCAAAAGCATTCCGACCAGCTGGATCGAACTGGAACTGCATGAAGGCAAGAACCGGCAGGTAAGGCGGATGACCGCGGCGGCAGGCTATCCGACCCTGCGCCTGATCCGCTCCCGCATCGGACCCTGGACTTTGGATGGCATCCTGCCGGGCCAATTCCGCTTGGTCGACCACCAGCAATTGCGGATTTGAAGCGGATTCAGCCGCTTGTAACCATTTGTGTCAACCGGGCCCATCGGACGGCGTTACTGCACCTGACGCCCGAAGGGTGTCTATACCCCCGGTATAACCAGCCTATGGAGAGTACTGACATGAAGAAGCTATTTGCTGCCCTGATCGCCGCCCTGTTTGCCGCAGTGACTTTCTCGGCGGTTGCTGCCGATACAGCGGTCAACCCGGCTGATTCGGCCAAGCCCGCGAAATCCGCCAAGAAGCATCACAAGAAGGCGGCAAAAAAGGTTGAAGAAACTGCTCCGGCCAAGAAGTAAGCTTCGAAGCGGTTTCGGCATCGAAAGGCAGGCCTTAGGCCTGCCTTTTTTCATTTCTTCCGGCGTTTGACGCTGTCGCAAAATATCCTTATTCTCTGCCGCGAGGACGGCAAGGAAAAAGAACCGGCGAACTAACGGCGGCGCGTCCCCGCGGAAAAAGGCAGGGCGGCGTCCCTGCCTTTTTTCGTTTCCCTCGGGCTTGGAGCAGCACTGAATCCCTGAATGAGCGAATGGGCCGACATCCTGAAGTTGACCGTCACGCTGCTGGCCATCGTCGATCCGATTGCCAGCATACCGGTGTTTCTGACCACCACTGATGGCGAGTCCAACATGCAGCGTGCACGCATTGCCCGGATCGTGGCGATCACGGTGTTCTGCGTCCTCGGCGCAGCCGCGCTGATCGGCACGGAAATTCTGCATTTCTTCGGGATCAGCATCCCCTCTTTCCTGATCGGCGGCGGGATCGTGCTGATGATGATGTCGATCTCGATGTTGCAGGCCAAGGAAAGCAGGATCCGGCAGACGCCGGACGAAGCCGAGGAGGCGGCGGAAAAACACGCGGTCGCCGTGGTACCGCTCGGCATCCCGCTGCTCGCCGGCCCGGGGGCAATCAGCACCATGATCATCGCGACCCACCAGTCGCCGAGTTTCATTTATCACCTCAAGCTGCTGATCCCGGCACTGATCATCGCCGTCGCGGTATGGGCAGCGCTGATCGCTGCCACCCGGATTTCAAAGCGCCTCGGCAAGACCGGCATGAACATCATCACCCGGGTAATGGGCCTGATCATCGCGGCGATCGCGGTCGAGTACGTTTACCGCGGCCTCATCGAACTGTTCCCGAAACTGATCTGAGTGACTGCAAAGTTGTGGAAGCCGAACGTGACCGTCGCCGCGATCATCGAGCGCGAAGGAAGATTCCTGCTGGTCGAGGAGGAAACAGACGACGGGCTGCTGCTCAATCAGCCGGCGGGTCATCTCGAGGCCAACGAGTCGCTGGTGGAAGCTGCGGCGCGCGAAGCGCTGGAGGAAACCGCTTACGAGTTCACACCCGAGTACCTGGTCGGTGTGTATCGCTGGCGGCACCCCGACCGCAACGTCACTTACCTGCGCTTCGCCTTTGCCGGCAGGCTGGGTACGCACCACCCCGAGCGCGCGCTGGATACGGGAATCGTCCGGGCGTTATGGATGACTGCGGCGGAGGTCCGTGCCAGCCGCAGCCGTCATCGCAGCCCGCTGGTGATTCGCTGCGTGGAAGACTACCAGCGCGGTGCCCGCGCCCCGCTCGATCTGCTGGTGCATCTCGACTGAGCGGAACCGGCGAATGCAAAAAAGGCGCGTCGTTGTAGGCATGTCCGGCGGAGTGGATTCGTCGGTCGCCGCCTGGCTGCTCAAGGAACAGGGCTTTGACGTCGTCGGCCTGTTCATGAAGAACTGGGAAGACGACGATGACGACGAGTTCTGCACCTCGCGCCAGGACCTGATCGATGCGGTCTCGGTCGCCGACCTGATCGGCATCGATATCGAGGCAGTGAATTTCTCCGCTGAGTACAAGGACCGGGTTTTCAGCAACTTCCTTGCGGAGTACCAGGCCGGCCGCACGCCCAATCCGGACGTGCTGTGCAACGCCGAGATCAAATTCAAGGCCTTCCTCGATCACGCGCTCCAGCTTGGCGCCGAACAGATCGCCACCGGGCACTACGCCCAGGTGCGGCAAGTTGACGGCCTGTTTCAACTGCTCAAGGCCGAGGACGGCACCAAGGACCAGAGCTATTTCCTGTACCGGCTCGATCAGGCACAGCTTTCGAAGACGCTGTTTCCACTGGGCGCGATGTACAAGCGCGACGTGCGCGAACTGGCGAGAAAACTCGGGCTGCCGAATCACGACAAGAAGGATTCGACCGGCATCTGTTTTATCGGCGAGAGGCCCTTCCGCGAGTTTCTAAGACGCTACCTGCCGACCCAACCCGGGGACATGGTGACCCCAGAAGGCAAGACCGTCGGCAGGCACATCGGCCTTATGTACTACACCATCGGCCAGCGCCAGGGACTGGGAATCGGCGGGCGCAAGGACGGCGAAGGCGAACCCTGGTACGTTGCCGGGAAAGACATGACGGCAAACAGGCTTATCGTGGTGCAGGGCCACGACCATCCGGCGCTGTTAGCAGATGCCCTGAGGGCGACTGACCTGAACTGGATCAGCGACGCCGAACCGCATTGTCACTGGGTCTACGGTGCGAAAACACGCTACCGGCAGAAGGACGCCCCTTGCGAGGTCGAGCGCGTCGATCGGGTGCACTGTGAGATCAAGTTCGCTGAAGCCCAGTGGGCAATCACGCCCGGGCAGTCTGTCGTGGTCTACGAATCGAAGGTGTGCCTCGGCGGAGGAATCATCGAAAGCCCGACCGCAGCAGGCAAGTAATTGCCCCTCACACGTCAAGCCCGACCGGAGGCTTCATCGACCTTCTAGAACCTGGTGCACAGTCCGACGCAGGTATGGAATCACCTCGCCGGCGAACCAGGGGTTGCGTTTGAGCCACATCTGGTTGCGCGGGCTGGGGTGCGGCAGCGGAATGCAATACGGCAGATATTCGCGCCAGGCACGCACTGTGTCGGTCAGCGTCGACTTGCGCCGGTCGCCGAGGTAGTACGCCTGCGCGTAGCTGCCTATGAGCAGCGCCAAACGAAGTTTCGGCAGATGTGCCAGCAATTGCGGATGCCAAAGCGGCGCGCACTCCGGCCGCGGCGGCAAGTCCCCGCCTGCACCGGTCCCCGGGTAACAGAATGCGGTCGGAATGATGGCGATGTGGCGTTGATCGTAGAAACGTTCCCGGTCGAGTTGCAGCCAATCGCGCAACCTCTCTCCCGATGGATCGTTCCATGGAATCCCGGTTTCGTGCACGCGGCGACCGGGCGCCTGGCCAACGATCAGCAGCTGTGCGGTAACCGAAGCGCGCAGTACCGGCCGGGGACCAAACGGCAGATGCGCTTCACATACACGGCAGGCATGCACTTTCTTCAACAACGCTTCTAATTCGCGTCCGCTGCGTTGACCTGGGGCCGCTCTTTTGGCTGTCTTGCGGGTCACCGAAAAACTCCGGCCGCGACTCTCATCGTGTTAAAATTATTCATACTGATTAGATACTTGGATGACTCACCCCACTCCTCTCACCGCCCTGTCCCCGCTTGACGGCCGCTATCGGGACAAGGTGGCTGGGCTTACCCATTACTTCAGCGAATATGGTCTGATCCGCTACCGCGTATTCGTCGAGATCGAATGGCTGAAGGCGTTGGCGGCAGCCAAGGGGCTTCCCGAGATCAAGCCGTTTGCATCCGAAACCATCACGCGGCTTGACGAACTGGCAGCCAAATTCTCGGTCTCCGACGGCGAGGCCGTCAAAGCCATAGAAGCCCGCACCAACCACGACGTCAAGGCCATCGAATACTGGCTGCGCGAGAAACTCTCCGGCAACCGGGAAATCGCCGGCATCACGCAATTCATTCACTTTGCCTGCACTTCCGAGGACGTCAACAACCTCTGTCACGCGCTCATGCTAAGGGACTCGCGGGCGCAGGTGTTGCTGCCGGCCATCGATGCACTGGTGGACAAGCTGGTCAGCCTCGCGCACGCCAATGCCGATCTGCCAATGCTGTCGCGCACGCACGGCCAGCCTGCCACGCCGAGCACTCTGGGCAAGGAACTGGCGAACGTCGTTCATCGTCTTCGCCGCCAACGCAATCGCATCGGCAGCGTTGCACTGACCGCCAAGATCAACGGCGCCGTCGGCAATTACAATGCGCACCTCGCGGCTTACCCGGATTTCGACTGGGAGCAATTCTGCCGCTCATTCGTCGAGATGGTGGGCTTCGAATTCAACCCCTACACCACCCAGATCGAGCCGCACGACTGTATCGCTGAACTGCTCGATGCCTACGCGGGGATCAACACGGTGCTGCTCGACCTCGACCGCGACATGTGGGGATACATCTCCATCGGTTATTTCAAGCAGAGGATCAAGGAAGGCGAGGTCGGATCGTCCACGATGCCGCACAAGGTAAACCCGATCGATTTCGAGAACTCGGAAGGCAATATCGGTCTGGCTAACGCCCTGCTCACCCATCTGGCTTCCAAGCTGCCGGTCTCGCGCTGGCAGCGCGACCTCACCGATTCCACGGTACTGCGCAACCTGGGCATTGCGCTCGGTTACAGCCTGCTCGCGTATGACGGCTGTCTCCGGGGCTTGAGCAAGCTCGAGCCGGACCCGAAACGCATCGGCGCCGATCTGGAAGCCAATTGGGAAGTGCTTGCCGAACCGATCCAGACGGTCATGAGACGCTACGGAGTCGAAGACGCCTACGAGCAGCTGAAGGCACTCACCCGCGGCAAGGAGGGCATTACCCGCGAGTCCCTGCACCAGTTCATTCGCACGCTCGCCATCCCCCAGCCCGAGAAAGAGCGCTTGCTCAGGCTCACCCCTGCCACATACACCGGGCTTGCCGCACAGCTGGCAAAGCGCATCTGAGAATCCACGCCTACGATGCGCGCCGAGCGCGCCAGAACTCGATAATCCCCGGCATGAGCGAAAGCACGATGATGCCGACAATGACGAGGGTGAGATTGTCCTTCACCACCGGCAGATTGCCGAAGAAGTAGCCCGCGTAGGTCAGCGACGCCACCCACAGCATCGCCCCGGTCACGTTGAAGAGGAGAAAGTGCCGGTAACGCATGGCGCCGATCCCGGCCACGAAGGGCGCGTAGGTACGGATGATCGGCACGAAGCGGGCAATGATGATCGTTTTGCCGCCGTGCCTTTCGAAAAAAGCGTGGGTGCGTTCCAGATAGGCGCGTCTGAAGAAACGCGAATCCTCGAAGCGGAACACCCGCGGGCCGAGATAACGGCCGACGGCATAGTTGACCGAATCGCCGATGATCGCCGCCATGATCAGCAGCATCACCAACCCATGCACGTGCAGTTCTCCGCCTGCCGCGATCGTCCCGGCAACGAATAACAGCGAATCTCCCGGCAGGAAGGGCGTGACGACCAGCCCGGTCTCGAGGAATACGATCAAAAACAATACGGCATAGATCCAGTTGCCGTAATTCTGCGCCAGCGCGCGCAAATGCTGGTCGAGGTGAACGACCAGATCGAGGAAGCCTGCGATCAGATCCATGGCGAATCGGTCGCTTTAGACGACGGCTTCCTCTTTCTTCTTCTCGGGCCTGATGAAATCTTCGCGCGTCACGCCCAGCCACATCACCAGCGGGCTCGCCACCAGCACAGACGAGTAGATGCCGAACAGGATGCCGATGGTCAGCGCCAGAGCAAAGTAGTGCAGCGTTTCGCCGCCGAATACCAGTATCGAGGTGACCATCAACTGGGTACTGCCGTGGGTGATGATGGTTCGGGACATGGTACGCGTAATTGCGTTGTTGATGATTTCCGGCGTGCCCGCCTTGCGCATCTTGCGGAAGTTTTCGCGGATGCGGTCAAAAACCACCACCGACTCGTTGACCGAATAACCTAGCACGGCGAGCACGGCCGCCAGCACCGGCAGTGAGAATTCCCATTGGAAGAACGCAAAGAACCCCAGAATGATCACCACGTCGTGCAGGTTCGCGACAATCGCGGAGACGCCGAATTTCCATTCGAAGCGCAACCACAGATAACAGACGATGCCGATGGACACGAGCAACAACGCCAGCGCGCCGTTCTCCACCAGTTCCTTGCCGACCTGCGATCCAACGAAATCCACCCGCCGCAGTTCCACTGTCCGGTCGTCCTCGCGCAGCGCCTTGATGACCCGCTCGGACAGCTGTGCGCCGGTTACGCCCTGCTTGCTCGGCAGCCGGATCAACGCGGTCTGGGAACTGCCGAAACTCTGCACCGTGGCGTCGCTCAAGTTAATGCGGTTCAAGGCCTCGCGAATTTTCGAGACGTCGGCCGCGTGACCGTAGTTCACCTCCATCACCGTACCGCCGGTAAATTCGACCCCGAGATGCAGGCCTTTGGTCGCCAGAAAAAACACCGCCAGGATGAAGGTGATCAACGAAATTACGTTGAACACCAGCGCATGGCGCATGAACGGTATATCTTTGCGGATGCGGAAGAATTCCATCTACTCGACCTCTGCGGAAAGCTCTGGGCGGATGATTCTCAGGCGGCCGGCTGACGCCTGTACCAATCGGTGTTGCCGATCGGCAGCTTCTCCAGCCTGCGACGGGCCCCGAACGCCAGGTTGACGATGCCGCGGGAAATCACCACCGCACTGAACATGGAAGTCATAATGCCAAGACAGTGCACGACGGCGAAGCCGCGCACCGGCCCGCTGCCGAACATGAACAACGCAATGCCGGCAATCAGCGTGGTGATGTTCGAATCGAGGATCGTCGCCCAGGCGCGCTCGTAGCCGGCAGATATCGCCGCCTGCGGCGTGGTGCCGTTGCGCAATTCCTCCCTGATCCGCTCATTGATCAGAACGTTGGAGTCGATGGCCATGCCCAGCGTCAACGCGATTGCCGCAATGCCCGGCAACGTCAGCGTAGCCTGCAGCATGGACAGCAGCGCCACCAGCAGCATCAAGTTGGCTGACAGCGCGAGTACCGAGATCACGCCGAATACGTTGTAGTACACGATCATGAAAATGGCGATCGCGGTAAAGCCGATCAGTGTCGAATCGAAGCCGCGCTTGATATTGTCGGCACCCAGGCTCGGACCGACCGTGCGTTCCTCGACGATTTCCATCGGCGCCGCCAGCGCGCCGGCGCGCAGCAACAGTGCCACGTCGCGCGCCTCGGTCGTGGTCATCCGGCCGCTGATCTGAACGCGTCCGCCCGGAATCTCCGAACGGATCACCGGCGCCGTCACGACTTCTCCCTTGCCCTTTTCCACCAGCACCATTGCCATACGCTTGCCAATACTCTCGCGCGTGATCTGCTGGAAAATCGTTGCGCCGCGGCCGTCCAGATTTATGTGCACTGCCGGCTCGCCGGTCTGGTTGTCGAATCCGGGCTGTGCGTCCGATATGCGATCCCCGGTGAGAATCACTTCGCGCTTGAGCAGATACGGCACCCCTTCACGGTCGTAAAGCAGTTCGTCTCCGAACGGCACCTGCCCGCCGACCGCCGCCTGCAACGACGCGCTGTCGCTGTGCTCCTCATCCACCATCCGTACTTCCAGGGTCGCGGTACGGCCGAGAATATCCTTGGCCTTGGCGGTGTCCTGCACACCCGGCAGTTGCACTACCACCCGATCCAGTCCCGCTTGCTGCACGATCGGCTCCGCCACGCCGAGTTCGTTTACACGATTGCGCAGGGTCGTGATGTTCTGCTGCAGCGCGAAGTCCTGGATTCGCTTCCGCACTTCGGGCTTCAGGGAAGCCGTAACCAGAAACTCGCTGCCGGAGTCGTCAGGCTTGAGCAGCAGATCCGGATTCTGGCGCTGGATTTCTGCGGCAGCCTTGTCGCGCGCTTCGGCATCGCGGAACCTGATCTGCACCGTCTGCCCTTCCCGCGAAATGCCGCTGTAACGAATTTCCTTGGCGCGCAGCGTGGTCCGGATATCCGCCGCGTAACGGTCCGCCGCCTTGGTCAGCGCGCCGGCCATGTCGACCTGCAGAAGGAAGTGCACCCCGCCGCGCAGATCGAGGCCCAGGTACATGGGCAAAGCATTTATACGGGTGAGCCAGTGCGGCGAACTCGACAACAGGTTGAGCGCGACGACGTAGTTCTCGCCCAGCGCACTCTGCAGGACGTCCTTGGCCTTGAGTTGGGTGTCGGTGTTGCCCAGACGCACCTTGATGCTGTTTGTTTCGAGGAAAACGCCGTCCGGAACAATGTTGGCCTGCGCCAGCGCCTGTTCCACGCGCGTGCGCAGCGCTTCATCGATTTTTGCGGTGGATTTACCGGGGGAGATCTGCACCGCCGGCACTTCCCCGAAGAAGTTGGGCAGGGTGTAGAGAAAGCCGACGACCAGGGCGACGGCGATGATGACGTACTTCCAGAGCGGATAGCGGTTCATGTAGGGTCCGTGCGGCGCGCAGCGTCAAGCGTGAGGATTGGCGGACTGTCGCTCTTCAGCCTTGACCGGCGGTCTTGACGGTTCCCTTGGGCAGCAGGGTCGTGATCGAGGGCTTCTGAACCTGGATTTCGATGTTCGGAGCAATTTCCACCGACACGAAGTTATCGCCCACCCTGGTAATTTTTCCGAGGGCGCCGCCAGCGGTGACCACTTCGTCCCCCTTCTGCAATCCGGCAAGCATGGACCGATGTTCCTTGGCTCGCTTGGCCTGCGGGCGGATCAGCAGGAAGTACAGCAGAACGAACATCAGGATGAGGGGCAGGAGTCCGAAAAGGTCCATGCCTCCCGCGGCCGGCGCGGCCTGCGCAAACGCATTACTGATCAACACGTAGTTCCTCCGGTTCGGGTTCACACCGATTTGTCGGCGTGACACTTTTTCCTGTCGTCCGGTATCGGTTCATGTGACTCGTTGCGCCACTGCAACGCCGGCGCCGAGCCTGAAAAGTTGCGCATTTTAGCATGGCTGTGCCTGTCCAAGACGCAAGCCGTCGACATGTTCCGAAAGCCTTCCTGCGCTGATGGCCTCGCGCAATCCCCGCATCAAATCCTGGTAGAAGAAAAGATTGTGCAGCGTGTTCAGATGCGCACCGAGAATTTCGTTGATTCGCTGCAGGTGATGTAGGTAGGCGCGCGAGAAATTCCGGCAGGTGTAGCATGCGCACGCCGGATCCAGTGGGCCGGTGTCATCGCGGTAGCGGGCATTGCGCAGCCGGATGATGCCGTTGCGGGTGAATATCCAGCCATTCCGGGCGTTGCGCGTAGGCATGACGCAATCGAACATGTCGATTCCGCTCGCAACGGCATCGACGATGTCCGCAGGCGTGCCGACGCCCATCAGATAGCGCGGTGCCCCGGCAGGCAGCCTGGGCGCGGTGTGGCGCAGGATGCGCTGCATGTCCTCTTTCGATTCACCCACCGACAGCCCGCCGATGGCGTAGCCGTCGAAGGCGATGTCCGTCAGGGCCTCGAGCGACGTGTCGCGCAGGTCCTCGTACATGCCCCCCTGAACAATACCGAAAAGGGCGTTGCCGTTTCCCTCATGGGCCCGCCTGCTGCGTTCCGCCCAGCGCAAACTCAACTGCATCGACTCTGCCGCCTGGCTGCGATCGGCCGGATACGGCGTGCACTCGTCGAAGACCATGGCGATATCGGACTCGAGTACGCGCTGGATGCGCATCGATTCCTCGGGCGACAGGAAACACGCGTCGCCGTTGACCGGCGAGCGGAATCTGACGCCCTCCTCCGTAATCTTGCGCATTTCGCCGAGGCTGAACACCTGGAAGCCGCCCGAATCGGTGAGAATCGGCCCGTCCCAGCCCATGAAACGGCGCAGCCCGCCGTGCGCCCCGATCACGTCCAGACCGGGACGCAACCAGAGGTGAAACGTGTTGCCGAGAACGACCTGCGCCCCGACAGTGCGCAGGTCATCCGGACTCATGGCCTTGACCGAGCCGTAAGTGCCGACCGGCATGAATGCGGGGGTTTCCACCGTGCCGTGCGCGAGTGTGAGCTGGCCCCGGCGCGCCGGTCCGTCCCCGGCAATGATTTCGAATCGCATTTTCACGATCTCGATTGCGCGGCTTTGTCGATCAACATTGCGTCGCCGTAGCTGAAGAATCGGTAGCGGCAGTCGACCGCATGGCGATAGGCGCGCCGTATAAATTCGGTCCCGGCGAAAGCACAGACCAGCATGAGCAAAGTGGACCGCGGCAGGTGAAAGTTGGTGAGCAGGCGGTCCACGACCTTGAAGCCGTAGCCCGGACGGATGAAAAGACGAGTCTCCCCGCCGCCGGAAATCATCTTGCCCGACTGTGCCGCCGACTCGAGCGCACGCAGGCTGGTGGTTCCGACCGCGGTAATTCGCCCGCCGCCGGCACGCGTTTCTGCCACCGCCTGCGCGGTTTCAGCAGAGATCTCGTAGAGTTCGCCATGCATGACATGCTGTTCGACATTTTCCACCCGAACCGGCTGGAAGGTGCCGGCACCGACATGCAGCGTGACATAGGCAAACCGCACGTCGATTTCTCGAAGGCGCCGCAACAGTTGTTCATCGAAATGCAGGCCGGCGGTGGGCGCCGCCACGGCTCCCGGTACGCGCGCGTAAACGGTCTGATAGCGCGCCTCATCGCTGCTGTCGGCGCGGCGCTCGATGTAAGGTGGGAGCGGCACTTCGCCGAGACGCTCGAGTACCCCGGCTACGTCGTCACCGAACTCCAGCAGGAACAACTCTCCCTGACGCTCGATCATCGTGGCGTGCGCAAGATCACCGAATCGGATCCGTTGTCCGGGCCTGGCAGTGTGGCTCGTCCTCAACATCGCCAATGCCCGGCGCGGGCTCACGATGCGTTCTATAAGGGCTTCTACTTTGCCCCCCGACTCCTTGACGCCCTGTAGCCTCGCCTTGATCACTTTGGTGTCGTTGAAAATCAACAAGTCACCGCTGTGCAGGAGCGACGGCAGATCGACAAAAAAATGATCGGCGAGATTTCCAGTCGCGCCGTCAAGGTGCAACAGCCGGCTGGCACTGCGTTGCGCGGCGGGGACCTGCGCGATCAGGTCCTGCGGAAGCTCGTAATCGAATTCTTCGATTCTCATCGCGCGCATTATATCGGCCGCAGACCACTCCCCCGGTTGCCCCGCGACGCCGAATTCCGGGATAATTGCGCTCCCGTGCCGGATGGTGGAATCAGGACTTGCACGGAGATTCACCAAATAAATGCCGGGATGGCGGAACTGGTAGACGCACGGGACTCAAAATCCCGCGGTGGCGACACCATGGGGGTTCGATTCCCCCTCCCGGCACCAGGAACTTTCCAACGTCAGCCCTTCGTCACGGTTCGCAGCCGCCACTCCGGATCAGATCGGCTCCGACGCGAGAAAAATGAAACTACTCATCAAGAAGACAGATAACGACGGCCGCCTTGCCCTCATTACCGACTTTCTGACGACCTCCTGGATCATCGAGGTCGCGGACAGCAGCAACCGCGAGGAATTGGCACACAAGATTCTGGATGCCGACGCGATGGTCTCGATGAACTGGCCGACGGATATGCCGCCGGCGCCCAGGCTGCAGCTGCTTCAGCTTCCCGGGGCCGGCACCGACGACATTGCCTTCGATTCCGTGCCGGCGAAGGTGGCGGTATGTAACGTCTATGAGCACGAAATCGGAATAGCCGAATACATTCTCTCGGCGATGCTCCAGTGGGTAATCGGGATTCCACGGATGGATGCGGCCCTGCGCCGTGGCCAATGGTACGGCTCGCACCTCTCGGGACCGCGGCACGATGAACTGTATGGCAAGACCGTCGGCATCATTGGCTATGGCCGTATCGGTCGCGAAGTTGCGCGCCGGGCGCGCGCCTTCAGCATGAGGGTGCTGGCCTGCAGCCGCACTCCCCGCAGCTCCGACGGGTTCGTGGAGCGCGTGGACGGAATGGATCGCCTGCCTGCAGTGTTGTCTGCGTCCGATTTCGTTGTTCTGGCATTACCGCTGGAGCCGTCGACCGCCGGGGTGATCGGTACGCAGCAACTGGCAAGGATGAAACCGGGCACGGTGATCATCAACGTGGCACGCGGCGCTCTGATCGACGAACGCGCATTGTTCGAGGCGTGCAGGGAAAAGCGCATCGGCGGCGCGGTGATCGACACCTGGTTCAAATACCCCGCCGAAGGGCATGAGGTCGCGGAGCCTTCCAACCTGCCCTTCCGCGAGCTGGAGAATGTCATCATGACACCGCATGCGTCAGGATGGACGGAGGGATTGCGGCCACGACGCTGTAGGATGATTGCGGGAAATCTGGATCGGCTGGCCCGCGGCGAACCTCTGATCAACGTCGTAAAACAACCTGCCGGCAGCCGATGAGCGGCGGGTCACCGGTTTCATTCGAGAGGGAAAAAAAGCATGGACAACTGGGCCGCCGAACAGGCCGCCAGAATCATCTGGAGCACATGGCAGGCCAATGATCGTGTCGATGGCCTCCCCGCCGATTGCCGGCCCTCGAGCCGGCAAGAAGGTTACAAAGTGCAGTCGGAAGTGGCCCGTCTGTCCGGCCAGGCGTTGTTCGGATGGAAGATTGCCGCGACCAGTCAGGCTGGCCAGAAGCATATAGGCGTGGACGGACCGCTTGCCGGCCGGCTTCTCGAGAGCCGCACGTTCCAGACTGGCGCGAGCGTACCGATGGTCAACAACCTGATGAAGGTAGCGGAGGCCGAGTTCGCGTTCCGCATGGCCCTCGATCTGCCGCCGCGCGCGTCCGCATACTCGATGCAGGAAGTACTGGACGCGGTGGAATCCCTGCATCCGGCCATCGAAATTCCGGATTCCCGTTATCGGGAATTCGCGAAAGTCGGGGCTGCGCAACTCATCGCCGACAATGCCTGCGCTGGCTATTTCGTCCTGGGGCCGGCGACTGCCGCCGGATGGCGTCCGCATGACCTGGCCGAACACCTCGCTTCGGCCTGGGTAAATGGCAAGCTGGCACGCGAGGGCAAAGGCGCCAATGTGCTTGGCGATCCACGTCTGGCTCTCACCTGGATCGTCAATGAACTCTCGGTTGTCGGCGAAACGCTACGCGCCGGACATGTGGTAACGACGGGCACTTGCCTGGTGCCGGTGGAGATCGCGCCTGGCGATCACGTGGTCGCGGATTTTGGTCTGTTCGGACGCGTTGAAGCGCGCCTCGCACCCTAGCAGCAGAGACGAACTTTCCCATAAAATCAAGGGTCCGCGTGGCACGGAGACGAGTTCCATGCGATAGTAGGCGTTGTCCGGGCGCAACGATTGACGCGCTCGGGTGATCCGAGGATTCGCCGCTCCGCGTGGGACACGGGAAGACCAGGTCTGGCAAGCGGCCCAAACCGATACGGCGACCAAGAGGATATGAGTCCGTATGCAGCTTTATTACCCGCGCTCGTTTCTGAAGTTGATTCTGGCCGGCTTTTCTCTTGCCGTCCTGCCGCTCATTTTCGCGCTCATCAACAACGCCTTCTCCATAAACCAGCTCGCCACGCACAGCCAGCGCGCGGTTTACCAGGCGGTACAGGCCACCCAGAACAGCCGGTTCCTGATCGAGCAGATCAACAACATGGAGCGCAGCGTCAGGCAGTTCGCAATCATCGGCGAGCCGTCGCTGCTGCAGGGTTACGGACTCGCCCACGAACGATTCGTGGATACCGCCCGCAGGATGGCGACGCTGCCGCTGGATGCGCGGCAGAAACAGGCACTCGAGGCATTGCGCGCCCGCGAGGCTGTACTTTTCGATCGCATTGGACAGTCGGGAGCAAAGGCGGACGTAATCCGGTCGGCGGTGGCGGAGCTTGCCGCCCTGTCAGAGGTGGCGCGCGCACTTGACGAGCAAGGCAACCTGCTGGTGGACCGCGAAGTTGACACCATGCAGAAAATGGCCGGCGAAGTACAGCGCTTCATCTACTGGCAGCTGCTGGCATTGGTGCCGATCGCGCTACTGCTGGTCATTGCGGCGACGTTGCTGATTTCCAAGCCGATCGCCCAACTCGAATCGGCGATCCAGAACCTGGGTGAGGGTAGATTCGATGCACCCGTCAGCGTCAACGGCCCTGCCGACCTGGAATCCCTGGGACACCAGCTCGACTGGCTGCGGCTGCGTCTGCTCGATCTGGAAGAACAGAAATCTCGCTTTCTGCGCCATGTATCGCACGAACTGAAAACGCCCCTGACGGCGCTGCGGGAAGGCGTGGAACTGCTGTCCGATGAGGTAACCGGGAAAATGACCGCAGGCCAGTTCGAGATCGCCCGCATCCTCAGGCAAAACACGTTGCGGCTGCAGAAGCTGATCGAGGACTTGTTAAACTATCACAGCGTACAGTTTCATACTTCGGCACTGACGTTCTCGCAATTCGATCTGAAAACCATGGTGACGCGCGTTGCGCAACAGCATTCATTGACCATGCGAAGCAAGAATCTGAGCTTGAACCTGTCCGCCTCGGACCTCCAGATTGAAGCCGACGAGAACAAGATAGAAGCGATCATAGACAACCTGCTGTCCAATGCCATCAAATTCTCGCCCGTTGGCGGCACTATTCGCGTGCAGCTGCGCCGACGCGGCGCCGATGCGGTGATTGACGTCATGGACGAGGGTCCCGGTATATCTCCCGAAGAACGCGGACGCGTTTTCGAACCCTTCTACCAGGGCAACACCGTGTACACCGGGCCCGTGAAAGGCACGGGGCTTGGGCTGGCGATCGTGCGCGAATATGCGACGGTTCATCAGGGCAGCGCAGAAATCATCGACGACGGCAGCCCCGGCGCACACCTGCGAGTGATTTTGCCGACCCGGCAGATGGAGGCAGCCGCGTGATCAGGCTGTTCATAGTGTCGTTCGTTGTCCTGGCTACACTTATTGGCGGATGCGCGGCAACCACCGGACCAAACACGCGTCGCGACCCGTGGTACCAGGTGGTGGTCGAGCCCATGCAAGGCAATGACGCCCGAGCGCTGCGCTTTTACGAAAATGTCCTCATGCTCAAAGGTGCAGAACTTGCGCGCGAGCTCAATACGACTCGTCAGGAATTCGATAAAGACCAGTCCGAACTCAACCGGGTACGGCTCGCATTACTGCTGTCGCTGCCCGGCACGGGGTTTCGCGATGACCAAACAGCATTGAACCTAGTTCAGCCCTTTGTGAACGATAAGAACTATGAAAACTCCGTGCTGCGTGCGCTGGCCCTCATGCTCCATACACAGCTTTCAGAACTCAAGCGCCTGGATGAGGCGGCTCAGCAGCAAACGGCAAAAGCCAAGGAAGAACAACGCCGGGCGGACGCCCTGCAGCAGAAACTGGAGGCTATTCTCGACATGGAAATGAAGATGATCGAGCGCGAGCAGACGACGCCACCAAAGAGAAGGTAGACATGTCAAAAGCACGAATACTCATCGTCGACGACGACCCCGATCTTCTGCGCCTTCTGACATTCCGCCTGGAAGGCGCAGGCTACGCCGTGGAGAGCGCGGACAGCGCGGAGCGCGCGTTGGCGCGACTATCCGCGTCCACCCCGCAACTGGTGATAACCGATCTGCGCATGAGCGGAATGGACGGCATGGCGCTGTTCGAGAACATCCACAAGAGCAACCCGGCGCTGCCCGTCATTATCCTCACCGCGCACGGCACGATACCGGATGCGGTTGCGGCGACTCAGCGCGGTGTTTTCGGATATCTGACCAAGCCTTTCGACAGCAAGGAACTGTTGCTGCAGGCCGAAAAGGCCATCACCCTGAGCGGCAACCATGCCGAAAAGGCGACCGGTAACACCGACTGGCGCGTCGAGATCATAACCCGCAGCCCGGCGATGGAGAGCATCCTCGGCAAGGCCAAGCTAGTGGCTGCCAGCGATGCCAGCGTGCTGATCCGCGGCGACAGCGGCACCGGCAAGGAACTGCTGGCACGGGCGGTGCACCGGGCAAGCCCGCGCGCCGAGAAGCCATTTGTTGCCGTCAACTGCGGCGCCATACCCGAACAACTGTTGGAGTCCGAGTTGTTCGGCCACATGAAAGGCTCGTTCACCGGTGCCGCCCGGGATTACAAGGGGCTGTTCCAGTCAGCCGAAGGAGGCACGGTTTTCCTCGACGAGATCGGCGACATGCCGCTGCCGCTGCAGGTAAAACTGCTGCGCGTGCTGCAGGAAAAAGAGATACGGGCAATCGGCTCGACCCAGACTATTCCCGTGGACGTGCGCATCATCTCCGCAACTCATCGCAACCTCGAGGACGCAATCAAGATCGGGGCGTTCCGCGAAGACCTGTATTACCGCCTCAACGTCGTTTCGTTCGCGCTGCCCTCGCTCGCGGAGCGGCGCGAGGACATTCCGGTGCTCGCCGCGTACTTCCTCGCGCAACTTGCCGACAAGTACAAGAAACCGCTCAACGGATTTGCCTCCGAGGCGATGGAAATACTGGTGAAATCATCGTGGCCCGGCAACGTACGTGAACTGTACAATGTCGTCGAGCAGGCGGTTGCGTTGTCCACCACGCAAATCATTCCGCCGGCACTGGTGGAAAATGCCATCCGCGGGCAGACTGCCGAACTGTCATCCTTCGAGGCTGCGCGCAGCGAGTTCGAACGCGAATATCTCGCCAAACTCCTAAAGATCACGGGCGGTAACGTCACCCAGGCGGCGCGACTGGCCAAGCGCAATCGCACCGAATTCTACAAACTGCTGCAAAGGCACCACCTTGATCCCAAGCTGTTCAAGGCGCTTTAGCCGGCAAGGTCGTGTCGTCCCCGGACGACATAGAATTTCCATTTTTGATTAAGCAGTTAGGCCCGATCCGGGCGGCGGCGTCGCTTTCCGGCGACAACCTCGGCCGGTGCCAAGTCCTTGGCGCCGCATAACTATCTGCCGCGATTACCTTAATGTTTTCTGGCATGAAGCCTGCTTTAAAGGGTTAAGAAAACGGCTGCGCGGAAGGCGGCTCCGAACGGGGCCGCGTCCGCTGGCCGATCGAATCGAAACAATCAATTACAAGAACCCAACTAAAAGAAACCAACTAAAAGAAAATGGACCAGAAAAACCGCCTCTTACCCCTCCTTACGATCGCCGCGGCCGCTTCCGTAGTCGCGTTCAGCAGCATCGGAATCGCCGCAATAACGGGTCACCTGCCGATTGCCAGGTCGAGCCTGAACCCCTTTTCCGCATTCGGCGGCGCACCTGCGGTACCGACGTCCGGTTCGGACCGGGTGCCTTCCAGTCTTATCCACGAGGGGTTGACCCGCAGCGCCGGGGAAACCGCGGCGCAGGGCAAACCGGTAAGCTTCCGCTCCGGCGCACGCCTCCCCGCACGTAAGCCTTCCTGCCCAAACTGCGGTGTCGTGGACTCCATCAAAGCGCAACAGGCAAGCGACGGCGACGGCAAGCTTGCCGCGGCACTCGGTACAACCGGCAGGGCCTATCAGATCGACAGCGAAAAACTCAGTTCCTTTAGCTTCGTCGTCATAGTGCGCATGGAGAATGGCACGGTACGCACGATCCACGAAAATCAACGTCCGCCGTTTAGCATCGGTGAGCGCGTCAAGTTGGTCAATGGCACGGTCATCCCGCTGGGTTGATGTAAAGCGTGCGTCGATTTGAAACAACCTTCTCATAACCGACATTCTAGGATTTACTAAAGTCTTCAGCTTTACCCACCCGATCAAATAAACTCCTTCGATGCGCTTTTGCGTGTTTGACGCCCGATTTCCTCCCTTATCGGGCGTTTTTTTTATCTGCGCCCTGCTCGCCGGCTGTGCCGCCCCGCAAAGCCGCGCGCTCCAGAGTGCACCCCCGCCGCTGCTGTCCGGCGCCGTCGAAATGGACCAGTCACCGTTTTTCCCCCAGGAGGAATTTCAGTGCGGACCGGCCGCACTTGCCACCACACTCAACGCCGCCGGCATAAGCGCGATGCCCGAGGACCTTGCGCGGCAGGTTTTCCTGCCGGCCCGTCGCGGCAGCCTGCAAGTGGAGATGCTGGCCGCAGCCCGCCGTCACGACGCGCTGGCAGTTACGCTTTCGCCCAGACTGGACGCGTTGCTCGCGGAAGTAGCCAACGGCACACCGGTCATCGTGCTGCAGAACCTTGCCCTGGACTGGGTACCGATGTGGCATTACGCAGTTGTGGTCGGCTACGACCTCGCCGCCGACCAGATCATTCTTCGCTCGGGCCGAACCAGACGACAAGTCATGGCGATGCCGACGTTCGAGCGCACCTGGGCGCGCAGCCGCTACTGGGCCATGGTGACTGTGCCGCCTGGAACCATCCCTGCAACCGTCGGGGAGAGCGATTATGTGCAGGCGGCCGTCGCGTTCGAGAAAGTCGCTTCCGCAACGGCAGCTCGGCATGTCTATTCCGCCGCAACGGAAAAATGGCCGCACAATCAACTGGCGTTGCTGGGGCTTGGCAATACCGCGTTTTCCCTTCAGGATTGGCAAGCCGCCGAAACTGCGTTCACGAAGCTGGCCGATGCGGCCTCCGACCCGGTGCCGGCATTGAACAATCTTGCGCTCACATTGGATGCGCAGGGACAGCTCACGCAGGCACTCGAAGTCGCGCGCCGGGCAGTTAGCCTTGGCGGGCAGTTTGCCGCCCAGTCCCGAAACACTTTGGCGACGCTCGTCGAAAAGACCAGGGACGACGGCCGGAACCGGTGAATTCATGAAGAGACTGTCGTTGCTGCTGGCGGCCGCCTTGCTGCACGCGTGCGCGGTCCAGAAGAAAGAGCCCAATGTCAATCTGGGCGGGTACCCGCCCGAGTTCCGTGCCGGCTATCTCGACGGCTGCGAGAGTGCCAAGCGCACAGTCGGCCACAAGAAAGACGAGCAGCGTTTCAAGCGCGAGCCCCAATACGTCACCGGCTGGCACGATGGTTTCGACATCTGCGGCAAACAGAAAAAGTAGCCCGGCTCCGGGGTTCCGTCCCCGCCGTCTCACCTTCGTCAGCCATCGCGGCACATGCGCACTGCTGTGTATACTTCCTGCCGTACCGAGTGCGTGACCGCCCGGCGGGCTGGTCGCGTCCGGAGTTGCTTCACCATTCAGCGTATTTCTCCAGGAGACCGCGATGAACGCTCCTCTCACCCGCCCCTCTTTCCGCTGGGATGATCCTCTGTTTTTCGACGAACAACTCAGCGACGAGGAGCGAATGGTGCGCGATTCGGCGCGCGCCTATTGCCAGGAAAAATTGATGCCGCGCGTGGTGGAGGCCAATCGTCACGAAAAATTCGACCGCGCGGTGCTCTCCGAAATGGGCAGCCTGGGATTTTTCGGCCCGACGATAGAAGGCTACGGTTGCGCAGGTCTCAATCACGTGTGTTACGGCCTCATCACCCGTGAACTGGAGCGCGTGGACAGCGGCTACCGCTCTTCGATGAGCGTCCAGTCCTCGCTGGTGATGTACCCGATCTATACCTATGGCACCGAGGCACAGCGGCAGAAGTATCTGCCCGGCCTGGCGAAGGGCGACTTGATCGGCGCCTTCGGGCTGACCGAGCCGGACTATGGCTCCGACGCGGGCGGCATGATTTCCCGGGCGAGGAAAGTCGACGGTGGATACCTTCTGAAAGGCGCCAAGATGTGGATCACTCACTCCCCGGTCGCCGATGTGATGGTGGTTTGGGCCAAGGACGACCGCGACGTTATCCGCGGCTTCATTGTCGAACGCGGGATGAAGGGGCTGAGCACTCCGAAGATAGAAGGCAAGTTCAGCCTGCGGGTATCGGTTACCGGAGAGATCGTGATGGACGATGTCTTCGTTCCGGACGGGAATCTGCTTCCCAACGTCGAGGGGCTGAAGGGCCCGTTCGGCTGTCTGAACAAGGCGCGTTACGGCATATCCTGGGGCGCGCTTGGCGCCGCCGAATTCTGCTGGCACGCAGCCCGCGACTACGTGTTGGACCGCAAGCAGTTCGGCCGGCCACTGGCGGCGAATCAATTGATCCAGCTCAAACTCGCCAACATGCAGACCGAAATTACGCTGGGGTTGCAGACGGTGCTACGCGTCGGAAGGCTGATGGACGAGGGCCGCGCAGCCCCGGAAATGATCTCCCTGATCAAGCGCAATTCAGCGGGAAAAGCGCTCGACATCGCACGGCTGGCGCGCGACATGCACGGCGGAAACGGCGTGGCTGACGAATACCACGTCATCCGCCATGTCATGAACCTCGAGGCGGTGAACACCTACGAGGGCACGCACGACATCCACGCGTTGATCCTCGGCCGGGCGCAAACCGGCATCCAGGCCTTCACCGGATAGTCCCGCCTCATCCCCCGCCCTCTCCACACCTCATCCCCCGGGCGCGCGGACACGTTAGTGATGTAATCACCCTCCGCGGGGCGGCTGTGACACGTTAG
>Ga0137409_10000508_pt1 | contig 42817 bp, 35 predicted proteins | sample CZODoug1_16funga_FD_122059 | JGI IMG/M metagenome (GOLD analysis project Ga0137409, IMG submission 122059) | Vadose zone soil fungal communities from Angelo Coast Range Reserve, California, USA - CZODoug1_16fungal (Hybrid Assembly) | ecosystem: Environmental > Terrestrial > Soil > Vadose zone...
GCCTGGACCGAGGTCGGCGGCGAGCTCCTGACCATCGAGGCCGCGGTGGTGGCGGGCAAGGGCAAGCTCACCCACACGGGCCAGCTCGGCGAAGTGATGCAGGAGTCGATTCAAGCCGCGATGACGGTGGTGCGCAGCCGCTCCGCCATGCTGGGCCTGGATGTGGACTTCTATCAGAAGGCCGATGTGCACATTCACGTGCCCGAGGGCGCTACCCCGAAGGACGGTCCGAGCGCGGGCGTCGGCATGTGCACGTCGCTGATTTCCGCGCTCACCAAGATCCCGGTGCGCTCGGACGTCGCCATGACGGGGGAAATCACCCTGCGCGGCGAAGTGCTGCCGATCGGCGGCTTGAAAGAGAAATTACTGGCGGCGCACCGCGGCGGCATCACCACCGTGCTGATTCCCGACGACAACACCAAGGACCTGGCCGAGATTCCCGACAATATCAAGGAAAAACTCGACATCCGGTCGGTCAAGTGGATCGATGAAGTGCTGCAGGTCGCGCTGACTCACTTGCCGGTGCCCCTGCCGGCGCCCGTGGAGGCGAAGCCGCCGGAAGCGATCGCCGGCGAAAAACGGCGACGACGGCCTGCCAGGGTCAAAAGCCAGGTCCGGGCACACTGAGCGGGCTCTAGCAATCGCAAGGGACAAAAGACCGAGCAGGAAGAGCCAGCCGAGGGATCCGCCGCCGCCGCCCGAGGCTCGCTGATTCGACACGACGCGGACATTGGCCTTGCCGTCGCGGACGTCGCTCTCGAACTTGGCGAGCGCGCCGTCGAAATGCTCGATCATCGCCTGCGTTGCCGCCGTGAATCCGGCCGTGGCATCCTCACGCAGCCGGCGATGTTCGTTCACCAACGTCACCGTGCCGTGCCGGGTGTCGAAGCCGCCTGCGCGCAGCACCAGCGAATGCGTCGCCGGATCAACGACGGCCAAATCGACCAAGGTCGATATGTCATGCCGCGTGCCCTTCAGGACATAGGCGCCGACGATCGTCACATAGCCGAGCGACCAGTCGTTGTCGTCCTCGTGAGCGACTTGATCGTAGGAAACCAGCGCCATCAAGTCGATGCCATAGAGCCGCTGCACACCCTCGAGGCCGGCAAAGCCGCTCCTGCCCTGCAGATAGTAGTCGGGGATCACGACGATCTCCGCGACGAACTTACGTGAAATGAAGCGCTGACGAATCTCCTGCAGCAGGGCTTCTTTGTGCGCGGCATCCAGCCCGTTCTCTCCCTCCGGACCCTTCGACGGCAGAAAGGCGAGACCGACACGCAGAGGAAGACGCAGCTGCGGCTGCACGTCTCGAGGCGGGGGAGCCGCGCCGTCGGGATACAGGAAATCAACCAGACTGGTCGAGTTCTGCGTGTGGCGCTGGCAGGCCGAGAAGCAAGTCCAGTCCGCGCAGCCCGTCAATCCGACCATCATCGACAAGCCGAAGAATGTGCTCAAACGCATAAAAGCCCTCCATTGCTGTGCGCGGCGTACGTTAGTGGGAGGGGTCGCGGAGAGCAACTTTCATCGCCAATGTTGCACCGGACAGCACCGAAGGTATCACTGTGTGATACCTTACCTTACCTGAGCCCAGCCCGGAGAGCCGTCACGGATCAGCTGCTCATCGTTGCGGAACTGAAGCGCGCCTTACGCGAGCGCGGACTCACGTATGCCGTCGTCGCGGCGAAATTGAACTTGAGCGTCGCGAGCGTGAAGCGTTTGTTTTCCCGCGGCGACCTATCGCTGAAACGCGTGGATCTGATCTGCGAACTTTTGGACACCGGTCTTTCGGATATTCTGGCGCGCGCGCGCGAACGTCCGGCGGCCGACCGGCTCACGCTGGCGCAGGAGCAGGAGATCGTCGCGGATCCCAAGCTGTTCCTCATTGCGTGGCTGGTGCTCAACCGCCTGCCGATCGAGGACATCGTGCGCTCCTATGCGTTCACCGAGCGCGAGGTGCTGAGGTTTTTCTACAAGCTGGACCGTTTGAAAGTCATCGAACTGCAGCCTGGAAATCGCGTGCGTCTGCTCGTGAGCCGGCATTTCAGCTGGCGCGCAGGCGGGCCGGTGCAGCGCTACATCCACCGGAAGCTTCTGCGAGAGTTCATGTCCAGCCATTTCGCGGGTCCGCAGGACGAATTCTTCTTCCATGGCGGCGAGGTGTCGAAGGCGGCGCTCGGCGAGATCAAGCTCGCGCTTCGAAACACCCAGCGTCAATGCGCCGAAATTATCGAGCGCGATCGAGGGCCGCGCGAAAATCGCCGCGGCGCAGCGTTTTTGCTGGCGCTCAGACCTTGGAAGTACAGCGGCTTCAGGCAGTTTGAGCGCTAGGAGCCTGAGACAGGCTCCTAGGCACTAGCCAAGCGATATTGCCTCGCGTAGACTTCCGCGCCTCTTCCAGAGGGTGCTTAGCTCAGCTGGTAGAGCATCGCCTTTACACGGCGAGGGTCGGGGGTTCGATCCCCTCAGCACCCACCAACAGCGGAGTGGTAGTTCAGCTGGTTAGAATACCGGCCTGTCACGCCGGGGGTCGCGGGTTCGAGTCCCGTCCACTCCGCCATTTTACCTTGTGGGTCCGCGCGAGCCGTTTGGCCGCGCCTAAGGGTATGAAACGGGTGGGAGCATGCTGCAGTCGATACACGACAAGTTGAAGGGTTGGTTGGCCGCGGTGGTGCTGGGCGCCATCGGCTTGGTGTTCGTCTTTTGGGGCATCAATTGGACCCTGAGCGCGCCGAACTATGTGGCCAAGGTGAACGGCAGTGAAGTGTCGGCCAACGAGGTCCGGCAGGCCTACCAGCGTGAACTCGCGCAGGCCCAGCGGCAATCCGACGGTTCGATCAGCGAGGCGCAGCGCAACCAGATCAAGATGCGGGTGCTCGATCAGTACGTGAGCGGCGAAGCGCTGGTCACCCGCGCCGATGCGCTCGGCTATCGCGTCAGCGATCAGGAATTGCTCGACGACATGTCGCAGGTTCCGATCTTTCAGGTCGACGGCAAATTCGACAAGGCGCATGCCGTGGCGGTTCTGAGGGCGCAGGGCCGTTCGATCCTCGAGATCGAAGCCTTGTTCAGACGCGATGCCAAGCTGCGGCAGCTCGACTCGGCCCTGTCGATGTCGAGCTTCGCGACGGCGACGGAGATGAAGCAATTCCGCGCACTCACCAAGCAGCAGCGCGAACTCACCTGGGTTCCGTTCTCGGCAGAGAAATACGCGAACCAAGCGACCCCGGACGATGCCGCGCTCAAGACTTATTACGACGCGCATAAATTCGAATACATGACGCCGGAGACGGTGGATCTGCGCTACGTCGAAATCAGTCTGTCGCAGCTCGCGTCGAAGGTCAGCGTGGACGATGCGCAGCTGAAGACCTATTACGATGAGCAGAAGGTCAAGACGCCGGAGCGATTTACCGAACCGGAGCAGCGCCGGGTCAGCCATATCCTGTTGCCGGTCGCGAATCCGAAAGACGACGCGGCGGTCAAGGCCAAAGCGGAAGGGATCTTGAAGCGCGTCCAAGCCGGCGAGGATTTCTCGGCGTTGGCGAAGGAGTTCTCGCAGGATCCGGGGTCCGCGCAGCAGGGCGGAGATCTGGGATGGTCCGAGCGCAAGGCCTGGGTGGCGCCGTTCGCGGATGCCGCATACAGCATGAAGGTGGATGAGATCCGGGGTCCGGTGAAGACCCAGTTCGGCTATCACATTCTCAAGCTGGCGGGGATCCGGCCGGCGACCGTCAAAACCTTCGAGCAAGCCAAGCCCGATTTGGAAACCGAATATCGCCGCAACGAAGCCGAAAAGCTGTTCAACAACGCCCAGGACCAGCTCGCCGATGCTGCACTGCAAAACACCACCGACATCGACGTGGTGGCGCGCAAGGCCGGTCTGACCGTGCTCGAGGTGCCGGTTTTCAGCCGCATCGACGGCGGTGGTGCATTGAGCAAGGTTCGTGCGGTGATCGACGCGGCGTTCAGCCAGGACGTGCTCGATGGGCGGCTGAGTCCCATCGTCGAGGTGGAGAAAGGCCGCGGCGTGGTGCTGCGCGCCACCGACCACAAACTGCCGCAGCAGAAGCCGCTGGACGCCGTGCGCACGGAGGTGGTCGCTGCGTGGAAGAAGCAGCGCGGCGCGGAGCTCGCCGCCGCCGCGGCCGCGGATGCGGTCAAGCGCCTGACGACGGGCGAGTCCTGGGATGCCGTGGTGAAAAGTGCGGGGGCGGCCGCGCCGCCGGCCAAGTTCATCGCACGATCGGACCAAGAAGTACCGCTGGAGATTCGCACCACGGCATTCGGACAACCCAAGCCCGCGGGTAAGCCTATGTATTCCGACGCGCGGCTCGCAAACGGCGACGCCGCGGTCATTGCCTTGAGCGCGGTGCGCGAGGCGCCCAGCGATGCTGCACTTCCGGACATGGCAATGCGCGAGCAGTTTGCCGCCCAAATCGCTTCGACCGAGGCGCAGAGCTATGCCGCCGGCGCGCGCGCCGACGCCAAAGTGACCCTGAATCCACAGGCAATCGAGTAGTTGGCCGAGCTGCTGCACCATTTTACCGATTGGTATCTATCGGCCTTGAGCCAGGGGGGCTATTGGTTGATTGCCGGGCTGATGGCGCTGGAAAGCACCCTGGTGCCCATCCCGAGCGAAGTGATCGTTCCACCGGCCGCCTATCTCGCGCACACCCAGGGGCAGCTTTCTTTTTTGGGGGTAGTGCTCGCCGGAACGGCGGGGTCGTGGGTGGGGGCATCGGTGATGTACTGGGCGGCGCGCCTCCTGGGTCGTCCCATCATCCTGCGGTTTGGCCGGTATGTAGGCCTCGGACAGGCAAAACTCGAACTGGCGGAGCGCTGGTGCGCTCACTATGGCCCACCCGGCGTGTTCTTCTCCCGGCTGCTGCCGGTGATCCGCCACCTGATCGGTGTCCCCACCGGAATTCTGCGCATGGACTTTCGCTGGTATGCGCTCACCACGCTGGCGGGGTCGCTCATCTGGTGCTCGGTGCTCGCTTGGCTGGGACTCTCGGTGGGGCGGCATCCTGAGCTTCTGGCGGGCTCGCTGCACCGCTTCTTTGCGCTGGTGCTGGCCATGGCGGGCATTTTGGCGGCGCTGTACTACGTGTTCGTGCGGCGGGCGGTGGCGCGCCGCTAGGGGCCTGCGGGCGCTGGCAATACCGCCCTTACCCCGCCAGTCGTTAGCACGGCACCCGGATCCGAAGGGCTAAGTCTTCGCTTGCGCTCCCGCCGGTGCCGGGGCGGCGATCGGGAACTTGGAGAAGATCGCGGCGGTGCCCGCCCCGATCTTGGCCTCGGCGTTCGGGCCGGTCAGATCGCCGACGCTCTGGCTGACCGACGCATGCCAAATCGGCGTGTGTGACTTCGCGTCGAACAGGTCAACGGCAATACGGGTCTCGTCGCTCACGTAGGGGCCGTCCCATCCCCAGCCGCCGTAGAATCCGCGGCCATAGTAGCCGTAGCCGCCACCGAAGCCCCAACCGGGCCCGAAGCCATTGTAATAATCGTTGAACACCTGGCGCGTACCCATGGCGTAGCCGACCACGCAGTCGGCCGCGGCGCGGTCTGCGCGTTGGATGCCTCGGGCCGCCAGGTTGGCTTCAATCGCGACCCGCAGACGTTCCGCGTTCAAGGGATTGCCGTAGGCCGCCGGCTGATTCGCATTGGCAACGAATTCCTTCGCGAATGCGTACGTATGACAACTCGCGACCGACAGGTTTGGATTCACGTCGGTGGTGACGCGCAGACTTGAACAGGCGGCTAGCGCTAAGCCTAACGTCCCGGCGACCGCAGTCTGAACGACATGACGATTTAACATAAGATGACCCTTTAAAAACAGCCAGTAACCGTGCTCAACAGCATTTACCCTAACGTTAGATCCCAAATTGCGTTGACACGGCGTCTTGTCCATAGTTCGGTCTGACGCCTGTTTCAAGGGCCGTCGCCATCCGCGGGAAAGCTCATGCCCACGGTGCGGTATCCGCCATCGACGTACAGTACTTCGCCGCTGATGCCGGCCGCGAGGTCCGAGCACAGAAACGCCGCTGCGTTACCCACGTCCTCGATGGTCACATTGCGCTGGATGGGCGCGGTGGCCGCCACATGGGCGAGCATCTTGCGCAAACCCGGAATTCCGGCTGCCGAGAGGGTCTTGATGGGGCCTGCCGAAATGGCGTTCACGCGAATGCCCTGCGGACCCAGATCGGCGGCGAGGAAGCGCACGTTGGCCTCGAGGCTCGCCTTGGCCAGGCCCATGACGTTGTAGCTCGGGATGGAGCGAATCGCGCCCAGGTAGCTCAAGGTGACGATCGAACCCGCGCGTCCCTGCATGAAGGGCAGGGAGGCGCGCGCCAGCGCCGTGAGACTGTAGCTTGAAATATCGTGGGCCACGCGAAACCCCTCGCGGGTGGTGGCATCGATGAAGTTGCCGGTGAGCGCCTCGCGCGTGGCGAACGCCACGGCGTGCACCAGAATGTCGAACCCATCCCAGCGGGTTTTCAGGTGCGCGAATCCCTTCGAAATTTCTTCGTCGGAGCCGACATCCATGACAAAGGTGATGTCCGAGCCCAATTGCTTGGCCAGCGGTACCACGCGGTCCGTCATGCGCTCGATATGCGCAAACGCGAGTTCGGCGCCCTGGGCGTGCATGGCCTGCGCGATGCCCCAGGCAATGGAACGGTCCGTGGCGAGGCCTACGATCAGCGCGCGTTTACCGCTCAAAAAACCCATAGTTGTTAACCCTGTTGCCGGTTCGAGTCGACGTACATGACCAGGCGCTGTCCGGCTCTGATTTGGTGGTGGCGGTTCAGGCCGTTCCAAGTCTTGAGCTGCGGAACCGAGACCTGAAACTGCTTCGAAATGCTGTAGACGGTGTCACCGCTGCGCACGGTGTAGAGCACGCGGCGGCCGGGACTTACTCCCTCATCGCGATAACGCCGTGTGCTGGCCTTGATGACCAGGCGCTGGCCCTTCACCAGGGTGTCGCCGGCCCCCATGTTGTTCAGGCGCGCGAGAGTGCTCACCGGCATCCCATGGCGGCGCGCAATGCTGCTCAACGTCTCACCCGCGCGAACGCGATAGACGATTTGACGCTGTCTGCGTCCGCCAAGATCGGGGCGGTCCACTCGCGACGCGGCGAGCAATACCTTGTCGGGCAACTGTCCGCTGATCTCGGGGATCTTCAGGGACTCTCCGGCACTCACCTTGCCGCCCTTCAGATCGTTGATCTTGGCAATGACGGCGGCCGACGTGCCGTACGCTTTTGCGATGGACGCCAGCGTTTCGCGGCGCGTCACTTCGTGAGTGGCGAAGCGCACGCGGTCATCGGGTGACAGGGTCTGGAGCGCCGTCTCGAAGCCATCGGCGTTATCGATCGGCACCAGCATGCGGTGCGGACCGTCGGGGTCCGTCGCCCAGCGGTTGTAGCCCGGATTCAGGGCGACCAGTTCATCGTAGCTGGTGCCCGCCAATTGGGCGGCGATCTTCAGGTCGATTTGCGATTTGGTATCGATGACGGCGAAGTAGGGCTCGTTCGGAATCACCGCGAATTCCAGGCCGTAGCGTTCGGGCTCGGCCATGAGCCGCTTCATCGCGAGCAGCTTCGGCACATAGGCGCGCGTTTCGGCGGGCAGCTTCAGGTGCCAGAAATCGGTGGGCTTGCCGTGGGCACGGTTGAAATCCAGTTCGCGCTGCACGGTGTTCTCGCCGACATTGTAGGCGGCGATCGCCAGCAGCCAGTCGCCGTCGAATTGATCGTGCAGCGCCTGAAGGTAGTCGAGCGCCGCGCGGGTCGATTCGATGACGTCGCGGCGGCCATCGAACCACCAGTTCTGTTTCAAGCCGAAGCGCCTGCCGGTATCGGGGATGAACTGCCACAATCCCGCGGCGCGGCTCACCGAGTAGGCGAACGGTTCATACGCGCTCTCCACCACCGGCAGGAGCGCGAATTCCAACGGCATGCCGCGCGCTTCCACTTCGGTGACGACGTGATACATGTAGCGCTGACCGCGTTGGAAGACTCGCTCGAGGTAGTCCGGATTGTGTTCGCACCAGGCGAGCTGCTGATCGATGGCCGGTTCCTGCACCTCATCGAAGGTGAAACCCGCGCGCATGCGGTCGAACAAATCGTCGTAATCCTCGCCGTTGTGGTGCTGCCACTCGCGCGGCATGGTGAGCGAAGGCGTTGCGACCGTGGCATCGGGAGGCGCAACGGCGGGTTGGGGAGGGATCGGTGCCGCGGGCACCACGATGGGTTCGCGCTCGGGGGGCTTGGCCGGCTGATGCGCGCAGGCCCCGAGCAGCAGCAAAGCGCCGGCGAACAAATACTGTCGAGTGGCGAGTGGCATACGTTGAGCCCGCTAGCGGAACTGATCCTTCCAGGCGCGCAATACGCCGAATACCTCGGCGGACTCCTCGAGCATCTTACCGGCATGGGCCTCGGCGGCTCTCACCACGGCCGGCTCATCGCAGCGCAGGAAGGGGTTGACCTGAATCTCCCGGCCTAAGGTTGAAGGCAGTGTGGGTTTGCCCTGGGCGCGCACCCGCGCCACGCTGTCTCGGTACTCGAGCGCCGCAAGGTTGGCCGGATCGACGGTCAAGGCGAAGCGCAGGTTGGCCGCCGTGTATTCGTGACCGCAAAAGACCTGTGTCTCGGGCGGCAGGTTGCGTAACTTGTTCAACGAAGCATTCATCTGCTTAGGCGTACCCTCGAACATTCGACCACAGCCGGCGCTGAACAGCGTGTCCCCGCAGAACAGCGCCCCATGCCCCCAAAAGGCGATGTGGCTTAACGTATGCCCGGGAATCTGCAAAATCTCGAAGGAAAGTCCCAACTCCGGCAATTCGCAGCGCTCGCCGTCCCGGACGGTACGTGTGCGCTGCGCAATACGGGTATCGTCCGGCCCGATCACGGGTACCGCCCCATGGCGCAGCAGCTCCGGGACGCCGCCGATATGATCAGGGTGATGGTGAGTGAGTAAAATGGCAGCTAAAGTTGCGCCGCAGCGCTCGAGCTCCGCCACGACTGGTGCGGCGTCGCCTGGGTCGACCGCCACGATGCGGCCGGGTGCGCGAGGCGAATCGATGAGCCAGATGTAGTTATCGGAGAATGCGCCCACCGGGCGCACGTTAAGATGCTTGGTATGAATTGACATTTTGCGGCGTATTTAACCTGTAACATTCGAACTTCGCTACTGTTTTCATGAAGGAGCCCTGGTTGGAATCATCGCGCGAAATCCCTTCGGCCGATTGGTTTGAGGGCCCGCTGGGCGCTCGCGTGCTGCGCGAAGAGGCTGCGCTCGCGCCGCTCGCATTGGATGATGTGTTCGGATTCGAACTTCTACAAGTCGGCGCGTGGGGGCCCGCAAGGCACTTGCTAGATGGCGCACGCACCCAGCACACGACGCTGGTGGCGCCGGAGAGAAGTTCGGGGGTGACGTTGTGCGCGCCGCTCGATTCGCTGCCCTTCCGCTCGGATGCCATCGACGCGATTTTCTTGCCCCATACGCTCGAATTGGTGGAAGACCCCTACGCCGTGCTGCGCGAGGCCGAACGCGTGCTGTGCGCGGAGGGCTGCCTGATGATTTGCGGCTTCAATCCCTTCAGTGGCTGGGGCGTGCGCCGGGCGTTCGCCCGGTATGTGGGGCGCCCGGCATTCCCGCCGCAGACGCAGCGCATGCTGTCCGAGCGGCGGTTGCGCGATTGGGTGGCGCTCTTGGGCTTCGATGTCGACAGCGTCTACGGCTATCTTGGGCCCTGGCCCGCGAAGGGCCGCCTGGCGCGCACCAACGACGCGCGGCCGCGTGCGGCCTGGATGGCGGGCGCCTACTTGCTCAAGGCGCGCAAGCGCGTCAAGACCATGACGCTGGTGCGGCCGCGGTGGCGTGCGCGCCAGCGCGTGCTGGTCGGCGCCGCGGAGCCTACCTCGAAAGTGGGTCCATGACCCACGTCGAGATCTACACCGACGGCGCGTGCCGCGGCAATCCCGGACCCGGCGGCTGGGCGGCCTTGCTGGTCGCAGGCAAGGAGCGCAAAGAAGTCTCGGGTTCCGAAGCCCTGACGACCAACAACCGCATGGAGCTGATGGCGGCCATCGGGGGTTTGGGCGCGCTGAAGCGCCGCTGCGCGGTGAAGCTCTATACGGATTCCAAGTACGTGCTCCAGGGCATCACCGAATGGCTGCCGAATTGGAAGGCGCGCGGCTGGCGCACTGCGGCGCGCGAGCCCGTCAAGAATCAGGATTTGTGGCAATTGTTGGACGCGGCCGTCTCGGGGCAGGACATCGAGTGGCATTGGGTCAAAGGACATTCGGGACATGAAGGCAATGAATACGTCGATCAGCTCGCCAACATCGCGATCGACCTTATGCTGGCAGCGCAGTAACACCTGATGCGCCAGGTCGTGCTCGATACGGAAACCACCGGGCTGGAAGTCGAACAGCAGCACCGAATCATCGAGATCGGCTGCGTGGAGCTGTTCAATCGGCGCCTCACCGGCCGCACCTTTCACCGCTACCTCAATCCCGAGCGGGACATCGACCAAGGTGCGGAGCAGGTGCACGGGCTGACGCGCGAGAGACTGGCGAAGGAGCCGACGTTTTCTCTGGTGCACCCCGAGTTCCTGGAGTTCATCCGCGATGCCGAACTCATCATTCACAACGCTGCCTTCGATATCGCGTTCCTGAATGCCGAACTTGCGCGCATCGCGCTTGCGCACAAGGTCGACGAGCTCTGCCGGGTGCTCGACACCCTGGCGCTCGCGCGGCAGATGCATCCCGGGCAGCGCAACAGTCTCGACGCCTTGTGCAAGCGTTACTCGGTCGACAATTCGCATCGCGATTTCCACGGCGCCCTGCTCGACGCGCGCATCCTGGCGGAGGTGTATCTCGCCATGACGGGCGGGCAGGCCGTGCTCACCTTGAGCGCCGAATCGGACTCAGGCAGAAGCCGCGCGCGCCAGACCGCGCCGTCGCGCTATGCAGAAGGCGCGCGCATCATCGTGATCAGGCCCAACGAGGACGAGTTGGCCGAGCATGAACATGTGCTCGCGCTGCTCGACAAGGCGTCGGGCGGGCAAACGGTGTGGCGAAGATTGTGAAACTGCTGGTTACCGGCGCGGCCGGGTTCATCGGATTCCACACCGCGCGGCGCCTGCTCGAGCGCGGCGAGGAGGTCGTCGGACTCGACAATCTCAATGCCTACTACGACCCGGGCCTCAAAGCGGCGCGCCTGGAGATATTGCGGCGCCACCCTAAGTTTCGCTTCGTCAAGATCGATGTCGAGGATCGGGACTCGATGGACGAGCTTTTCCGGGCCGAGAAGTTTCAGCGCGTGGTGCACCTCGCGGCGCAGGCGGGCGTGCGTTACTCCATCGTCAATCCGCATGCCTACGTGCAAAGCAATATCACCGGATTTCTGCACGTGATCGAGGGATGCCGGCACAACGCCGTCGAGCACCTGGTCTATGCCTCGACGAGCTCGGTGTACGGGGCGAATACGCGGATGCCCTTCTCGGAGCAGCAGAGCGTCGATCACCCGCTCACCCTGTACGCGGCCACCAAAAAAGCCAATGAATTGATGGCGCACAGTTATTCCTCGCTGTACGGCCTGCCGACCACCGGACTCAGATTCTTCACGGTGTATGGGCCCTGGGGCCGGCCGGATATGGCGCTGTTCCTGTTCACCAAGAACATCCTGGCCGGTGCGCCCATCGATGTGTTCAACGACGGCCATCATCAACGGGATTTCACCTATATCGACGACATCGTGCAGGGCGTCGTGGCCGCGGTGGATCGTGTAGCGACGCCGAATCCGAACTGGAATTCGGATGCGCCCGATCCCGCCACGGGCAACACACCTTATAAAATTTACAATATCGGCAATCAACGCCCGGTGGCGCTGCTGCGCTACATCGAAGTGCTGGAACAATGCCTGGGAAGACAGGCACGCAAGAATTTATTGCCGATGCAACCCGGCGACTTGCCGGACACCTGGGCCGATGTCGAGGCGCTGGCGCGCGACGCGGGATACCGGCCGAGCACGGACCTTGAAACGGGTGTGAAGCGATTCGTCGAATGGTATCTTGGGTATTACCACCCGCAATCGTAAGGAGCGGCACTTCCCGGCCTGCGGGCTTCCGTGCCGAAGATCTGATGACACAGTTGAATTCGTCGCTTAAGGAATGGGGCGCGGTTGCTGCGCATGCCGAGGAACTGAAGGACGCGCATCTGCGCGATCTGGCCGCCGCAGATCCCAAGCGGTGGCAGAGCTTTCATGTCGAGCATGACACCTGGCTGCTCGATATGTCGCGCCAGCGGATCACCGCCAAGACCCTGCCGCTGTTGTTCGATCTGGCGCGCGCCGCAGACTTGCCGGCGCGCAGGGCAGCGATGTTTCGCGGCGACCCGATCAACAGCACCGAGCAGCGTGCAGTACTGCACACGGCGCTGCGCTCGGACTTCGCGGGTCCCGCGGCCGTTCAGGCGGAGGTGCGCGACTCACGCAAGAAGCTGGCCGATTTCGCCGCCGCCGTGCGGTCGGGCAGAAAACTCGGGACCACGGGCAAGAAATTCAAACACGTCGTGAATATCGGCATCGGCGGCTCGGATTTGGGGCCGCTTCTCGTCTGCGACGCCCTAAAACATGAGTGGAGCGGCGGCATCACGCCGCATTTCGTGTCCAATGTGGATCGCACTCAGCTCGAGGATTTGATCCGCAGCATCGATCCCGCGGAAACCTTGGTCATCGTTTGCTCGAAGACATTCGTCACTCAGGAAACCCAGGCGAACGCCAACGCGGCGCGTGCCTGGATCGTCGGCGCGCTGGGGGAGAAATCTCCCGCGAATCACTTCGTCGCGGTGTCGACCAATGCCGCGGCCATGGATGCCTTCGGCATTGCCACCGACCACCGCTTCACCATGTGGGATTGGGTGGGCGGCCGCTATTCGGTGTGGTCGGCGATCGGCCTGGTTGCGGAACTCGCCATCGGCAGCGAGCGATTTCAGGAATTCTTGAAGGGCGCGAGCGACATCGACAAGCACTTCACGGAGGCGCCGTTCGAGCGGAATTTGCCGGTGCTCATGGGACTGCTCGGCGTATGGAATCGGACTTTCCTGAAATTGCCGACTCTTGCGGTGCTGCCGTACGATCAGCGGCTCGCCCGGCTGCCCGCGTACCTGCAGCAACTCGAAATGGAAAGCAACGGCAAGAGCGTGAGCCTGGGGGGTCAACGCGTGGATTTCGCCACTGCGCCCATCGTCTGGGGTGAGCCGGGTTCCAATGCCCAGCACTCGTTCTTTCAGATGCTGCATCAGGGGACCCTGACCCAGGCGTTGGATTTCATCGCGCCGCTGCGCGGTTCCTGGGGCGGCACCGAGGGTCAGGACCTCGCACTGCAGAATTGTTTCGCCCAGTCGCAGGCGTTCGCTTTCGGCTATTCGCTGCAAGAAGTCGAGGCGGACAGCGCCAAGGCCGGCGCCAATCCTTCGGATATCGCGCGGATCGGCGTTCACCGGGTCCACGACGGCAACCGGCCGAGCTCGCTGCTGCTGTACCCGCAGACTACGGCGCGAACCTTGGGTGGATTGCTGGCGCTGTACGAGCACAGTGTGTTCGTGCAGGGCACGGTGTGGGGCGTGAATTCCTTCGATCAGTTCGGCGTGGAGCTCGGCAAGAAGCTGGCGGTGGGAATCGACCTGAAGGGGGCCAAGGCGCCGGCGGGGCATGGTGCGGCGGGACTGGCGTCGCTCATCGACTATGTGGCGAAGCACCGGTGATGCCGGGCCGTTGACTGAAAACTCAGATATTTGCAGCCATGGAGCCATGTTTGACGAGGTACTGCCTGCGCCTGGCGATCAGTTTGTCGTAAACCTCGACGATCGTTCGATTGACGTTCTCAATGAAATGGGGAGTCAAATCACGCGCCAGCCGTTGCCGCGGAGCCGAAGCATGCCGCCGCAATATCGCCGCCAGCGCCGCAATATCGCCGATCGGAAATAGATCTCCTCCATACTCTTCGATCAGCTCGCGGCAGCCGTCGGCGGTGGAGGCGACAATGGGCAGGCCCGCATCGAAGGCCTCCAGCATGACGAGCGGCAAAGGCTCGCGGCGTGAAGGGCACACGAACAGATCGAAGGCCTGATAGTAGTCTTTGACGTTTTTTCGAAAGCCGGGCATGGTCATATTCGGTCCGAGGAGCCGTTCCAGCCGCCCGCGCTCTCGGCCTTCACCAAGGATGACGAGGCGGGCGTTGGGCAAGTCGGCGGCACGAAACGCCTCGATCAGGTAGTCGAGACCTTTGCTGTGGGCCAGACGAGCAGCCGCGCCGATGAGGTATTGGTCAGGCGCGACGCCGAGAGACTCGCGCAGCGCGGCGATTTCGGCTGCGTCCAACCGGCGATGGGGAGTGAATAGTTGATTGAGTTTGAACACTTGCCCTTGGTAGGTGGGAGGAATCTCACGCACCTGCCAGTGCGCGTTGCATATGAGCCCGTCGAGCTCGAAGAAATGCGGACCATTGGCCCGGTTGTGCAGAGTCGCAACCGACGGCGCTTGCGCCCGCGCGCGCGCGATGATGCGCGAGGATCTGCGTAGATGCGTATGAATGACGTCCGGAAGAAATTCCTGAATGCGTCGCTCGACCGCCCGCTGCGTACCCAACCACGCCGAGACCGGGGAAACATGCACTCGGTTCGAGACTGCGTCGACGATGGATGTGCCGAACCGGCTCCTATGCGTGCGTCGCACGATGAGCATGACGTCATGCTCGGCTGCCTGAAAGCTCGCGAGCTCCGCGGCATAGCGTTCGGAGCCGGCGAAGCCGCTGGAAAGGATGACGTGCATGATGCGCATATACGGTATCCCCCCGAGCGCGCCGTTCTAAAATCTTCGCGACAAATACAGCAAACCGGTCTCGATTTTGTAGAACGTTTCCGGTCTAGAGCCTTGCGGATCGCTCGCCAACACATGGTCGCGCGCCACGTTCTGCGCATAGCGCAGATCAAGTCCTAAATCCCACTTCGGAAAAATATTGCGCCACAACCCGCCAACTCCCGCGTACTCGGAATAGGCGGGTGTTGCCACGTCGTAACGTGCGACGCCCCAGAATAGACCAAGGGCGAAGCTGTCGGTGAAGCGATGTCGATAGTCGACGGCGCGAACACCAATCAGCGAATGGCCGTCCACTTGGTCCAGTTCCACGCGTACTCCCAAATCATTGTTCGCGGAGACCGCGCGGCGCGCCCCCAGCCCAAGGTGCGGATCGAAGCCGACTTTGCTCGTGATCTGCGGAATCGTGGGCTCAATACTCGTGCGTACTTTGTTGACGTTCATGCCCACGTCCACGAAGCGTTCCGTCCGGGGCATATCAGGGCCGCCGCTGTAGGAATCTTCGTCGAGCGAGCCGTCATCACGGGTATGTTCGTCGCCGCCGTAGCGTACGAAGCCGGACAATCGCGAAAACGACTTGCCATCGACGTCGCGTCCGACGAGGGCCTCGCCGCCGATCGTCAGGCCTTTCCAAGGCCGCGAGTAGCGCACCATGAAATCGTAGTAATGATGATACGGGAAGGCGCCGACGGCGGGGGAGTAGGTTCGCAGGTCGCCGCCATAGTAGGTCTGGTTCACCAGAGTGCGCACCCGCTCCTCCAAGTAGCCGCCGAAGGGCGGTTCCCAGCCCACGCGCAGCATCGCGCTGCGTGCGCCGACGCCGTCTCCGAAGTTGCGCTGATCGGCACCCCAGTTGCCCTCTACCAAGCCGTAGTTGGTCGTCCCTTCCAAGAAAATATTATGGACGTACCAAATGTTCTGCCACTCCGCGACTTCGAACGTCGCGTCGAAGTGGCGCGCGAACCGCGGGATGTCGATGCCGACGGTGAGCGCCGCATCGCCGAGCAAGTAGCCGCCGCCGTCCGAGTTGACCTCGCCCGCGTATTGGGTATACACGGCAAAGGGTGTTTTGCCGGGAAAGAGAAACCGGCTGACAAACGAGGCCTGTTGGTTGCCCTGTGTCTGCGACAGGCCGCTCGGTTTGAAAAAATCCCGCAACAGAAAGCGCGCAGAAGACGGCAACCCGCTGCCGCCGCCGTACTGCAGGAGCCGATTGAAGCCAAACGACCAGCCGGGGAAGGGTTCTATCGACAATTGCGTGCCGAAGATACGCGGATTCCCGACGCTTCCCTTGCCGTTGTAAAGGATATTGTCGCCCGACTGCCCCGGCTCTCCGACCTGCGACATGCGGGCCAAGAAGAACTCGTACTGGAAACCGAGCCTGGTGAGCGGCTCGTAGTTCGACAGGGTCACGGAAGGTAACGTCGGCGCCTCCGTGCTGAGTAACATGCTGCTGTCGGTTGCAGGCGAGAGCCAGTGGTCGCGGTAACCGATGTCGAGTTGCGCCCAATTGAAGCCCAGGCTCAGCATCGAACCGGTGGGTACCGTGCGACCTTTGTAAGCGATCGCGCCGGCACTGACGAGGAGGTAATCGTTCGGCTGCACATATCCCTGCGCCGATAACTCCCAGCGGCTGCTCGCCGGCAGTCCGTGCTCGTTCGGTACGATGACCCCCGTCGCGTCGTGCGTGATTGCGCCGGTGGCGCTCGCGTGGGTGACGGCATAGTCACGCGAGTAGCGTTGCAGATACCTCTTTACCTTCGTACACAGAGGTTTGTCGACCAGACATGCCTGCGGTAGGGCGTCCTCTACCAAGGCAACGGCAAATGGTCGCTTGAGGATGGGTTCGTCGGCGAGTATGAGCACTCGCTCGATCTGCCGTTCCATTTCCGGCTCGAGGTTGAGCGGCAGGTAGGCACTGACCCCAGCCGCCAGTGTGGTTTGAGCCGACGAAGCCAGCACGCAGATGAACGCGATTGCCGGCCTCCAATCCTTGATCCATGACAACACGATTCAATTGACTCCATTGGCCGGTGAACTAGCGTGGCAGTACACGATATGACGCGTGAGACGGTCAAGGCTTTTATATTTGCGCCGGCAGAGTTCGGACTGAAACATCAGGTTTGAAGCCGGATCTGTCAGTCAGTGTGCCGAGGCTGTTCGTCGACAGCGCAAAGCGTTCAGACCAACGAAGATCGATGAACACGCCGGCACCGAGGGCTTGATGCGAGTTGTACAGCAGCGCACCCATCCCGATGAGATCATTTGGATGTCCTAGGTTCCCTCCGGCAGGCAGAACCAGCCCATTGGGCAACAGCGTTGCAGTGGGGACGACCCTCGCCAAATTCAGAATGATACACATAACCAAATGAATTTATTCGATTAACGTTGGAGTGCCGATCGCGTACGCGGGTCGATCAAACCGGCATGCCGAATCGTGGAGGACACGGCAGGACGGCGCGTAAATTAGCCGAATTGCTCGCCATTCGCGCGATTTTCCGCGAAATCTCGTCGATTCCAAACTGAAGCCATGCGCATACCCCGTTACTCTATAATCGCGCATCCAGGCAGCGAGGCGAATCGGTGGGGAAACAACGCAAGGGCATCATTTTGGCAGGCGGCGCCGGCACTCGCCTGCATCCGATCACGACGTCGCTCAGCAAACAGCTGTTGCCGGTCTACGACAAGCCGATGATTTATTATCCGCTGGCGGCGCTGATGTCCGCCGGCATTCGTGAATATCTGATCATCACCACGCCGCGAGATCAGGGGGCATTCCGTGATCTGTTGGGCACCGGTGCTCAGTGGGGTCTGTCGTTCGAGTATGTGGTCCAAGCCGTTCCCAACGGGATTGCGCAGGCGCTGATTCTCGGCGAATCGTTTTTGGCCGGCGCGCCGTCGGCCTTGATCCTTGGGGACAATATATTTTACGGTGCAAATCTCACCACACTGCTGATGGCGGCGGCGCAGCGCGAATCCGGCGCGACGGTATTTGGTTATTACGTGCAGGATCCTGAGCGTTATGGTGTCGTGCAGTTCGATGCGGGAGGCCGAGTGACGGATCTCTTGGAAAAGCCTCCGTCGCCGCCGTCGAATTATGCCGTCACCGGTGTCTATTTCTACGACGGCCGCGCCCCGGCCTTCGCGAAGGCGCTGACTCCGTCACCTCGCGGCGAATTGGAGATCACCGATCTGAACCGTGCCTACTTGAAGATCGGCGATCTGCACGTCGAACGGCTGGGCCGCGGCACGGCATGGCTCGATACCGGTACGCACAATTCCCTGCTCGATGCCGGCGTGTTCGTGCGCATCATCGAGGAAAGGCAGGGACTGAAAGTGGCCTGCGTGGAAGAGATCGCCTGGCGCTCAGGGTTCATCAACGCCGACCAATTGGTGAAGCTGGCCAAGCCGCTGGAGAAGAGCGGTTACGGCGAGTATCTGCTGCGCATCGTCAACGAGCAACCATGAAGTATTCGGCCGCATGAAATTCACGAAGACTCCGATCGCCGATGTCGTGCTGGTCGAACCCGAAGTATTCGGCGACGCCCGCGGGTTCTTCATGGAGACCTGGCAGGAAGAGAAATTCAAGGCAGCCGGGATCGGTGCGACGTACGTGCAAGACAATCACAGCCGCTCCGTCCAGTGGACCTTGCGGGGGCTGCATTTACAGGTGCGGCACCCTCAAGGCAAGCTGGTGAGGGTGTCTTTGGGTAGCGTTTTCGATGCGGTAGTCGATTTGCGGCGTAGCAGCCCTAGCTTTGGCGCTTGGTGGGGCGTGGAGTTGTCCGCGGAGAATCATCGGATGCTATGGGTTCCGCCGGGTCTGGCGCATGGCATTTTGATCACCTCGGAATCCGCCGATTTTCTCTACAAGTGCACGGATTTTTACAGCCCCGAGCATGAGCGCACTTTGGCGTGGGATGATGCGACCTTGGACATTCGCTGGCCTCTTCCCGCGGGCGTCGCTCCCAAGCTCTCCGCCAAGGACGCGCGCGGCGCGAGCTTTGCCGAGATCGAGAAGTTCGCTTGAGAGTGCTGGTGCTCGGCGGCGCCGGTCAAGTGGCGACTGCTGTCGTAGCGGCGGCCCCCGCGCATCATCAGGCGGTGGCGAGGACCCGCGCTGAACTTGACATCGGCGATGAGCGAGCCGTCGCGCGCGCATTGGCGGAAACCAGCGCGGACTGGCTCATCAACGCCGCGGCCTACACGGCGGTGGATCTGGCCGAAGATCGACCGGCGCTAGCCATTGCCATCAATGACACCGCCGTGGGTGTGCTTACGGCGGCAGCGTCGTCGGCGGGCTGCCGGCTGCTGCATCTGTCGACCGACTTTGTGTTCGACGGCAAATCCAACCGCGCGTATCTGCCGGCGGATCAGACCAATCCCTTGAGCGTCTATGGCGTGAGCAAGCTGGGCGGTGAGCGCCAGGTATTGAATGGCGGGGGCGCGGGCATCGTCTTGCGCACCGCCTGGGTATACGCGGCCGCGGGGCGAAATTTCGTGCTGACCATGCTGCGGCTGATGCGCGAAAAGGAGCAGGTGAGCGTGGTCTGCGACCAGATCGGCACGCCCACCTGGGCCGCCAGCGTTGCTGCGGCGATCTGGGGTTTCATCGAGGTCGAAGCGCCGGGGGGCGTGTATCACTGGACGGACCTGGGAGTGGCAAGTTGGTACGATTTCGCGGTCGCCATTCAAGATGAGGCATTGGCGAGCGGGCTGTTGACCCGTGCGGTGCCGATCATACCGATCTCAAGCGCCGCCTATCCGACGCGGGCGCGGCGCCCCGCGTTCAGCGTGCTCGACACGGCATCCACGCGGGCCCTGATCAAGGGCCCGGCGCGGCATTGGCGACACAATTTAAGGACCATGCTGGTTGACATCCTCCCGCGTCATGAATGACGAGGATTCCCTGGTGGCGATAGATGCCCCTATCGCGAAGCACTGTATGCTTCGTTATCCGACGCACTCTCGCAGCCGAAGCCACCGAGCCGTCGCACTTCCCGGCAACAGAGAAGCCGCTTCAAACGTGCCAGCGCCTAATGGCGAACTTGGCGAACGGCATGATAATGCGCTTCCTCCTCGGGATCAATGCCGGGGTATCCAGCGCGGAGAATTTTGATGACATTCGAACCCCGTAACGTGTTCATTACCGGCGGCGCCGGTTTCATCGGCGCGAACTTCGTGCGCCATTGGCTGGCGAACACCCGAGAGGGGCGGGTGGTGGTGTTCGATGCACTGACCTATGCCGGCAATATCGACAACCTCAGTGGCCTGGACGGGGCCCCTCGGTATGCCTTCGTAAAGGGCGACATCGGCGACGAAGCCACGGTGCGCGTACTGCTCGAGCAGCATCGCATCGACACGGTAGTGCACTTCGCGGCGGAGTCGCACGTCGATCGGTCTATTTTAGGTCCTGATGACTTCATACACACCAATATTGTGGGTACCCACTCGCTGCTCAAAGCCGCAAAAGCGCTGTGGATAGACCGAAAAACCGTCCCGGCGCACCGCTTTCATCATGTGTCGACGGATGAGGTGTACGGCTCTCTGGGGCCGAAAGACGCGCCCTTCCATGAGGCCACACCTTACGCGCCCAACTCACCGTACTCAGCGAGCAAAGCCTCTTCGGACCACCTGGTGCGGGCCTACCATGAGACCTATGGGCTCGATACGACGGTCACCAATTGTTCGAACAATTATGGTCCCTATCAGTTTCCGGAGAAATTGATTCCCCTCACCATTGTCAACATATTGCTGGGTAAGCCGTTGCCGGTATACGGCGACGGACTGCAGGTGCGCGATTGGCTGCATGTGGAAGACCATTGCGTGGCGATAGCGCTGGCCCTCAAACGCGGCAGGTCGGGTGAGGTGTATAACGTCGGCGGGAACAGTGAAACGACCAATATTGAGATCGTGCGGACTCTGTGCGGGTTGGTGGATCAGGCCATCGGAGCGCGCGCGGACCTGCGAGCGGCGTTTCCGGCCTCGCCGGCCGTTGGCGGCAAACGGGCGGTCGAATTGATCACGCATGTGCGCGACCGCCTGGGGCACGACCGGCGTTATGCGATAAATTACGCCAAGGCAAAGGGTGAGCTGGGCTATGTGCCGGCACGCGATCTCGCCGCGGGATTGCGGGCAACGCTCGACTGGTACTTGGCCAACACGGGCTGGTGGAAAGCGCTCTTGGGGCGTGATTACGACGTTTGGGTAGAGAAGAACTACAAGCGCTGAACGGCGGGTCGGTTAAACTTTGGTAATGCGATGGCCCGCCGGCAGGGTTGCCCGGAACTCAACACAGGCTATGATGTGCAGCGGTATCGGCGCCCGCCCGTTACATTGGAAAATTCAAGTGAGGTCTCACAGGAAATGCAAGTCGTTTTGGGAGTGGCAGCCTGCCGGGGGACATGGATGGTAGCGGGAGCATGACTTCACGTGGGACGTATTCGCGACGCTGGCTGTATTCACCGATAGCGACTTCTCATCTGTATTCCGCGAGTAGGCATCATGCGAATTAGATCGCTGGGCGCGATATTAGTAGCGCTATCGATCGGGTCGGTCGCGTCGTCGCAGAACCAAACCTCCGAAACCTTGCAAGCCCTCAAGAACAGTCTGTCGCCCGATCAACAGGGTTCGATTCTGCAAGACGTATTGGGCAAGGGCACCGGCACGGGGAAGAAAACCGACGCTAAGCTCGATACCCCCGAAACCGTACGGCGCAAGGCCGGCGCGCAGACAGACTTATTCGACAAGGAGAAATACCAAAGGACTCTAGACGGCCGGATACTTCGTCAGTCGGACGAAGATCCGGAGCTGCGTCCAAACGATACCGTCTTGATCGAGATGATATCGAGCGATGATCTGTGCAACAACGCCTCTAATCAGTTCGGGAATCAGAACAACAACGGGATCAATGGCAACGGCGCGAATGGCGTGAATGGCGTCAATGGCGCCAACGGCGTCAATGGGATCGGCGGGACCAACGGTATAACCGGTGTGCCCGGTCTAATCGTCACCCCCGGCAACATCGGTGTCGCCGGCAATAACGGCATCCCTGGAATAAGCGGCAATATCCCGAACAACAGCTTTAGCAGCATCATCTGTCGAACGCCCGAAAAGCCGAAAACAGACATGGAAAAGGACAAAACGGAAAAATTTCGCAAGCGGATCCTCGATAACAATCCCTACAAGCTCAATGGTTTTGGCGTGCTGGAGTTGCCCGGACTGCCTGCGATTCCTCTGGCTGGTTTGACGGCGTGGGAGGCGACGAAGCGACTCGGCGCCGATCCAGATCTCGTCGATTATGCAGTGAGGGTGACGTTGCTGCGGCTACTGCCGTCCGGCAACGAAGCTCTGAACCCATTCGGCTACGATTTGTTCCAAGGCGTCCCGAGTACATTCGCTCCGGTGTCCGACATCCAGGTGCCGATCGGTTACATCGTAGGGGCCGGCGACACGCTGGAAATACAGCTTTACGGCAACGACGCCTCGCGCTACGAGCTGACCGTTGGACGCGACGGCAGGGTGAGCTTTCCGAAGCTCGGGCCGATCATGGTCAGCGGTATGACGTTCGATCAGGCCCGCGCGGCCATCGAACAGAGAGTGGCCAAGCAGTTGATAGGAACACACGTCAACGTGACCATGGGCGAACTTCGCTCCATTCGCGTGTTCGTATTGGGCGAGGCTGAAAAGCCCGGCTCCTATGCCGTGGGCGGATTGTCGACGATGACCAATGCATTGTTCGTCAGCGGAGGCGTCAAGAAAATCGGCTCGCTGCGCAATATCCAACTGAAGCGCGATGGGCGCTTGGTTACCACCCTCGATCTTTACGACCTGTTGTTGCACGGTGATAACAGCAAGGACAGCCAGCTGTTGCCCAATGACGTCATATTCATCCCGCCCATCGGTAACACGCTGTCGGTCGACGGCGCGGTGCGGCGCCCGGCCATCTACGAGCTCAAGGGCGAAAAGACCGTGGCGCAGGCCATCGAAATCGCCGGCGGGTTGCTGCCCGATGCCGACGAAAAGCTGGGCCAACTCGAGCGAATTCTGCCGTCGAGCCTGCGCGAAATGCGTAATGTCGATTTGACCAGTCCAGCAGGCCGTGCGACCGAATTGGCTAACGGCGATAAATTAAAAATACCGGCGATTCGTCCTACGCTCGAGAACTCCGTGGTGCTCATGGGTTACGTGTTTCGACCGGGCCAATTTGAATACCGCCCTGGACTTCGCCTTACCGACGTATTGAGTAGCTTCGATGAATTGCGGCCGAACGCAGACCAGCATTACATCATGATACGGCGCGAAGTGCCGCCCGACGAAAAAATCGAGGTGCTCTCCGCCGATCTGCGGCGCGCGCTCGCGGCGCGCGGATCCGCGGCAGATCCTGAATTGCGGCCCCGCGACAAGATCTACGTGTTCGATCTGTCATCGGATCGCGAGCGCATAGTGGCGCCCGTCATCAGAGAGTTGCAATTGCAGGCGACGCCGGAAAAGCCGGAGCAGACCGTGAGTATCGACGGCAGGGTGAAGGCGCCGGGGCATTACCCGCTCGAGCCCGCCATGCACGTCAGCGATTTGATTCGTGCCGGCGGCAGCTTGGCGGATGCCGCGTTTCGCGGTAACGCTGAAATCACCCGATATGACGCGGGCGATGGAGACGCGCGGAAAACCGAGTTGATCCCGGTCGATCTCACCGCAGTTCGCCGGGGCGATGCCGGTGCCGATTTGCTTCTGAAACCTTACGACATCTTGATCATCAAGCCCATTCCGCAGTGGGTGGAACCCGGAATGATTGAACTTGCAGGCGAGGTGCGATTCCCCGGCAAGTATCCCATCCATCAGGGTGAAACCCTGTCGTCCGCCCTGCAGCGGGCCGGTGGATTTACCGACCTGGCGTTCGTCGAGGGTGCGGTGTTTATTCGTGAGGAACTGAAAAAGAAAGAAAAGGACCAGATCGAGTTATTGGCGAATCGGTTACAAAGCGATCTAGCGTCCCTTTCCCTCGAGGCGGTCGCAAGCAGCGCCGCCACCAACTCCGCCGCAGGCGGGGGCAACGCGGCACAAGGCTTGGCGGTGGGCCAGCAATTGATGATTCAGCTTCGCCAAACCAAGCCGGTCGGTCGGCTCGTGATAGATCTAAATCGAGTGACGAAGAGCCCGGCGGGTACGGAAGATGTCGTGCTCAGGGACGGTGACAAGCTCATGATTCCCAAGAAGACCCAAGAGATCACCATCTTGGGTGAGGTGCAAAGCCCAACCTCACATGTGTTCGAGCCCGGGCTGAACCGTGACGAATACATTGCCAGGAGCGGCGGTACCACGCAAAAGGCGGATCGGAAGCGGACTTACGTCGTACGGGCGAACGGTGACGTTGTCACGGGACAGCGCACCGGCGGCTGGTTCAGGCGTTCGCAATCGCTGGAAATGCGACCGGGAGACACGATAGTCGTACCGCTCGATACCGAACGGGTCAGGGCACTGCCACTGTGGACGGCCGTGACGACCATCGTATACAACTTGGCTGTGGCATTGCTGGCCGTTCGCGGCCTATGATACGGTGAGGGCTGAAACCACAGAATCTGGCCCTCCGCGCGAATAAAGGCCAACCGACGAGTGGAAAAGGAAGTTTCACCGTATTCATTCGGATCGCGAGTGGTTGCGTGGCATTGCTCGCAAGTGGCCTGGTCCTCGGGCAAGTCGCCTCGGTGGTCGATCTCGGCGCTAACGCGGAGGTCCACGCCATCAACGTGAATGGCGATATCACCGGCTGCGCGCCGGCGACGGACGGAACCACGCACGCATTTATTTACAGTGCCGGAACGATGACGGATTTGGGCACGCTGGGGGGCACTGTAAGTTGCGACGGATGCCTCCAATAGCCAATACTATTGGCCAGGGGGAGGCGATCCAGCAAGTGGCAGTGCTACGCTCAGCGAGCCGGCCGCTGGGACCTATCACTTTTCGATCACCTGCCTATCTGGCTCCGCCTCCAAGACAGCATCGGTGCAAGTGACCGTTTCCGCGCCAGTCTCGCACGGCGGCGGGACTATCGACCTCATATCGATTGTCGGTTTACTGGGTAATTCTGCTGGGGCGCGGTCGCTGGGGCCAAAAATTAAGATTCCATTGAAACACGGGCCGTTTGTCGTTGGTCGGCCGAACTGATCCGAACCGAAAGAATAAAACCAACATTGTCGTATCCGCAAAAACGCATGAAATTCAGTACGTTTCGCCTGGGTTTGCGCACGCTCATCTCTGGATCTCCGGCGGCCTGTGCTCGTCCCGGAATATCTTGGTTCGAATGCCTCCCGGAGGAACCGAGATTCGATTCTCCTTGATCGCGACGTCGCCGGCAACGACGGTGATTCCGGTATAATTGTTGGCGAGTTCGTTGCCGTCGACGGTTCGCACGAAAGCATGGTTGAGAGCGATAGCGGCCTTCGGCAGCGTGCCATCGAACCGATCCGTCTGTCCCGAAATCTTGTTGCGCGAAATGTCCAGGTTCCTGGCTGCGGCCACGTAGATCCCGCATGACACCGGGTTCACAATCGTATTGTTGACAATCTGAACATCGTCCGGCCACAGGCCGGGCTTTTCATGAGCGCTGTTGTACACTGCAATGGCGTACCGCCCCAACTCCGTCTTCGGAGCGGGCGGTAGGCCAAGTCCGGCATTGCTGATCGAGTTATTTTGAATGCTGATCCGCGCAGTGTCGCTCCAGACTACGACCGCTCCCTTGACATAGTCGGCCTGGAAGGTATTCGAGGCGATCGAAACGTTCTCCACCATGCCTTGGCCGGATTCGTCGGATCCATGTAGCCATACCATGAACACTGGATAGCCGATGCCGCCGGAGCCCGCGCAACCGCCCCGCAGGCGCTCGTCGCTCAAGAATGCATTCTTGCTGACGGCAATCTCGCTGTGCAGACCTATGCCCGGACTGCGGTCCGCGGCATTCATGGTGATCCAGCTCTGGCCGTTGAAATTGTGAAACACATTGCCGGTGATGTGGACGTTTTCGACGGCGGCGCGTGATCCTGCGGTCGAATACACGCTGATCGCGTGACCGTATGTCAAGCCACGGGCACAGCCGCTATCGTACGTCGATCCTTCGAAGCGTATGCCTTTAATGGAGATATTGGACGTATCGCGTATCCACAGGAAACTGGCAAAAGTCCCGGTGTCCGCGATCAACAGGACAGTCGCGGCTTGCCCCTCGGAGCCATCGCCGACGAGGTTCGTATTGTCGGGGATGAATATTCCGTTGTCGAAGCCGTGTGGACTGAACGTGTACGCGCCCTGCGGAATGTGAATCGATTTGCCGGCGCAAGCCATCAGCGCGCTCTTGAAGGCAGCCGTATTGTCGCTCGCCCCGGCACTCATCCCATATTGAGTCGCCTCACATCCGGATTGAGCCGAGGCTTCGCGGGCCAACGGCACGGCCCCGACTGCGTAAACCATGACCAGCAATAGAAGCTGTGAAAACCTGTGGTGGATGATATTCACTGCGCGCTCCTCCGTCGTCGATTGAATGGATACCAAGGCGGTCGCGACCCGCCCGCAACGCTATGTGCTGACTCGACCTATTGGAGAGTATGCCGGCGCCGAGACGACCGGCAATTTTTTTACCGATGGGCTTTGGCGACGGCATTGTGCACCGAACGGCGTCAAATTTTGATACAGATGGGCGGGTGTCGCAAGCTGTAGGTGTGCTCAATGCCGGCCTTCAAGGGTATTTTTTCCACGCCAACCGAGCCCGTTGAAGCGGGTAACATCTAAGGCAATGTGGCGGGATTAGGAAGCTGAAGAATCCGGACATTCCTGGATACGTCACCCGAGTCGTGCACAGTCTTGGGAGGCGCCACAAACGCGGTTTCCTTGCCCGCAACGATCACCAGCCGGTTGTTGACAGCGTCGATGTAGCACGTCGGAGCATGCCGCGGCTCGAACCAACCGTCATCGGGCAAACCAGAGCCGGCATCCGCTTTGAGTTGCTTCCATGTGCTTCCGTCTTTTGTGTACCAAACGTCGGCAAGATTGCTCTCGAAGCGAATCCCGCCCGCGCTGTTGGTGAAGTCCGCAAGATAGCCTCCAGCCAACCACACCGTCCCGCTCGAGTCCGTGGTAACACACGGCCACTGTCGAGGCGCCCACTCCGGCGATTTCGACATTGTTGTCCACGTGACCCCATCCGAACTGGACCAAATGTCGTTCGTGTATTTGGTGGAACGACCGCAGTAGTTTGGAAGCGCATCCCTTCCGCCTTCTATCCAGATCTTGCTTTGCGCAACAAATACCACGCCGCCGCAGCGTGGTTCCATACCTGGAATTGAGAAAAGGTCAGTCCAGGAACTACCATTGATGTCGTTAGTGCGTTGCACGTCCGTCGTCGGAGTAACACCAATATTCTGTTCGATGTAGTACAAATAGGAACCCAGCACAACAGCGCTGGTGTTCTCGGCCGCAATGTTCGTGGTCGGACCCGAGCTACTTCTTTCCGACCACGTTACCCCGTCGGTCGAACTCCAGACTGACGATCCGATGGCCCAAAGCGCCGAATTCCAGACTACCAAGGGACTGTAAGCGTCCCAGAAGCCCGCAGGAGTAGGGCTCTGGGACTCTTGGTTGTCCGACATATAGGCGCTCGTCGCCGAGGAATTCCAGCTATTCCCGGACTCGTCTACCGACGACGACCACAGATCGAAGTAAGCGCAAACGGGGTTACAACCCTGTCCGGTTTGGGATCCGAACCCGCCACTCAGGAAAAGTCGGCTGTTGAACACTGCCCCTTCGCCGCTATCTCTGGCAGGGAAGGGCCCGTCTGCCGGCGCCGGATGAACCCAGTTCGCAACTGCGATAGTCGCTCCCCCGCCACCCAAGTTCTGCCCATTCGGACTCAAGTACACGGCGCCGTTTTGAAATTGTGTGAGTACCCCACCGCCGACCCTTACCATCTTCACAATGCGAACTGAACCGGTGTAGGCTGAAATAGTATTGCCGCCGCCACCGATATTGCGGTTGTCTGGGCTGTAGGACGCGCTGCCATTCGAAAACAACGTTACGATCGAATTCCCGGACCCGGCGGGGACGAGTTGTTGTACGGCCGGAGAGCCACTGTAGATAAGAATTGAGTTGCCGCCACCACCGAGATGCAGCCCGTCCGGACTAAAATATGCAAAGTATCCGGACGCATTTCCGATCACCGCGTCTACGCCCGTCCCAACCGTCACGATTTTGGTGGCTGGAATTGTAGTGGCCGAGTACGCGACGACGGTGCATACCGAACCGACGCAACCGCCGCCCAGATTCTGCCCATTCGGGCTATAGTAGATGGAGCCGTTTGAAAATAGCGTATCAACACCGGACCCAGCGGCGGCAATCTGCATTATCGGGAGCGACCCGGTGTAGGCAAGTATGGTGTTCCCGCCACCTTCAAGATTGAGCCCGTCCAGACTGAAGTATGCTTTGCCGCTTGGAAATAAAGTAAGAATTCCACCGCCGATCGCGAGCTTGCTTGTGCAAGGATCGTTTGTTTGTGCGAAGGACTGTGGTGAAAGTACCGCGAGCAGCAAGAGCGCTAAGCGCTTCAAATAATTCTCCCTATCGATCAGATTTCCAGGAGTTCCGTCCGGCTCCTCTTAATTCGCCCCGAAATGCCCTCCCAGTAATGAATGCACCAGTCTTCCGGCAGACTTTAATGGCCGACTGAACTCCCCGCTGCGTGCGTCTCGGCTCACGATATCCACGCCATCACTGGTCCAACGGGCGAAAGGGTGCCCCGCTCCCGTTAACATAGCAGACGTACACCCTGTTTGCGATCATGTTCAACACAGGAGCACGAACGCGTTCGACGCCACCGATATGTTCGACACCAGGCCCTGTGCCGACTTGTCGGAGCCATGCAGCCACACCATTGCTGTCGGGTAGCTGATCCCCCCGTATCCGCGCAGCTCCCACACATCGCTCTCGAAGACGTTGTCCTGACGGGGGAGGTCACCTGGTTAGAGTCGCGCCTCGGCGGCATGTTCTTGGAACCAGCCATAGGTGTGCTCAATGCCGGCCTTCAAGGGTATTTTTGCCCGCCAACCGAGTCCGTTGAGGCGGGTAACATCGAGCAACTTGCGAGGCGTTCCGTCCGGCTTGGTCGAGTCAAAGATCAAGCGCCCCTGATAGCCAACCACCGACATGACGAGTTCGGCGAGCTCGCTGATGCTGACGTCTTCGCCACAGCCGATGTTGACGATATCCTCAGAATCGTAAGTGTGTAAAAGATACACGACCGCATCCGCCAAATCATCGACATGCAAGAATTCGCGGCGCGGTGTACCGGTGCCCCACACCGTGACGCTTTCATCGCCCCTCACCTTGGCTTCGTGAAACCGGCGGATCAAGGCCGGCAAAACATGCGAATTCTGCAAATCAAAGTTATCGCCGGGACCATAAAGATTGGTGGGCATCAGCGATATTGCGCGGAATCCGAACTCCCGGCGGTACGCCTGGCACATCTTCAGACCCGCAATCTTGGCGACCGCATACCACTCGTTGGTGGGCTCGAGCGGTCCAGTAAGCAAGTATTCTTCCTTGATGGGCTGAGGCGAGAGCTTCGGGTAGATGCAGCTGGAGCCCAGAAAAACAAACTTGCCGACCCCGGAGCGGTGCGCGGCATCAATGACGTTATCTTGGATCAACAGGTTGTCGCGCATGAACAGAGCCGGGCGGCTATTGTTGGCGTAGATCCCGCCCACGCGCGCCGCTGCCATGATCACCGCATCCGGGTGTTCCCGCTGAAAGAAATCCCGAACCGCAGCCTGCTCCGTGAGATCCAGCTCGGTGTGCGTACGCAGCAGCAGATTGCGGCTGCCCTGATGCTGCAGCGCTCGCACGACAGCCGAGCCCACCAGCCCGCGATGGCCCGCCACATAAATTCGCGCATTTTTGTCCAAGGACACCGGGGCTACTCGTGATGGTTGTAAATCTTGTAGCCTTCCTTGGCGACCATGGCGTCGCGTTTTGCCAGGGCTAGGTCGGACTCGACCATTTCCGCCACTAGTTCTGGAAAGCTGACCTCCGCGGTCCAGCCAAGCTTCTGCCGTGCCTTGGTTGCGTCGCCCAACAGGGTGTCGACCTCGGCCGGCCGAAAGTAGCGGGGGTCAACCTGCACTAATTTGCGGCCGGACTTGGTATCAATCCCCACCTCGTGCGCGCCATCCCCCCGCCATTCGATCTTCATGTCGAGGAGCGAACTGGCCGCGACCACGAAGTCCCGCACCGAGAATTGCTTTCCCGTGGCAATCACAAAGTCTTCCGGCACGGATTGTTGCAACATCAGCCATTGTGCTCGGACGTAGTCCCGTGCATGTCCCCAGTCGCGGCGCGAATCAAGGTTCCCTAGATACAGGGTGTCTTGCAGCCCAACGTGGATACGCGTAAGGGCGCGGGTGATCTTGCGCGAAACGAAGGTCTCGCCGCGCATCGGCGACTCATGATTGAACAGGATGCCGTTACAGGCGAACAAGTCGTAGGCTTCACGGTAGTTCACCGTAATCCAATAGGCATATACCTTGGCAGCGCCATAAGGTGATCGCGGGTAAAATGGCGTGGTCTCCCGCTGTGGAATCTCTTGCACTTTGCCGAACATTTCAGATGTGGAGGCTTGATAGAAGCGGGTCTTCTTTTCGAGTCCGAGAATTCGAATGGCCTCCAACACCCGCAGAGTACCCAGCGCATCGGAGTTGGCCGTATATTCCGGAGTCTCGAACGACACCGCGACATGACTTTGTGCGGCCAGGTTATAGATCTCGTCCGGCTGCACTTCTTGGATGATTCGAATGAGGTTTGTCGAATCGGTCAGATCCCCGTAGTGCAACTTGAGGCGAATGTCCCGTTCGTGGGGGTCTTGATAAAGATGATCGATTCGATCAGTGTTGAATGACGACGCGCGGCGCTTGACGCCGTGCACCGCGTATCCCTTCGCCAAGAGAAACTCGGCGAGATAAGCGCCGTCCTGTCCTGTAATTCCGGTGATCAAAGCAGTTTTAGACAAGCCCTTACTCCACTAAATTTACATCACGGGCGAGCCAGGCTCGGCATCGCTGATTATAGCCGGATCTCTCAGCCCCTCGTAAGCGAAACCGCAGGGCGCACTCACAAACCACCTGTGTAAATCCTTCAATCAGTGGGAAAAGCGGCCACGAAGTGTGGGTTCGATGCGCCTGAGAATACTTTGGATTCTGAGCGGTTGACAAGTGTGACGGACGCTTCCGCGCTAGCCGCAATCGCAAAGTGCGGTCGCCAAATATGTAAACCGCATCTGAGCCGCCGCCGGCAATAGGGTAAAGCTTGCATGTCTGACTAGATGCTTGAGCATACCGAACCGGGGGCTCATATGCTTCTCGTACGCCAACGTCGTGTCGTGGAGTTGAAGCTGCGTGACGACCAAGCCGGATGTTTCCAACAGATTGCGGAATGTCGTGGCCGTATAAAGATTGATGTGGCCGTGCGCGCGGCAAATCGGGATTTTCCGTTTCATATTGACGGTGAGCTCGAGCGGAACCTCAATTATTGCGCGCCGTGCAATCCGTTTTATCTCTTTCAAAAATGCCCGCTCGTGCTCGACGTGCTCTAACACGTGAATCGAGACGGCAAGGTCGAATTCCTTATCTGCGACGGGCATGGTGTACCCGTCGAACTTGAGTACTTCAACGCCCTTGAGATTTCGCTCTGAGATCGCGTCGATCCCGGTCACCGAAATTTCGAGCGCCGTTATTTGGTGTGTTAGGCCCGAATTCGATAAAAGCTCGACAAAGCTGCCTTGTCCGGCTCCCACGTCGACGACTTTTCCCAGCGACGCCCCGCCGGTCAGTGCCGTCACGTGGTCGATGGTCATTTCGGCCGTGATTCTGCGCTTTTGATCTAGTTTTGAGTCGCCATAGTAGCTCTCGTACATCGATCGCAGACGGTCGTCAACAGCGTGAGTCATCGGCGAGGCTCCTTCGCATTTGCCAAGGAGGATAGTCCGCCTAATGTCTGGAGGCAACGTTTGCGACCTACCGAGTGTGCCGCGCAAAGCGGCACAGCGGACGAACCCGATTCAGAACACGCCCAAGGTAGCCGCGCCTTACTCGGGCCGCCCGGAACCGCTCAAATACGCACACACGGTCAACGGTGCAAGCGCGAGAATGCAAATCCACAACGCGGATCCCGGGAATTTCACGGCAAGCGCCGCGCAGGGAAGCAGCCACACGAGGTTGATGATGATCACTACGATCGTTACGCTCGAGTGCGAGCCCCAACGGCGAGCGAGCCGCTGATAGGCATGCGTCCGATGCGCCTGATAGACGCGTTCGCCGCGAAGTAAACGTCGGCAAAGCGTCAGGGTCGCATCAACGAAAAACACACCCCCGAGGATCAACCAGGCGAAAAAATTGATCGCGCTCGTTTGGGACGAATGGAGGGCGATTACCGCGATCACATAGCCGAGGAAGCCACTGCCGACGTCGCCCATGAAAATCGCGGCGGGCGGCCAATTCCACCTGAGGAATCCGAGACAGACGGCGCCGGTAATGAGCTCCGGAGCGACCTGGATCGGGGAGCTCTGCGCCACGAACAAACCCAGACCTGCGCCGCCGAATAGCACGCACGCAGCCTCGGAGGCCGCGATTCCATCGATACCGTCCATGAAATTGAACAGGTTCAGAATCCAGCCGATGGCTAGAACGCCCAGAACCGCGCCCATGGTGCCCAAGTCGGCAATGGAATCGCCGACGCGGATGACCGATGCAGTTCCCAAGCAATACACCGCCAACACGGCGGCGCCGAAGTGCACGGTTATGCGCACTGCGGCGGGGGCCGAGTGAACATCATCCCAAAACCCGACGGCGGCGACGCTCAACCCCCCCAAGACCAATGGGGCCGTCAACGGCAGAGAGAGCATTCCCGAAGCATACAGAACGGCAACCCCGCACGTCGTTACGGCGACCATGCTCAATCCGCCGCCTCGAGGCGTTGGCGTGCTATGTGAGCTGCGCGAGTTCGGCCGGTCGACCAGCTGGCCTATTCGGGAATATCGCAGCAGCCATGCCGTCAATGCGTAGGATGCGAGGAACGCAGCAATTGAAATCCATCCGATGATCATCTGAACTTGCTCGCTTCGCGATCACATTTGACGCCATGCGATTTCGAGCCCCCTCGGTTTGCCGCGATCAAAGGCACAACGATTTCGCGTTTCTCGAATATCTTACGGCAGGGCCGCCGTTGCAGGCAGCGGCAGCGTCCTGATGCTATTAATCACCCGTGCGTCCTCGTCGTCGGGAGCGGAAGCGCCCGTACCGCCAATGACGACCAGCGATTTCGCACTAGCGCTGCTGCCGGTAGCCACATAACAAGTGGCCGCATGCCGGGGCTCGAGTGTGGTTCCGTCCGGGAGACCAGAGCCATAGTCAGCCTTGAATTGCTTCCAGTCGGCGCCGTCTTTCGAATACCAAACATCCGAATGGTTTGCGCCATAGCGCACGCTCACCGTTCCAGAGGCGCTGTTCCAATCGGTGGGCGCATAACCACCGACCAGCCAAATGATTCCATCACTTCCGGGCGCAATGCACGGCCACATGCGGGCAGGCCATGCGGCATCCGTGGGACTGCGGGTCCAATTGACGCCGTCTGCGGACGACCAGAGATCATTGAAGATCTGCAAATAGTCGCACGTACCGCCGCCCTCGATCCATATTTTCCCCAGCAGCGCGAAAACTGCGGCGCCGCATCGCGGCGTGAAGCCCGGAATCGTGCCGAGGTTGGTCCAGGAAACAGCGTTCGGATCGGAGGTGCCGTAGACCGCACCCGTGTCGGGTTGTAGGAAAAACAGCGACGCACCCAATGGCACCGCGCGCGAATTCTCACCCGCTCTCAATGGCGCGGGACCGGGAGCGGCAGTTACGCCGTCGGCAAGATTCTGCCTCGCCCAGTGCACTCCGTCCGTCGAACTCCACACAGTGCTGCCGATCGCCCGCAGGCGGCCATTCCAGACGACGACGGGGCTATAGGCATCGTAGAAGTCGGCAGGCACCGGAACGTCCGGCACCCCGTTATTTACCACCGCCGAAGCGTCGCGAGGATTGGGGGAGGTGGCGGTCGCAAAGGTGGGCGCGCTGTTCCATGACGTGCCTGTTGAATCCGTCGACGACCATAGCTCGAAATAGCTACAGGTAGAGAAACAACTGTCCGAATAGGTAGGACTGCTGAATCCTCCGCTCAGCCATAAATGTCCCGCGAAATCGATGCCGGGCGCGCTATCTCTCGGTCCGAACGGCCCATTCACCACGGACGCATCCCAAGCAGGTACGAGAACTGTGGCTCCGCCGCCGGCAAGGTTCTGGCCGTCAGGGCTCAAGTACACCTCGGCGTTGGCAAATTCAGTGAGTACGCCGCCGCCGGCTTTGACCAGTTTCGTGATGGACGAACGCGCGGACGGGGCCGCCGAAACGGTCGTCCCGCCGCCGCCGATGTCGCGATTGTTCGGACTATAGAACGCGGAACCGCCATGAAACAAAGTGACAATGGCATCACCGGCTCCCACCGGCACGATTTGAACAATCTCGTCGGTGCCGGCATAAATGCGAACGCTCGTCCCGCCGCCGCCCAAATTACGGCCGTCCGGGCTGTAATAAGCGCCGCCGCCATTCGCAAATACAGCATCGACCCCGGTGCCCACGGGACTTAAGCTGGCAATTTTCGCCGTTCCTGCGTAAGCCCTGACGGTTGATCCACCTCCACCGAGATTCATGCCGTCGGGACTGAAGAACACCGATCCGTCCGAGAACAGCGTATCGACGCCCGCGCTGACAGCTACGACGTCGACGATTACTAAGTTGCCCCCATACGCCGGAACGGTCGAACCACCGCCGGCCAAATTAAATCCGTCCGGACTGTAATACGCCCTGCCATCGGGGAAAAGCGCAACCGCCGCTCCCGAGCCGCCCGGAACCGCGATGATTTTCGCGGGTGGGCCCGACTCCGGTCCCGAAACCGTGACCGTTTCGACGGCAGCGTCGCTGATCGAAGGCGTGAAAGCCGGCTGGTTCGAGCCGCCACACGACGTCAATCCCGCCAAGGCGCCGGTAAATAAACACAATTTCGTTGGCCGATTCACCTGCAGCACCTCGTTGTGCAAGCAGCCAATCGCATTCGATTCAAACAGGTTGACTCGTGGTGGCTCACTTCTTATTTCTCATGCCTGCGGCCGCTTCTAGTTCGCTGCAGACAGTGTGCCGAAGCTCGTCTTGAAGTAAATACGGGGGCATCCAGCCGAATTCAGAGTGCGCGACAGTCGGGCGCAGCACGAACGGATCGGTGAGGCGGACGATATCGCTCCTTCGGCCGGTTAGCTCCAATAACCATCTTATAAGCACGGGCGGCATCGGCGCAAGCCACGGCCTGTGGCCGGCGTGCCGAGCTACCGCACTGAACAACTCGGAGACCGAAATCGTCTCCCGATCCGCAGCGAGCAGCGTTGCTCGCGACACACGTTGATCGGTTGCGATCACACGGATCAGGTCGACCGCATTTCGGACCCCGATGATGGAACGTTGTGCACGAAAACTGCCGATCGGTAGGGGCCAGCCCTTCAGCGCAAGACGCAGCAGCCGCATGAAATTGCCCTTGGCACCCGGGCCATAAATCAATGGCGGACGCAAGATCGCGAGCTGCATGTCGGCGCCTATTTCAGCGTTCAGCCACGCTTCCGCCTCAAGTTTCGAGGCGGTGTATGCATCGTGCGGACACGGGATCGAATCATCGTCGAACCCGCCTGGCGGCGAACTCGAACCCAACACGCCGGCCGAGCTCAAGAAAACGAATCGCTTTACGCCCGCCGACTTCGCCGCGCCCGCCGTTGATTGCGTCAAACCCACATTGCTCTTCCAAAACTCTGCGCGCGGATCGGCGCTGGTTTCACTCAGGATATGTGCCCGCCCGGCGAGATGCACGACAACGTCCACGCCCTCGAGTTTTCGACATAGATCTTCAGGCGCTAGATCGGCCCTTGAAATCTCGATGACTTCATTGCCGGCTGAAATCAGTTCCGGGCAAAGATGCCGGCCCAGAAAACCCGACGCGCCCGTCACGGCGATGATGGTCATACAGGGGCGGAATTCGGATTCAGGACCGAGTGAATCGTGGACTCGTATCTTGCGAGGCCATGCGCCTTGGCGAACTCTGCATCGTAGAACTGCCGGCCATGGAGCCCGAGCATCGCAAGCCGCCGACGGTCTGCGGCAAGCGCAATGAGTGTCGATGCAACGCCCTGGACATCGTCGCAGGGAACGGAAATCCCGCCCGAGGAACGTTTGATGAATCGATCGATATCGCTGTCGGGTCCGATGTACAACACAGGAATCCCGCGCGCCATGTATCCTTGCAGCTTGCTCGGCACAACCAATCCTTCGAATCCCGGTTGCAGGGTGACGACCGCGATCTGTGCCATACCGAAACTTTCCGGTAGCCGTTCCGACGTCAATGGATCGCTGAATCGCACGATCGATTCGATGCCCAACTCGCCTACGCGCCGCTTTACTTCGGCCAACCGGCTCCCGCGGCCGATAAAGATCAAGCGCAGCGACGGCATCGATCGATGGGCGCGCTCGACGCCCCGGAGTAGAGTTTCGAATTCGTGCGCGAGGCCCAAATTTCCCGAATAGAGCACGACAAATTTATCGTCGAGTTGCCATTCGCGGCATAACGTATTTCCCATTCCTAATATCAAGCCCGGCATGCCCGTGGCCCAATTGGGAATCTCAACTATACGGTCGGCATCGACTCCTTTGAATGCCAGACGCCCGGACATCACCGGACCCAATGAGACAACGCGCCGTGCACTCCGGTAGGCCCACCTGAAGGCGCGCGCCAGCACTGCGACGACCGCGCTATCGCGGCGCAGTGCGCCGTGAGCGATCAAGACCTCCGGATAGACATCCATGGCGATGATCACCAGCGGTCTGCCCCACATACGCGCCGCCGCTGCCGCCAATATTACCGCAAGCGGCGGATTGGTTTGCGCGACGACCACGTCCGCGGGCCGGCGAAAAAGCAATAAAGGCAGCAAGGCTGCGTAAAACCACAGTTGCCGGACCAGCTTGGCCCGATGAATGTTTCCGCGCAGCAGCGCGGGAATGCGCCGGATCCGAATTCCATGCAAGCGCGGATCGAGCGGCGGCTCGCCGTCTACCGGCGCGTATTGATCGCTACCGCAGATCACCTCGACCTCGAAACCGGCACACGCCAGATGAATGGTCAGATCCAGCGGCAACTCCGCGCCGCCCCACCCATCCGGATAATAAAATTGTTCGACGAAGAGAATCCGGCGCTTCGGCTGCGGGACGGCCTTCAGAGCCGGCTTTGAAGACTCCTGATGCATGCGTCACATCCTGCGCGATCCGAAGCGAGCGAGGGCCTGGTTGCAAGCGCGGGTGAAATGCACCGCGAAGTCGCGAATACGAAGCTCCGCGTTCGCCGCCGCCGCGCGCTGCTCGGTCAACGTCGGCGGCTCTCGATATTCAGACCACGTTTTCTCGAGGCTCGCTGCGATGGCTGCCGGATCATTGGGGTCGAAAAATTCCGCAGCCTCGCCGGTCTGCTCGCGATGCACCGCAAGATTCGACAGTACCATCCGAACGCCCAGGGATTTAGCCTCCTCGACCGTGGTGCTCCAGCCTTCGAAGAGCGATGGATTCAGCATCGCCACGCTGGATCTCATCAAGATAGCCACGTCTCGCGAGGAAATGTTGCCGAGGAATAGAAAATGTTCCGCGAGTCCGTCGGCGGCAACCTTTTCGCGCAAGCACGCGTAGTGATCTGCATGTCGGGGATCTTGCGGATTCCCGCTAGATGCGACGATGATGTTCGCGCCCCGACCACGCAATAGCCGCAATGCCTCCACCACCCGGATATGATTCTTGTGCACCCAGTATTGATTAGGCAAATAGAAATAGCGCGCCGGCAAGCGATGACTCGCGGGTACCCGAGAGTCGTTTTCGCCGGGCTGCAGTGCGGGGCGTACAGCAAAGCGGGCCACGGCGGTGCGACCTCTTGCCCGGGGATAGAATCGCTCGCAATCAGTGCGCGCATCCTCGCTGCTGACCAAAACCGTGCGCCCCGTAGCCAATTGCATCTGCAAACCCAGCGATTTTCCGCGCCAGCTCCAATATGAAAATAGATGCGGCAGGTGCCGGTCCTGAAAATCAGGCACCCACACGAGACACGCCACCGGAAATCGCCATCCCAGAAATTCGGCGGCTTCCACTATGACGTCGCAGCGATGGCGTTTGCACAGAGCGAAGACCGAATAATTGCATCCGAACGCCAAAGCCCCACCGACTCCGGCGCGCCGTCCGCGTGCGACGGTCGGATCACGAACCAGTCGAGCGCCGATCAGAGCTTCGAAGCGAGCCAGTAGCGCCGGATTGCCGTCCGGGTTGCAAAAAACGATGGGCTCATAGCCCAATTCGGAATGCGTCAGCAGGGCCCGGCATACCGTTTCGAGATAGTTGACGCCGCCGGTCCAGACACCGTCGTCCGGAAGGCGAAACCCGATTCGCCTCATCGCTCGTTCCGGGCGAACTTGAACCAGTCGGCGTAGCGTCGTATCCCGACGTTCGTCGGGATCCGGCAGGAGATGCCCGCCGATGCGATCCGCCCGGCATCCGCTACCAATACGATGGGATCGCCGCGCCGACGGATTCCGGAAAATTCCACTCGCACGGTCCGTTGCAAGGACTTCGATAACAGCGCAACGATGTCGCGCACCCGCACGGCGACTCCCGACCCGCCGTTGAATATTTCACAATCGACGCTCGCCCGTCCCGCCACGTGAAGCATCATGGCCACGGCATCGTCGACGTGAATCCAATCGCGGAGCTCCTCGCCGGTTCCGCCGAGTTCGATCGATTCCACGTCCGTCATCAGCTTTACACCGCAATCCCAAAGGAGCTGCTTGCGCAAACCCTCGCCGTAGACGGAAAACATCCTCAACACGGCGGTTTCGAGTCCGAACACCCGCGAGTACTCGTGACAGAGTTGCTCCATCATCAACTTATGATAGCCATAGGGCGACACCGGCGCGGGTCTCCGTGATTCGTCCGCAGGCGCACCCTCGGTGTCACCGTAGACCGCGGCGCTTGACGCAACGACCAGCTTCGATCGGGGCGAATGGGTCCTCAGCCACTCCAAAAGTCTTGCCGTGGTGTTGGTCGTACGGGTGAAATCTTCGAACGGCGCAGACAGCGAGGTGCCGACGGCGGAGCCGCCGGCAAGGTGAAACACGAGATCAGGAATGCCCGTTGCGCTCGCCAGATGCGCCAAGGCTTCGGCAGTGATTTCCGAATTCGACCATTGTGCGAGTCCCGCCTGAGACCAAGATTCCGCGGGCAAGTGGCCGTGCCCGATGCCGCAAACGGCCAGTCCTTGATCGCGTAGATATAGTGCGAGGCGGCGCCCTATGAATCCTCTTGCTCCGGTGACCCACGCGATTGGCATCGATCAGGTTCCGCGACGGTCGGCGATGAACGAATACAGTCGTCCCGGCCGATTGTCCACGCGGCCAAGAACCTTCAGCGCCAACGACATGATCGGCCGGGAGCGCAGCAACCTGCGTGCGATTCGCCTTGCGCGGAAGAAATCGGGGAACTGATCGGCAACCCCGGCCGCGAGAGTCTCGCGAGTGAGGGGCGCATAGTTGATCGGCGACTCGAGCGGAGCGATGACCTTTTGCAATGAAAAGCCCGCGCCGCGAATCGCCGACGTATATTCCTCGAGCAAGTAGGCGTGTTCACCGCCGTACAGACGGTGCAGCGAATGCACCTCGTGAAAGCACGCCAAGTCGCCGGCGCTGCTGATCACATGGTCTCTGAGCGCGATGAGCCGGCCGCCCGGGCGCAAGACGCGATATAGCTCACGAATGAGAGCCCGCAGATCGCGCGCATGATGAAGCGACTGTCGCGCGATGATCAAATCAAATTGCTCGCTTTCAAACGGTAAATTTTCCCCGAACGTCTCGAACACGTCAATGGGATAACCCGTCGCAGCCGCCAAGCCTCTGATGGCGTCTGCCCCGACCAGCGCGCTGCCGTCGGGTTCCAGGGCGCACACCTTCCACCCGTCGCGCGCCAGCGCATAGCTCGCTATGCCCCGTCCCGCACCGATGTCCAGCGCCTTCCCTCGTACGGCAGGCAACAACGAACGCACGGTCTGCCATTCCTCGCTGGCCCAATAGCGCGCGCCTGCCTCAGCCGCCGTGCCGTCGAAATAGCAATCTCGCGCGAGTGACGCCTGCTGCGGATCCGCCAGCAGGGTGGCGACCGCCTGCTCCCAGGTCAGCTTTGCGGTGCGGCCGTCGATTTCCGGGTCGTCAGGAGCGCTCATCGGCGGTCAACTCCCGTATCACACGCGCAGGATTGCCGGCCGCAATCGTCCATGCCGGAACGCCCTTGGTGACGACCGAGCACGCCCCGATGATTGCACCCTCGCCGATGATGACGCCGGGCAAAACCGAAACATTGAAGCCCAGCCAGGCCCGATTCTCGATCCGGACGGGCGCGATCTTGACCCCGGTCCAGTCCTTGCGGCCTTTGATCCACTGTTCGACATCGTTGTTTCGCTCGCGCGTCCGAGTGCTGTGAGAATGATGATCGATGATCGTTGCGCCCCAGGAAACCATGACATCATCGCCGATATCGACGAATTCGGCGATGGACATCAAGCCGAGCCCGACAAAAGTTCGCGCTCCGATTCTCAGCTGGGCACCCGCCCTCTCGTATACCACCCGACTCGCCAATATTGAATTGGCGCCGACTTCGATGCGATTATCCGCCTTTGCCTTCACCTTCCAAAAATCGACACGGCTGCCGGCGCCGATCCTCGTCGCGCAATAGCGCCCGCTCGTCGCCGCCCGGGCGAGTGCGGATATCGCGCCGCGAATCATCGGCGCGTCTCTGCCGGTTCGATGCCAAGCGCCTCGCGGTAGTCGGCCACTCGCCGCTGCACCAAGGCATGCCAGCTGAATTGTTTGGCCATTCGGCGGGCGCCGGCGTCCCCCAGACGCTTTCGAGCCGCCGAATCCAACAGTGTGGACAATACGCGCTCCAAGGAAGCTTGATCATTCAATTGGTAAGTCAATCCGTTTCCATCGATCCTCTCGACCGCACGCAGGGTATCGTTGACGACGATCGGCAGTCCGCAGGCGGCGGCATCGAGCATCGAGGTCGATTCCTGCGTCGGCCACACTCCGACTTCGGCAGCGCGATAGTAGTCCACCAATTCCCGATGAGGAACGAACGGCAGTGCGACGCTCGATGGACGTGCTGCAATCGCGGCTCGCTGTTCTCCGTCCCCCAAAAACAGGGCCTTGACCTTGGCGCCGTGCGAACGCATCGATTCCACGGCCCTGGCCAACAACAATGGATTCTTTGCTGCCGTAAATTGGCCGGTGTAGATGAACAAAATCTCGTCAGGCTGGATACCGAGACGCCCGCGCATCGCGATTCTTTTTTCCTCGTGGTCGCGGGTCGAGACAGGACTCAATGAATCCGTATCCACTCCAAGCGGCGCGACGTCGACCTTTTGCGGTTGAACTCCGAAAAATCGGATGGCGACATCGGCGCAATCGGAAGTGGCCGCATAACACTTTTCGGTTCGAGTACTGACGAACCGTCCAGGGATCCAGCGGGAAAGCAAATTCCGCATTCTCGCGGGCTCCGTCCATCGAGAATTGCGATTGGCGAGCGGAAATACCGAGGCGGTAGTGTGCGCCGCAGTGAACAATTTGTAGCCGAGCGACGCCTTCAGCACCGCCGCGTCGAGAGCGACCCAGCCGATCGACAGAAACGACTGCACGACATCAGGACGAATAGCCGCGAGTTTCTCGCGAAGACCGATGAACCGGGGATGACCGGCGACTTGCCGATGCTTCACGCAATGCAGGCGGAAGCCCTCGTAAGATTCTTCCTGTCCCGGGGACATCGTGGTCAAATGCTCGAAGTTGGCGTACGTGCTCTCCTGCGAATTGTTGAAAAAATAATGCGGCATATCCATGGTCAGGTAATGGACCTCGACGCCCTGGCGGGCCAGGTACCTTGGCAGCATGTTGACGATGTAGCCCATGCCACGCGGGAACCAATAACTCAACAATGCAACTCTCAAGATTTCTTGGCTCCCCCACGCTTCCGCCTGGAATTCATGTTGAACTGCCGTTAACGCGCGAATGCACCAGCATTCGCAGTATATCAGCGCCGCCGCGGAATCTGATCCAGATGGCGATCACCGCAGCCAGTACCACGGCATAGGCCGGGAGCCGCAACGACAGTGCGGGTATTCGATGCGCAAGGGCTCCGAAGATCAGCGCGGCGCCCAGCGCGAGCAATCCCGTAGCGCACGCACGGCGAAAATCCGAAAGCGGAAATCCGCACGCAACGAAGGTCGACAGAAAATAAATCCAATAGTAAGCGAGCGCCAGCGCACCGAATACCCAAACAACCGAAACGGGGTCGATGTAGTGCGACAAATATCCCACGAATAGGACTGAAATCACCGTAAAGGACGCCTCGAGCGAGAATGCCACGCTCTGGCGTCTGAAAGAATCGAAGGCACGGTCCAGCCAACACGTCGTCGCGAGCAGCAGCGCGGGACCCGCAAGTGCCTGCAGGTACGGACCGGTGCCGTGCCATTTTTGCGATAACACAGCGTCGGTCAGTGCCGGCGCTTCGATGGCGAACGCGGAGTAGGGCACAACCAGCACGACGAACGCCGCTTCGACCAGGCCGGCGGCAAAGCGGCCCACGGCGAGCCGGCTACCCCGGCTGGCAATCGCGAAGAACACGGGCGACACCGCGCTGTAAACCAGCGAATTCGGCGCAAACACCACGCGATACGCCAGCCCGAACCGCCCCACGACC